>Ga0070699_100001977_pt1 | contig 18497 bp, 32 predicted proteins | sample KBSK1503metaG_FD_65473 | JGI IMG/M metagenome (GOLD analysis project Ga0070699, IMG submission 65473) | Corn, switchgrass and miscanthus rhizosphere microbial communities from Kellogg Biological Station, Michigan, USA - KBS K1-50-3 metaG | ecosystem: Host-associated > Plants > Roots >... | reverse complement strand
AGGCCCTGAACCTCTCGGCGTGGCTGCAAGCCTTGGCCGACCCGGAGGGCGAGGACATCGCCTGGCTACTGAAGGAGATCAAACGATGACGGCTGAAAACTCATTGCGGTTTCTCGGCCATGAAGCCGAGCGGTGTCACGCACTGGCGGTCAAACGCAGTCCCGATGCTCCCGACGCGCACGAAATGTTGTGTCTCTTGCTCCCTGCCCTGCTCAAGGTGAACGGACTGGAGGCGATGGACTCTTTCGAGGCGCTGGCGTTTGAAAAGGATTTGTTCACGGCGCTGCGCGAGCGGTTGCAACAGGAAGAGGTGCCGGCGTGAAGGAAAAACTTTTGACCGCTCTGGCCATGGTGCTCGTCATCGGTTCGATCATCGTCGGCGCCAGTCACCAGGCTTGGCGGCTCTGCCGGCGTTTGCTTGGTTCATGAGCGTTCCCGGTTCAAAAGGCCAGGCCGGAGTCTGCGAACGCATCATCGGGCAGATGCCTCCGCACTCGATTTACGTCGAAGGCTTCCTGGGCGACGGCAAAGTGTTTTGGAAAAAGCTGCGTGCCGCATCCTCAATTCTCCTGGATTGCAATCCGCGCACGATTTCGGCCGCAGTCGCCAAGCTTGGGGAACGCTGCAGACGTTCGCTGCCTGGTCCGCGACACGATCAAAGAGTTGCCGGGCCTGCTCGCCTGGCTGCCGAATGACGCGGTGGTTTATCTCGACCCGACTTACATGCTCCGCACGCGGTCCAAGCAACTGCTGTATCAGTTCCACGGTGTCAGTGACGAGTTGACTGACGATGATCATGCGGCACTGCTGGCGGTGTCCCGGACCGCAAAATGCCGCGTGCTGATTTCCCACTACCCGTGCGATTTCTACAGCTCGCGTCTCCAGGGCTGGCGCTGTATCGAATACGACACGATGACGCGCGGCGGCAAAAGGCGCGAGTGTCTTTGGTGCAATTTTGCCGAGCCGGTCGATCTTCACGACTGGCGGTTTGCCGGGATGAACAAGCGGCAACGGTTTTTCCACAAACGCTTCGTCGCGCGCTGGCTCGCCCGGCTGGACGTGATGGAGAAAACCGATCCTCGCAAGGCCAACTACATCCGCCACGAGCTACGCGAGGCGCTGAACGCGATCGGCGGACACCGCCAGCGGGGACCAGTCCTGACACTGGGCAATTTGGATATCGCGACACCGCCCCTGGTGCTGGCCGCGGCAGTCACCGCCAACGGTGTCGGTGGCCACGTTGCGGCGCCAGTCGCCAACGGCGGTTTCGTGCATCCGAAAAATCGTTCACAACGCGGACTGTGAGCGTGGGGACTGATACGGGCAACGCATCGGGTCAATCCGGCTTGGCGGCGGGTTTCTTCTTATGGTTTAATCCGTAGGATGACGGATTTGGGCATTGAGGGCTCAGGAGGTTCTAAAATCGTAGGACTACACAAGGCCATCATGCTGCGCGTACAAACGCGGAGCATGGATCCGCTACTCAAAACAGTCTTCGTCAACCTTCCCGTCTCGATCCCCGAGCCTTGGCGGCAGTTTTTTGACCGCACCGCGGGGCAACTGGGCTGTTCGCGCAACGCGGCGATCTGCCTGGCGCTGAAATTGGGAGGTCCCCTGCTCTCGCAACACGTCGTCACGATGCGCGAACAGCTTCGGGCGGAGTGCCAACGGGTGAAAGACGCCCGGCAAGTCTCTAAAATCCTAGGACTACCACCGCAACCACGCTCGCGAGTAAGGTCCAAGGCACGATGAGTGAAGAAAAAACGCCTGTAGCGGACGCAGAGAAGCCCCAAAGCCCCGCTGTGGTGAAGTCCGCAACCACCACAACCGCCAAACCGAAGCGCAAACCCGCTCCGGAAAATCATAAGGAAAACACCCCTGACACCCCCGGAAAATCGGATAAGGAAAATCCGGAAAATGACGAGAACGACGCTCCGGAAAATCAGTCCGGAAAATCCGGAAAATCCAAAGCCGCTCCCAAACGGGGGTTCATGGACGATGTGTTCGACGTTTTTGGCTGGGGCGACTGAGCGATTCCGCCAATGGATGTGGAAACGACATTGCCGGGCGAAGTTGAGTCGGGCGAACTGGCTGGCGAGCCTGGCTCAGTCACAGACGGACTCAGTGCTGCGATCCTGGCTGAACAAGAGTCAGCGACCGGAGATGCAGGCAGCGCATCGGGCGCTGGCCGCAGAGGACGGCCACCGATCCACGGGCTTTACTCCAAGGCTGCTGGGAGTGACGGGAAAAATCCGGCGCGGCCTCAGCTGGCTACTGAGCCGTTGCCTGGGGGCGACACGCTACAAGAGACTGCAATGGTCACTGGCCCTGTCGGGCCTTCGCCTCGGGTCACAATTCCTCCGGACCTGCTTTCCAAAGTCATCGCCGAAAGTCTCACGCTCGCGGAAACCGGCATTGGCGCTGCACTGGAAGGCCAAGGCAAGCTCGCCGGACTGAGCACGGAGGAAATCGCGCCCCAACTCAAGCGGGCGCAACTGGGCGACGGCCGTAAACAGGTGCTCGCCGATCTCGCTCCCTACGTCGCGATGGAATGGGGCGTTGACGTGGAAGTCTCCCCGACGATTGCGGCGTTGCTGATTGTGGTGCCTTGGGCGGGCGGCGCGGCAATGGCGTACTTCACACTGGCCGGTCTGGCCAAAGAGAAGGCGGCAAGGGAAAAGGCCAAGGAGCGCAAGTGATGAAAGCTTATCGCGTTGCTGGTTGCTCCATGCGGTTTATTGAGGGGGAGAACCCGCACCTCTGCTGCGTGGTTGAATTGCAGCACAAAGAGTCAGGTGACCTCTATCACTACCACCGCGACTTTGCGCGAACAACTCGCGGCGCGTTCCTGTGTGGCATTGATCTATCCCGATTCTTATCAGGCCGCACGCCGCACGGATGGGAACTGCGATGACAACCGATGAATGAACCACGGCCATCATCCCCGGTTTCATCTCGGCATCTTCGGCGGCTCTGGCACCGGAAAGACGACTTACGCGCTGAGGTTTCTGTCGCACTGCAAATCTTCGTGTTGCTTTGTCTTCGATCCGGATGGCGAGTTTGCCCGCGGCCTCAACGTCGCGCCAGCTCGCACGGTGTTCGAACTCGACGCCGCGATCCGCACCGGCTTCGTTTGCTTCGATCCTCACACCATGTTCCCTGGCCGGTTGGAAGCGGCGCTCGAGTACTTCGCACGGCTCGCTTTGGCAGCCGGCGCGCGGCTGCGCGGTCGCAAGCTTTTCGTCGTGGATGAACTCGGCTGGTATGTCAACGGCAGCAACATTGGGCATTGGCTGCGCGTGCTCGTGCAGTCGGGACGGCGCAAGGCGGGGATTGACGGCGTGTTCCTGGCACAAGCTCCGAACGAGCTGCACAACTTCGTCCGGGCGCAGTTGACGGAGGTGGTCTGCTTCCAACTGACGGAGGATTGCGCGTTGGAGAATCCCAAAAAGTTTGGCTTCGACGTGGACGCGGTGCGGGCGCTGAAGCCTTACGAGTTTATCTGCCGGAACAATCGCGGGCAGGAAGTGCGGGGCTAGAGTCCGAGCAACTGCTTGAACAATTCGTAAACAACGGAGCGGCGCTCAGCGAACTCGACGCGGAAGATCGGCCCGGACTTGCCGGGGACGGAACGCAAAATCAGGCGGCAGTCAGTCACCCGCAGTTTATAGAATCCCTCCAACGCATCTTCCAGCGGCTCGGGGAAGGCTTTGCCGCGTTCAACTTCATGCAAGGCGTCGCGAAGGGCGCGGCGCGTCTCCGGGGCTTGGCGGCGGATGAACTCCAAAGGTTGCTCGCCGATCTGGACTTCAATCTTCATCCAACGCGGAGAGCGGGACGTATTTGCCTTTGCCGGCCTTGGCGCGACGGATGGCCTTCATCGCTTCGGGGTTGCTGAGGATTTCGATTTGGTCCAACAAGGCTTCCATCCGCTGGCGTGGCACCACGAAGGCCACAACTTCCCCGTGGCGGGTGACAGAGACAGTTTCCTTGCTCCGGCAAATCTCTGGAAACCGGCTCTGAGCCTTGGTGATAGTCTGTGGTTTCTTCACAATGTTCTACGTATCACGGACGGCGGGCTGAGGCAAGCACACTTCCAAAAACCGGGTGTCAACACTCCAACCACGTCGCAAACGCCTCGCTACGGTCAAATGGCAGCGTCGTTTTTCGGCTCACCCCTACGTTTTCTCTTAAATCTTCTAATTTCCTAGGCGTAGAGCGTTTGGAGCTTCCAGCGCAGAGTCGGCGCGCAACGTGAGAACACGACAACAAAACACATGAACATCAAAAAGCTCCTCATCGGCTTCGCCGTCTTCATGGCCTATTACCTGGTCGCTCGCAATGTCGAGAACAAGGTCGCGGCCATCAGCAAGCTCACCAACGTCGGGGCGTAAGCCTGGCGCAACCCCCACACGAACCATGAAAAAGTTCACCGACCGGCTTTTCACCGGACTTTTCGCTTTGGCCTGCGCTCTGACGCTGGCACTGGGCATTGCCGCGATCCTGCCTGAAGCCGTTGCCCAAATCCGCAACGTCAATCCCACGCCGGCCATCTTCCAGGATTACACCGGCACAAACTGGATTGGCTTCAACGCCAGCGCCAACGTGGAAGTCCGAAGCGCCGGCACGATCTACACCGGGTCAACGACGAATGTCTCACTGACCAACAACTACGCGCTGCGCATCGTCAATGGCGTCGTCACCGGGCTTGTCCCCAACCAGTAAATTTTATGTTACTCCGCAAACCTCTCCCGGCTTTCCAGACCGTCACGGCGGGCAAGAAAAACTCCTGCTACATACCGGACGGCGTGAAGGTTCACAAAATCGTCCTCGAAGTCGGCGACGCCAACGGGCTTGACCTGCCCAGCGGCAACCTCATCGGCGACATTGACGTGTGGACCGCCAGCGGCATCCAACGCAACGTGTCGGCGCAAAAGCTGATTCAGTTGAACAGCATTCGCGGGCCCGAATACGCGCTGGCCACTTCGGGCACTCCCGGCGCGGCGGCGTTTCGCTCGTATCCGACGATCCACTTCTCAACGCCGTGGGACTCGGCCAACCGCGACGGCCTCGCGTGGAATTGTCCTCCCGGTACCGGACTGCGCATTGACGTGCAAATCGTCGCGGGAGTCACGACGCCCGTTCTTCAGGGCTGGTATTACTACAGCCCCGTGGACGGTCCTTTGGCCCTGGTCGAAAAATGGTTCAGCAGCCCGCTGCAAATCTCGGGCACGTCGAACGAGCACAGCAAGCTTCCGGGCGTGAAAGAATTCTTGCAGAGCCTGCACTTCTTCCCCACGGCAGCCGGCATTTACGTCAACGAACTGACGGTCAAGCGCGGGCCTGGCTCGACGCTCTGGGAAGCCGTGACGCACTTGCAGAATCAAGTTTCCATGCGGCAGAACGATCTTCAGCCGGACACCGTCGCCGCTCCGCGGTTCGACGCGATGTTCGACGAAGAGGATCCGCAGGACCAGGGCTTGCCCGTCCCGAATGACCAAACCTACACGTTCAAGACGAGCTACAGCAGCAGCGCGTCGGGAACGATGGATATTGTCGCCGTGGTGCTCGGCAAACCTGAGTAACTATGAAGCCCGTCCAAACCATCTCGCTCAGCCATAAGTCGAGCGATCCGGTTCACACCTACTCGCTCAGCCATAAGTCGAGCGACCCGGTGACCGCCGTTCGGCTCACGCCGGCGGCGACACCAAAGGCGGTGACTTCGGCCGCCCGGAAACGTCCGGCCGCGTCACGGCGGAAAGCTCGCAAGTGAATGGCGATTGGGCAGGCGAAACCGACAACCCCGCGATGGACAATACAAACACAGGTTCAGGCTCGGCTCTCAATTGGCTCACCGCTTTGACCGGTGGCGCGACGGGCATCCTGGGCGCGATCAATGGCAACAGCAATAAGGGCACGGTGGACCAACTGGCCAACGCCAACAAGTCACAGACGAACATCGGTCCGTGGCTCATCGGCGCGGCACTCATCGGCGGCGGACTGTTGATCGTCGCCTTAATCTTTCGCGGGAGATGAAACATGGATTGGTCATCTCTCGGAGGATTTGGCGGCGGTAGCGGCGGCGGCAGCACGCTCGGCGGCAGCGGCAGCACGAGCAGCGGCAAAGGCTCTTCGTCGTCCACCACGCTTTTCGGCGACTACAGCCTGGGCAGTGGTCCGCTGGAGTTCGGCCCGCTCATTATCGCCGTCGCGGTGCTCGGTGCCGTGATAATCGTTGGCGCACTCATCCTCAAGGCTTCGCGATGACACCCATTGACGTAGGAGTCTCAGCAACCACATCCAGCGGCGCGCAGTCCGGCAACATCGGCGGACTGAGCTTCACGGGCGGCGGTGTCGGCGGCAAATGGTGGCAGACGCTGTTGCTGGTCGCCGTCGTTGGTGCCGTGAGCTGGGCGATCCTCAAAGCGTGGAGGGGACGATGAAGAGTGCGATCACCCTTTTGGATCTCCAGTCCAACCCCGGTTTGCGCGAGTTGATGCTCAATGCGTCACATCGTGACGGCGGTCATCACGCACCCTTGGCCACTCACGTCTTTTTGCGCAACGGCTTTGAAGTCGTCGGCGCGTGCGGCATCGCGGTCCCAACCCTCACCTTTTGGGCTGCGACCACGGCCACCCCGCGCGAGTCCTGGGAGATGACCACCCTGGCCAATGCCCGCGCGCTGGCGCTTCACGAAAAGTTCCTGTGCCCGTGCGCCACAGATTCGCCGTTCCTGCCACTGATGGCCAAGCTCGGTTACCGCCGCTTGGGCAACGCCGATTTTTTTGAGCACCGATGATGCGCTACCAACATCCCAGCGAACGCGGTTTTGGATCTGACACCATCGGCGGTGACACTCGCCGGCGATTCAGCGAGGGCCAACGCTGCTACTGCTTTTCGTCCAGTGAATCGTCCACGTCGGCGGCAACCAACGCGGCGAGCGACAACGCGGACATTGTCCAGGGCGGCGCAGTCACGAAGGCTGGAGATTTCTCCGACGTGCAGAGCGGCGGCGTGCGCAACGAAAGCACCGGCAGCGTCATTGCTCTCGAAAACGGTGCGCGACTGAACACCGGCGTTGATCTGGCCAGCGCTCAAGTCGGCCACGACGTGAACGTGACTACCAGCGACCCGCAGCTCGTCGGGCAGGCCCTCGCCGAAGTCAGCCGGCTCGGCTCAAACTTTTCCGGCACCATCGCGGACCTCAACACGGCAGTCTTGGGCAAGCTCAGCGATCTCGCGTTGAGCCAGCAGACCCAAGGCGAGTCCACGCGCAACAACACGATCCTTTACATCTCCCTGGCGGCGCTGGCTGTGCTCGGCCTCTGGGTTTTCCGCAAACGCTGAACTTATGGAACTCTCAATCACCATCCCCGCCAAGACCGGCAACCGCGACGGCCAAATCCCCGTCGTGGTCACCGGCGAAGTGTTCGCGTGCATCAGTGCATCCGCGGAGTTTGAAGTCCGGCCCAACAACGGCGACCGGCGCACGGCGCGCAAAGGCTCAACCTGGGGCAACCCCGGCGCGCGGAAGTTCACCAGCCTGGTCTTTTTCAACACGTCGGCCAGCGACATTGACGTCACGTTTTTTGCGGGCGACGCGGACAACCGCCCCAACACTCCGCTGGCGGACTCGCACATCATCGTTATCACCGATCCGAGCGAGAACACGGAAGTCGTGCCGACAGAAGGCATCGCCGTGCTCGGTGGTGCCGGCGTGGAAGCGCTGACGGCTGACACGTCGCTTTACTTTCAACAGCTTCGTCTCTTTCCGGCCAAGGCTGTCGTTGCTGGCCTGCTTACGGCCAATACGGGCGGGGATATTTACGTCGGCAAGTCCTCAACCTACCTGCCCGACAAACGCGGCACGACCGACGTGGATTATCCCGTGGTGCTCGACGTGCCCAACGGACAGAAAATGCAACTGTCGCGGATCAAGATGAAAGGCACGGCGGGCGACGGCTGGTTCTACAGCTTCGTATGAGATTTCCTCGATGGACACCGCTGCTGGGGACTGGCGCCGTGTTAGCCTGGTGCGTCACGCTTCAGGCCGCCGAGCCGGTCCCGCCGTCCACGGCCTACACCCGCACGCTGTTGCGAGCCACAAACGCGGCAGCGGCCCGGACGATCCTTGGCGTGAGCAACGGCGGTGCGACCAACGGCATTCAAATGTTGAGCGGCTTCGGAACCAACACGACGCTCGTCAACCCGGTCTTTTACGACACGGACCTGACACACTTCATCGAAGTGTCCCTTCAAGGTGTTTTGGTCGGCGGCAGCAACGGAGCGGACGCAGTGCTCCGCGCGGATGCAAACAATCTTTACCTCGAAGCGGAGACGAGCAGCGACAAGATCGTTGCGCGCATAGGCCAATTCGCAGGCAACGGCGGCGGCATGAGCAACGCTGTTGATCTCATCGCCGGTGCAAACGTCACGATCACACCAGGAGCCAATCTCCGCAGCTTCACCATAGCGTCAACTGGCGGCGGCGCGCTCGGGAACGTGGTCACCAACGGGGCGGACCCGCTCAATCCGAACTTCAACTGGATGATTGGCGCGAACAATTCCGTCGCTCCTGGTGACAGCAGTTCGATCATGTTCGGCGATAACAACACCAACCTCAACACGACCAGTTTTGGCCTGGTCACCATTGGGCACTACAATCTCCTGACCGCCACGGACCCAACCTACGCGACGGCGGTCGGCAGCTACAATGTGCTCGGAGATGACTCCACGTTCGCTTTCGGCTTCGGTCTGAGCAACAACGTGCAAAACTCCGTGGACATCGGCGTCGGCGACAACACCAAATTCAGCGTGCGGGACAGCTTCACCATCGCCCGCACGCCGTTGGTTGACTCCAATGGATTTTCAGCCGATTCGGTTCACAACTTTTTCCCGCCGACAAATTCAGCGACGGACGGCTACGCAATCGTTGCAGCGGGCACCGGCGGGCACACCAAATACGCGGCGGTTGCGGGCGGCAGCAACAGCTTTCCCCTGACATCAACGACGGTGCTCTTCACCAACCCCGTCGAATCGCAAGCCGTGTCACTGATCAAGAATTGGAACACGTCCACGATCTACAACGCGCTCGGCTTCAACTTCGGGTCAACGCTGAACGAGTTTTACATGGACACCAATGGCATGGCGTTCAACACGCACGGCGGAACGGATTTTCGTTTCGACCAGGGTGTGAAAATCCAGGGCGGGATCATCGTCGGCGCTGGTTCCTCCGTCACGATTTCCAATCTCGCTACGCCGACCCTGCCACAAGACCCTTATCTGACTCCCGTGTTTTGGGGATCCGTGCTGAGCCAGGACCCGAACAAATTGGTCCGCTCATCACTCTTTCAGTTCAGCATCCCCACCGCCTATCGCCAGGAGACAAACACCTCCGTCGTGGTGCTCGACGGCAGTCCGGAAAACTTCCTCTCCACAAACCAAAGCTGCACGCTCACCGCGTCGGGCACTGCCACTGAAGGGCAACGCTTCCGGCTCGTGCTCACCAATTACGCGGCGACGAACATCATCGTCACTCTGCCGTGGACCGTTTACAGCGAGGCGCAGAGGCTCGCGGTCTCCACTCTCACCATTGAGCCGGCAAGCCAGTTGACCGCCGACTTTGAGCGACGCGGTGCGGGCTACACGCTGCTCGCCTGGGGTTGGAACAACGCCAACCTGGTGAACTACTCGACCAACGCGGCCCTGGGCGCGCTCTCGACCAATAACGCCGTCGCGTTGACCAACATCCCGGCAACGAACATCGTCGTCACCTCCGGGCTGCTCGCTGCCAGCGGCAACCAGACCAACTACACCGTCCCGCTCCTGCCAGGTCCGAGCGGCAATCTGCTTCAGATTTACACCGCGAACACAAACGTCTTCATCCGGTTCAGCGGCACAAATGTCGCCGATGCTCAACGCACGGTCTGGTTGCGCGGCCTGACCAACACAGTCACCGTCACGGTGGGATTCGATTCCGGCTACGTCATCACCAACGCGAACTTCAACGCCTACCTCACCAACGCGACGGCAAAATTCCTGAATTTCTACAACCTCGACACGACGGGAACCAACGTCATCGTCTCCGATGGTGGAAGGAGTGGGCGATACTGATGCGTGCGCTCAATTTCTGCTTTCTGCTTTCTGCTTTTGCAGTAAGCGGGCAACCCTCGCCGGACAACGCAGTCGCTGTGTTCGGTCACCGCATCGTTGCCGCTGGCGGCGGTGGCGGCAGCGCTCCCGGCTTCGACGTTCGGTCCACCAACGTCAGCGCGACAAGCGTTGGCTCTCTCAGTTGGCCGATCACTAACAACGGAGTCAACCGGCTGCAATTCGTCACGGTGGGAACAGGCGACACCGCACAACCCCCTGTGTCAAACGTCTGGAATTCAGCCGGCCAAAGTTTTACCAAGGCGTGGGCCACCAACGCCACAACGTGGGTGCGCAACGAAGGCTGGTATCTGATCAATCCGCCGTCCGGCTCAAATCTCATTACCGTAATGTGGACGACCGCCGTTGGCAGCCCGGACCAGACGCTGGTCGCCGCGTTGAATTTTACCAACGTCCACCAAACTACTCCCATCGGCACGCCGCTGGCCAATGCGGGAAACTCTGGCGCTCCGGCGATCACCGTGACGAGCGGCACCTCTGAATTGGTTGTCGGCGCGGCGTCCACGGATGCGCAGGGCACTCTCGCGATCTCCGGCAGCGGCACGGTGCGCGCATTGATTCTCAACGTGGGCAGCGACACGGATCACGGAGCGGGCACCTGGGCCGGCGCATCGTCGGTGGCCACCGCATGGACCAGCGGCGTGGAAAAGTGGGCGGTGGGCGCGGTGAGTTTGAAAGGACCATGATGAGCCGCGTTTTAACTTCCAGTTTTCTATTAGTCACACTGGCCGCGTTGGCCGGAGCAGGGAAACTCAAACGGACGAGCTACACCGTGACGATGAGGACCAAAAATCTCGTTCTGTTTCACCAGACCAATTGCATCTCGATTACGCAGCATGGTCCTGAGTGCAAATTGGTCCGTTGGATTGACCCGGCTGGTCGCACCAACGAATTCCACGCGTCGTTTGCGCCGATCACCATTGTCACCAACAAGTGAGAATTACTCTCCTGATTCTGATCGCAGCCTGCCTCCAAGCTGAGGCCGTGGACTCGTTTCCAGTGAATCGCCGGACCGGGCTGGGCTCCGGCGCAACGACGAACACGTGGGCGTCCGTGGGAATTCCAGGCGGCAGACCCATTGTCAGCACTGTGTTCACAACGCTCGACAATACCATTTCAGCCTCGACGCTGAATTCGATCATTCAGTCCTGTCCTTCAAACCAGGTAATTCAATTGACCAATAAGCTCTTCAATTTTGCAGGAACAACAATCAACCTCACAAAGAACGGAGTCGTCCTACGTGGAGCGACCAACAGCTCAGGCTTCCCGACTACCCAGTTCACCAACACGCAAGTCCGCACTACCACTTACTGGGGACCCGAAGGCGCGAATGGCAATTTCCCGGATGTCACCGTGCGAGGCGTATCCAGCGGCTACACGGAAGGTTCTACCTCGATTACGCTATCGTCCGCCCCCAACTCCGACTTCGCGGTCGGCTCGATCTTCGTGCTAGATCAGACTGACGATTCCAGTCTGGTGTATCCTGACACGCACAACCCGGCGTTGTACGTCAGGGCCGGGCGCTGTTACGCTCTGCCGCTTTATTGCACGAACATCTCCGGCAGCGTGTTGTCGTTCACGCCTCCGTTGCTGGGAACTTATTGGGCCTCCGGCAGGACGCCTCAAGTCTTCGGGTGGGCGAGCACATACGGGGCGACTGCCACGCGCGTTGGATTCGAGAATGTGGACCTGTATCAGGGGTCGGGCGGCGACGTGAACGAGACGGTCAAGTTTTTAGCGACCTACCAGTCCTGGATTTTCAACGTCCGCGTTCGACTCGAAGGCTATGCAGCCACTGCACTAATGTGGTCCTGCAACTCCGAACTCCGTCACTGCATCATTCGCGACACGGTCGGAGACGGGTCTGCAAACTACGCGACTCTTGGAGCCGTTATAAACAGTTGCCGGATTGAGGACAACATCTACAGCAACCTCAGCCTGGCGATCACCATGAGTTCAATCGTCGGGAGCAGCGTGAGTTTTAATTATGTTTCCGGGCCCTATCCTTACAGCACCTCGTTCTGGCTGGCGGAATGTATCTTCCCGCACGGTGGTCACCCGCACCACGACATTTTTGAGGGGAATTGGTCTGCCGGGCCTTTGAGCATCGAAAATCTTTTTGGTAACAACAACTCGGATATCGGCGTCGTGCGTAATCGCTTCATTGGCGCGTTCACCGGCAAAACAGCCAACACGACCCCGATCCAACTCTACGCACACACCGACAACACGACGATCCTGGGCAACTCACTCGGGCTGGCTGGTTACCATGACACATACTCGGGCACAGAAGAGGGCGCTGCGCGCATTTACGGATTCAATGCGACTGCGTCGGGCACGATCACGACGAACAATTACAACACGGTTGATGCTGGAGTGCATTCGCCTGGTGAGGTTGAAGCAGCGGGAAACTCGATAGCCACCAGTTACGCCTACGACAGCAAGCCTGCCTGGTTCGGAGATCGACCGTGGTACGCATTCGGGCCGTCCTCCTACGGGGTGAACGCCTTCACCAACATTCCGGCGGGCTACAGAAGCTTTTACGGGATGGACGTGCCGGCTGAAAGTCAACCGCCTGCTGGAGGAACTCTGATCGTGCTCGGTCGAATCGCAGGAACACGCTTATGAGTTTGCTCACCTGGCTAACCGGATACGACAGCGAGAACGCACAACGCGCGGCGGAAGCCGACGCGCGCTTGCGCCAACTCAACGCCGACGCCGCTGCCAGTGGCCGCTACGATCAACGCACCGTGGACCAGATCACCGCCGACTACGCGACCCAGTTCGACACCAACCCCGACACCATCGGCACCGCCTTCGATGAAGGCTGGCAGGAAGGCCGGCAAAACGTCTCCGGCTTCATTAGCGGCGCGATCAACCGGATTGTGGCCGATCCACTGCGCGCCGTCATTGGCGGCCTACCCTGGTGGCTCTGGCTGCTCGCGCTGGGCGCTCTGGCGTTTTACCTCTGGCCACTCTTGCGGCCGATTTTCAGGAGACTGCGATGAAAAAGATTCTCACCTGGCTGATTCTGCCCACCGCGCTCGTCGCCGTGCTCGCGGTACTGATTCACTTCAAGAAGTTGCCCGCGAATTTCTGGTCGCTCAGCCTCGCCGACAAGTGGAAAGCCCTCAAAGCGTTTTGGAGTCCGACACCAGCGACACCACCCCCGGCGACTCCGCCGGCAACACCGCCAACAACAACTGCGTCATGAAACAACTCAATCTCAACACCGCCTTGCTCGCGATCGTACTGTCACTGACCGGCTACTTCGGCCAGCGCGTCAGCAGCAAAGTGGACAAGCTCAACGATCAAGTCGTGGAGATGGTCACGACGCAAAAGTTTTCCAACGAACGCCTCGGCAAACTGGAAATGAACGTGGACACCCTCACGATGCAAACCACCCGGCTCGACTCGGAAGTCGAGCGCATCAAACAACGTGTTGTCCTCACCCGATAAACCAACCTATGAAATCCTGGAAAACCACCGTCGGCGGCATCCTCTCCGGAGCCGGAATCACCTTCGCCCAATTTTTTCCCGAGCACGCGAAGTTCGGAAACTTTGCGGCGGCGCTTGGCACATTGCTGCTCGGACTCGCCGCTCGCGACAATAACAAATCCTCCGAAGACGTGGGCGCAAAAAACGGCGGTCCGGTCACAGCCCCCATTCGCCAGGGATTGCCCGGCGGCACCGGCCCGATTGTGGGATTGCTCCTGTGCATCGCCACTTTGGGATTCGCCACCGGCTGCAAAACCGTGGACGGAAAAAGTGTTCCCGACTCGGCGAAGATTGCAGCAGCATCACGCGAAGCCGCGTCGCTCGGAACACAAGAAGCCCTCTTGCATCATCCCGAATGGCTTTCCGGATTCCATGCCGCGCACGATGAACTCGCGCGGCTCGAAACACTCGACACCGTGCGCGCCTCCGACCTGCTCGCCATCATCGGACGCCTGCCCGTCAACGAACTCAAGAGCGACGAAGCGCGCATTGCCATCAGCGGCGCGCGACTCATCATTGCCCTCGCCGGTTGGTCGGAGATTGATGCGGAGCGAGTCCAACAAATCCGTCCCGTCATCACCGCCATCCGCCAGGGACTTGAAGACGCGGGGGTCAAGTGACTATGGAGAGTGCTGTCTGCACGCATTGGGCCGAGTCCCTTTTGCAACCATGAAATCCAGCGACTTCGCAATTCTCTTCCTCGTGTTCCTCGCCGCCACGATCCTCGGCAACTTGATCGTCGCCAAGATCGTCAGCGATCAAGCCAGCGCATCGCTCAACGCAAATCCCCTGGTGAAGCTGCTCGGCGGCGGACAGTAACCTGGCCTCGTCTCCGTTGGCGGTGACTTTCGATCCACGCGCACAACTTCGCTCCGCGCAGACCGTTCGGGCGGCAACACGTCGCGCGCCAGGCAAAGCTCGATCAACTCCGGCGGCACCGATCGGAGAAAGCACGCGAGATAAATCTGCGACCTCCCGGAGCGAGTAATAGGAACCCGGCAAGCGCTCCCACTTTGGGAGCGGCTGAAAAACCCAGCGGCCTTTGCGCGCCATGCGCGGCGCAGTGTGGCGTTACGGAATCGCCAGCGACATTCGGAAAAAACGATTCGCGTTTGTCTTGGCAAAAGCCGCGTTCGTCATCGTTGACCACGTCGTGAGATTGATGCTCGACTGCAAAGCGATTGAGCCGCTGAAACCTTGCGGCAAAACCATTGTGCCGCCCGGGTTGGCCGAAGCGTTCACCGTGTTGAACTCCACCAAAGCATTTACACTCGCGCTGCCACTGGCCGTGAACGAAAGCGTCACTGTGCACGGTCCCATTATCGGATGATCCAGAAACGGTGGTTGCGGCGTCGCTGCGAGATTGACCGTCATCGTTTGCAGGCTGGGAAACGCGAAAGACAAGGTTGCTCCCGTGACTGCCGTTGTAAGGAGACTTCGCATCGTGGCCGTTTGATTTGTGGCCACGATGAAATTCGTTGACCCGCTGGACGTGAAGGTGAATGGGAAGTTTGCGAAACTCTGCGCTGAAGCCGACAACGCGGCCAACGCAGCCAATAGTGACAGGGTTGTTTTCTTCATGCTCGCGACCCTACTCCCCTCCCCTGCCATAAGCCAAGGCAAAAATAATGTCTTGCAGTAATCTAACGCTTCTATAGAGTGCATTGTATGAGCAAGCAATCAGTTCTTGATCTCACGCTCCGCCAACTCGCAATGAGCGAACTGGGGAGAATCGGCGGCAAGAGCCGTTCACCGGCAAAATTACAATCTTCCCGTAAAAACGTGCGAAAAGCAATCGCAGCGCGGCAGCGAAATCGGCGGTTGGCTAAAGCTGCATGATCGTTTCAGAGAGGGCCGGTGACACTGTTTGTTATATTTACTGTCCGGCTCTCTCTGAAGCGATTGAACCGCTTCAATAGAGAGTCCTATGAACGAATCAAACGGCGGGAACGGAAACGGTCATGGAATTTTTCAACTCGCTCCGAAGGCTGACCCGGAGACGCTAGCCATCATTGACGCGCGGCGCGACGCGCGCGCGGATACTCGACTCACGCGCTCCATGAAGGCGTGTTTCGATGAGATTGCCGACCGCGCGCAGAATCCAAATTTTTACGAAGCCAAGGGGATCGTCACGATCTCCGACAGCGTGCTTGCCGGAACTTTCGGCGTCTCACTGCGGAGCATCTACACATGGAAGCATCAGATTGCCGCGTGCGGTTACGTGCATCTCGGACGGCAACCCAAGAGCAACATGTGGCCGATCACGAAGTACTATCTGACGTGCTTGCATCGCGGGCCGGCAACTCAGCGCACCGACCGGGACGGGACTTATGGCGTCGGAAGAGTGCGATCTCTGCCATCTCCACCGCATGGTGCGCGGCAACCAGGACAGCCCGGTTTGCCTCTCCCCGGAAGTCGCTCCCCTGCCCCTTTCCCGAAAAACACGAAAACCCCAGCAATTTCGGGTCAGGCCGGCAAAAAACTTCCGGTCTCACCCGAAGCCAGTTGCGGGTCTCGCCCGAAGCCAGTTGCGGGTCTGACCCGAAGCCAGTTGCGGGTCTCGCCCGAAGCCAGTTGCGGGTCTGACCCGAAGCCAGTTGCGGGCGAGACCCGAAATTCCCTGCGGGTCAGACCCGAAGCCAACTGCGAACATCTAGAGGATGAGGTAAAGGGATTATCCATCCAAAGGGGGGAAGCCCCCCCCGCCGATGATAAAGAGTTGGCTTTTAGGACTTGGGAAAAGCGGGTCGCGGACATGCGGAACTCCGATTTGCGGAAGCTGGAGGAAGTGGTTGCCCGCGAGTTTCGCGACGCGAAGTCTGAGACGGCCCGCGATCTGGCCAAGCGCAAGCTTGTCACGATTCGTCTCCAACTGAGGGGACCCGTCGCAGAGGACAAGCCAGCGGCCAAGCCAGTTCGCACCGACAAACCGAAGCCCGCCGCAATTCCCCTGGCTAAACGTCAGGAGCTTTGGGGACGCGCGAAAACGGAGGCAGGGCTGTGAACGAGGCAAACCCATTCGACGTGGACGCACAGTTCATCGCGGCGATCAAGCATGACTTCGCGTTCCTGTTTACCACGCGCCGAAGACGAATTTCCCGCCCTGCCCTGAAAGCGTCGGACTCAAAAAGTCAGCGACTCAAACAATCCCCGGCGCTGGCAGTCAGCGGGAAAAAAAATCAGCCGGGGCACTCACGCCCCGGCCAACCGAAAGGTCCGTAGAACATGAGAACCAAAACAAAACCGCGGCTGCCGGTCAAGCAGTCATTCACCCAATCGTTTGTGAGTTACACCGCCCAATGCATCGCGGAACGCGAGCAACGCCAGGACGAACAATTTTCCGGGCAGTGCCACGGCCCGGACGGAGGCACCGCGAAGGCGGAGTGCCAGAGGATGCCCTCCTTTGGCGCTCCGCTGGTCCGCTGTTGCGCCTACACGGAGGCGGGCAACATTTGCGGCGTGTCCCCTGCCCCGTTCCTGGACTTCCAGCGCGGCGGCTTCGTGTGCGCGGAGCACAAGCCGGAAAGGGGGAACGAGTGAACTGCGCAACGGCAGAGAAACCAAAATGGAGCAAAGCGACTCAAATCCTGTTTTGGGTAGCTGCTGAGTCTCACGTTTTGGCCGAACAATTCGGAGTGCAAATCGAGACTGGCGACAAGGGCGACAAGTTGAAGTTTTTCAACGTGCCGCGTCCCTGGCTCAAGGCGCATCCCGTGCACCCGACGGAGTTGAGTTTCGACCCCGACGAATACGCTAAGACGCTTTACCAGTGCAGCGACTACACGTCGCACATGCGGCTTTGGATTCTGAATGTCTGGAATTCCAGCTACGCCAACAGCAAGGGCTGGCACTTCGACCTATTCAAGGCGTTGAATGGGTTGGACGATGGCAACCGCCGTGCGATTGCTCACTTCCTCGAATCCCCAATGTGGCCATGAAAGAAATTCACCTGGGCTTTGAAGTCGGCAGCGGCAAGCCGGTTGAGATTCCCTGCCGGCACATGGTGGTCACTGGCCAGACGCAGGAAGCCGGCAAGACGACGACGCTTGAGGCGCTGATTTCGCGCAGTGGTTTGCCGGCTGTCGCCTTCGTCACCAAACGCGGTGAGCAATCGTTTGCCAATTCCAAACGCATCACGCCGTACTTTCGCGAGCGAGCGGACTGGCAATTCGTCGCGTCGGTGCTTGAGGCGACGATGCGCGAGCGGCTCAAGTTTGAGCGTGCGTGGATAATGCGAGCGTCGAAGGGCGCTCGCACCCTGGCAGATGTTCACAGCAACGTCCGCAAGCTGATGAAGGATGCGAAGGGCCTCAGCGCGGACGTGTATCTCACGCTCGACTCGTATCTCGAAATCGTTGTGCCGCGCGTGCTGCGTGGCCGGCTGGCGACGATGATTAGCAAGGGCTGGTTTGACGATCCTCGCAACGGCAGCCAGGCGTTTACCGAGTTGCAACGGCTCGGCTTCTCGACGGCGAAGCCGAACGTTTACAAGGAATGCGACAAGCTCGCGGAGCTTGGTTTTCTCACCAAGGAGTCAGCGGGCTTTCAGGCTGTGCCGGAGATGAAGGCCAGCATCCGGCGATGAAAACTCCCACTCCCCCGCTGCCGCCCGAACTGGCGCGCCAGATGGCGGACAAGATTGCCGCGCGGCTGCGACGGCTGGATTCGAGCAACCAGTTTTTGGTGCGGCGGCGCGGGGAGATGGTCATTTTCGAGACCAACACGGCGGCGCGCATCCTCTGCGCTGTTACGGTGGCTCAGGCCCTGAACCTCTCGGCGTGGCTGCAAGCCTTGGCCGACCCGGAGGGCGAGGACATCGCCTGGCTACT
>Ga0070699_100001976_pt1 | contig 18503 bp, 21 predicted proteins | sample KBSK1503metaG_FD_65473 | JGI IMG/M metagenome (GOLD analysis project Ga0070699, IMG submission 65473) | Corn, switchgrass and miscanthus rhizosphere microbial communities from Kellogg Biological Station, Michigan, USA - KBS K1-50-3 metaG | ecosystem: Host-associated > Plants > Roots >... | reverse complement strand
GAGGGCGTCGTCGGGCTGAAGCCCTGCCTCAGAGCGTGACACCCTTCGAGTGTGTTTCGCAAAAGTCCGCTGAAGCGGACTCGTTGTGCCAGCGCGAAGCGCTTCCATGTGCTGAGGGAGGATTTGTGCGAAGCCCCCTTAGGGCAATCCGCACCGAGGCGGCGTGCTATAATTTAATCCATGCAAAGGAAGAAGAAATTCAGGATTCCGCGCAAGAAGATTGCTGAGTTTTGCAAACGCTGGGGTATCACCGAGTTTGCGCTGTTTGGCTCGGCTCTGCGCGCCGACTTCCGCCCGGATAGTGACGTCGATGTGCTGGTGAGTATCGATCCGAAAGCGCATATTGGTCTGTTTGAAATCATTGACATGAAACTTGAGCTTGAAAAGATGTTCAAGCGTCCCGTTGATCTGGTGGAAAAAGAAGGGTTAATTAATCCATATCGCAGGCGCGAGATTTTACGCACTGCACAGGTAGTCTATGCAGCCTGATGAAAAGACCAAGGCTTATTTGTGGGATATTCGCAATGCGGCTCGTGAAATCCATGACTTTGTGCGCGGCGTGAAATTCCATCAATTTGAAAACAATAAAATGTTGCGTTATGCCGTTGAAAGGCAGTTACATGTTATTGGCGAAGCGGCAAATCATATTGCTCCCCAATTCCGTAAAAAGCATCCTGAGATCAATTGGAAAAGATTAATTGAACTTCGTAATGTCATTGCGCATGAATATGGGGAAACGTTGATGAATCGTATTTGGACTGCTTCGACAGACGGCTTAACTGAGTTGATCGAGACCCTAGATGAATTGCTGCCCGAAGAGGCTGAAGAGTAAATTCTCATTTCAAAATGATAGAGAGAACACTGGGCTGAATGTCCGGTGTTTTTTATGGATATCACCCCGTCCCCTCTCCAAAAGAGAGGGAGTTTTTTGCACTATAATGCAACTTATGGACAAAACCAAACTCAAGGTTAAACACAAGAGATTTTCCAAGAAAGCAAAAACTGCACTTCAAAAGCGCATTGATGAACTGCACATGCAAATCCGTTCTGAATTAGTGGGACGAGCTTTACCTAATCCTACTGATATTATTCGACAAGGTAGAGAAGAACGCGACCAACAACTTTTGGATGGTTTGCACCAATAATAGATGAAAAGAACTTGCATTTGAAGGCGCGTGAAATCGCCATGCGGTGCAACCTCCCTGCCACGTATGACGCACATTACCTTGCTTTGGCTGAGTGAATGGAAATCGATTTATGGACAGCGGATGCGCGTCTGGTCAATGCACTGAAACCTTTTAAGGTGAAATGGGTAAAAGGTATCGATTAACGAGAAAACACTGGACTATCAGTCCAGTTTTTTATTTCAATAATGAATATGGGTTGGCTGCAACATCGTGATGAGTCAAATCCCTGAATTTGGGAAAATCTTCTATGTGCAAGACGGGGTTCCCAAAAGCAGGGACGAAGTCCTGGAGAAGTGGAGCCAGACGGAGTTTGTCAGGTCCACGCGTGTGGAAGTCAAAGGCTGGCTGTTGGATGTGCCTAGTCTGCGTGGAGCGAATGAAGAAGGTAGGGGCGACCCGTCAGGGGCAAACAGGATAATTGTCAGGCATGGCTTCATTGCAAGTTATAAGGATAGAGGGCATGGGTGGGTCTCCCTTACATAGGATATGACATTGCCCATACACATGTACAACGAAGATTTATAATCCCATCATGGTCAAATTCGACCCGCAGAAGCACCATCGGCGTTCGATCCGCTTGAAGGGATATGATTATGCGAGCGCAGGTGCGTATTATGTGACGATTGTTGCGTGGCGGAGGGAATGTTTATTTGGGGAGGTTGTGAATCAGGAAATGATGTTAAGCCGTTACGGGGAAATCGTTCAGAAATGGTGGATGGAAATTCCCATTCATTTTCTCAATGTGGAAACAGGCGCGTTTGTGATCATGCCCAATCATGTTCATGGAATAATCTTTATTTCGGAACGTAGGGGCACGGTCGCCGTGCCCAATGACAAAATCTCTCATTCTATAAAGGGCGGGGAGACCCGCCCCTACGCACGCCAACATTGGGGCAAATTGTGGCGTTTTTCAAATATAAATCCACGAAGGAAATGAACATATTGGATAATACAGGGACAGTTACAAAATTTTGGCAGCGCAATTATTACGAACATATCATCCGCAACGACAAGGATTTACAAAACAAAACGGATTACATCATTGCCAATCCGCTGTTGTGGGATGAGGATGACGAGAATCCGAACAATATATCGCTATAAATATCATTGATTCCCATCGAAGGAAATTTCTTAATGTGGTTACAAAAAGGCACTGGACATTCAACCCAGTGCCTTTTGCTTATTGTTTCTTCATCGGCAGATTCGATCCACAATATGGGCAGGCTGCCGATTGCGCGCCTGTCCATTTCACTTCGGAGGCGCGGATAGGTCCGCCGCATTGTGAGCAAGTGACGGGCAACAAGTCCGCGCGGTGGATCTGTTCCACGGGCGCAGGCTCAGGTTTGGGCGCGGCAGGAGGCCTCACTGGAATAAATGTCGGTGCAGGTGGACTCTTTGGCTCCGGTGGTCGAGTCTCTTCGTGGAAGAATGATCCAAAAATGATGGATAGGCCGATCAACACCAAAATGCCAGGCCACCAATGTCCGTTTGAGAACATCATGATGAAGATAAACAGCCAGAATAAACCGGGGAAGGGTCCGCGGAAGTGCCTTGGGCTGTGTCTGAACCTTTTATGTTTGTGCATTGGGAATCCTTTGGAAAGGGACTTTGTCAACTATATATACGTTCATTCCTACAGAAGGTTGTTTTGGGTAAGGGCGATGCATCCGCTGAATTGGAATGTCAAGGCGAAAACGCAAAGCGGGTAGCAGTTGCAGTTTTTGCGGAATAAGGGGTTCGGTGGGACGCAGTCCCTGCCTCAGTGTGTGACACCCTTCGAGTGTGCTTCGCAAAAGTCCGCTTCAGCGGACTCGTTGTGCCAACGCGAAGCGCTTCCATGTGCTGAGGGAGGATTTGTGCGAAGCCCCCTTAGGGCAATCCGCACCGAGGCGGCGTGCTACGCGACCTCTCCTGCGGGGAGAGGGTGCCTTGCAAACAAGAAACCGAAGCCAGTTGACTTCGGTTTCTTGTTCACTCTTTCGTCACGATCACTTCGTGGATGAGATGCGCGTACCGATTTTGTAACCGGATGAAGTGACTTTGGATCGCGTCGGCTTCGGAGCCTTCGGGCGCGAGGAAGTGTCCGCTTTCGACGCCCTGGCGTGCGATCTCGCGGCACACGGCTTCGGTAATCAACTCGGCGAGTAGAACTTGTCCTTGCACAGAGGTATCGAGTCGGTGTTGACCATCGAGATAACGTCTGACGGAGGACGCGGCAGTGGCAACGACAATCGTTGAGTTGACGCGGTCCAGGTAGACGCGTTGACGCGGGTCCATGCGGTCATCGAAGCGGATGTCAGTGAAGAGTCCGTGATGTTTTTTTGGCTGGGTATCGTCAACCGCTTCTTTCCTCGACCGAACCTGCACCAGCGCCTGAGCCTTTTGATTACCCACATAGGCTGTCACCACACCTTCGTTGCCAACCTGTTTCCCATCCACTTGAATTTTCGCAACCCCAACGTCAGGATGACCCTTCAAGGCATTGATGTGAACTCCAGGAGTCAGCACGTCCACTTCGGGGTTGTTCGAAACGACAACGGCCCGGGTACCATTGGGAATCTGTTCGGAAAGATGTGCTCTTAAAGTGAGTGTGACTATCTGTCCCGTTTGAACAAAAACTCGGGCAGGAGCAAACTCAAGTCCCGCGGGAGGCGGTTCTGGTTTTCCATCTAAGGGACTTTTTCCATCGCTTAACTCAGAGGAGGCGATCACGTTCAATTCGCGGATCGTCTTATCGAGTTTTTTGCGCAGACGTTTATCCAATTTCGTTTGCTCGTCCTGCATGGCGTGCTCACGTTCGATCTGGACGAGAGGCTCGATTCGGCTTTCGACAGCCTGTTTCAACGCTTTGGCAAACGGCAGAGTCCAGTTGATGCCGTCGCGCGTCGCAGTCAAAACTGGTTCATCGTTCTTCAATAGATCGTGCAGGTAATCGCATTCGATGGAGCCATAGAAAAAGGACGCATACGGATCGTTCTCGAACTTGAGCATGGTCAGCGAAATGATCGTGCCTTTGCTGATGACGAGCAGACCGGCATCCGCGTAATCTCCCTCTTCGCCCCTCGTAGAGAGTTGAATCTTCGACCGCAACAATTGCAAGCGCGCCGTAGCAGGGAAACCTTCGATCTCGAATTGTTCGTCGAGCATCATCTCACCCACGGGCGGCTTATAGGACAGCACATATTCGTGTTTGACATGATGCAGGCTCGAAAGATTCCGCAGGATGATGAGCCTTGCAGTATTCGCCATGATGGTGCGGAGTTCGAAATGTCTTTGCAGGTAATTGCGCAGGTTTTCGAATTGCGGCATCTTGACATCTTCGCGCGAGACCATGATCTCGATCTCTGTGCCGTTGCCATCAGGGATGCCGTGCTCCTCGCGGAGTTCCTCGGTCGCGGGGACCGGGTCATCCAAACTGAAGGTTGGTACGCCATCCTTGAGCAGGAGCGAGCTGCGATAGAGCACATTGTCCTTGATCGAAGTGACGTGACCATATCCCAGACCGAAGATGGCGTCTTTGAGTCCGCGCCCCCACATGCCGCGCACATGCTTGTCCTCTTTCAATCCGCTGGTGGCTTCACCATATGTGCCAACCACTTTGTCCATGCGGGTATCGTCCATGCCCTCTGCAAAGTCACGGACGCGGATGACGGAGTTTTTATGTTTTCGCAATAGGTCAATGATGATCTCGCCGCTGGCGTGGGAGCCTGCATCTTCGAGACGCGAATAACTGTCGTTGCTGTTGGTGATGATCTCGACCAGCGCGCGCAATATATCCTTGCGGATCGCTTGATCCGCCTGTTGCAGGGCAACCCTGTCGGCGTATTGCAACTTGCGGCTTCGAATCATGTCCTGGCCTTTCTCACTTACTTTTTCGATTTCCGCGCCCCTGCTTGTTTTGTTGTGTCAAACATGTATGAAAACTTATCCTCACAAAACGTTAAAAAGGTGGATAAGTCCTTGCGGTCGTCGATGTTTACGTATTCCTTGAATTGGTTGAGGTTCCTTGCGAGCGTTGCTGGTGGGGATTCCAGCGTGCATAGCAACAAACTCCTGAAATCGAATTCGTTGAGCGGCATCTGCTTCTTGTAATGCTTGTATGCATCTGACATTTCAATAGAGCGGACGTATTTTCGAGCTTGCCTCTTCAATTCAGGGTGGATGGCTTGCACAGCGACTGTCGGCTTTATTGTTTTTTGTTTTGGCGCAGGAACGAGCTTCAGAATCTGGCCAAGTGATTTCTCGATCTTCTCTGCACGTCTGATTCCTTTGGCGGTTATCTGGAATCCGCTGGCGGCATCGCCGCGTAAATAGCCTTTGCTTTTGCCGTCGCTCCAGCGCCTGCTGACGATTCCCGAATCGGGCCACTGTGGATACTTCCGTAGCGAGAACCGCTTCGGGAACAATACAAAGCAAGCCGAAATAATGTCTTCGGATGTGATTTCCGATCCCTGTTTGTGCAGGTAATAGACAGAATAGACCACAAGATCGTTCAGCGCGATCCTTGTGTAGGTGGCTGGGTCGAAGGCGGGAGTGGTGGATGTTTTTGTCACGGTTCCTCGTTGGAATCTTACCGCATTTCTTAGATGGGCAATATTTCATTTCTGTTCCCAGTCACAACTTTCGCAAAAGGAGCAAACCTGTTCGTTGTTTAGCTCCTCATCGGATTTTTCTTATATCACTAGCGGGATGTATCGGGTGATGAGGGCGAGCAAGTAACGAGAAAATACTAGGCTGAACCTCCAGCCTTGGAATTGGTTTCAGCAACCATGATGCTGCCTGTATTCGGATTTGTCAGCTACTGAAAAACACCTCCCTTGACAGGATGCACTGATTCTCCATATAATCGTAACAACTATAATCGTTACGATTATAGTTTTAATAAACTATCGAACGGGAAAAGAGAAGTCATGAGCGAGAACATCCAGGATTTGCTACCCCTCACACCGACCGTATTTCATATGTTGCTGGCGCTCGCAGATGGTGAGAAGCATGGCTACGGAATCATGAAGGCCGTAGAAAATGAAACGCAGGGCCAGATGCAGATCAGAACCGGCTCGTTATACGGGTCGATCCGCCGGATGATCGAAGCCGGGCTGATCGAGGAGACGGACGAACGCCCTGACCCGGAGCTGGATGACGAACGGCGGCGCTACTACGGGCTGACGGACTTCGGCCGGCGCGTTTTGACCGCCGAAGCCACACGCATCGCACAGGCGATGGCGGTCATCCAGGGGAAGCACATTCTGGATGGGGTTTGAGATGCGAAGCGAACTCCTGGTTTCTGAACGGCTCTACGGGGCGTTACTGTACCTGTACCCAAAGAAGTTTCGAGCCGCCTACGGCCAGCAAATGCGCCTGACCTTCCGGGATGCCTGTCGGGTTGCTTACCATCGGAACGGTGCGAGCGGCCTGCTGGCGCTCTGGCTCCCAACCCTACTTGACCTGCTCAAGTCGGCGCTCGAAGAACGAGCGCGGCAAGGAGAACTCACCATGTTAAAGGGACCATTGATGGCATCGGCCGGCCCACTGACTATCGTGGTTGGCGCACTGATTCTGGTGGAGGCCCTTAGCGACCTCGTACAGCTGGTCAGGCCACCCTTTACTGAGACTCTTTGGGAAATTTTCCATTTCCAGACGGCAGCCATGTCCGTTGCCGTGATGCTCCCAGCCTTCACAGGGACGTGGCTACGCTACAAGGCGGCTGCAGGCGGCCTTGGCAGGCTGGGGTTGATCTTGAACGTCGCTGGGTGCGGGACCTTTTGCCTTGCTTTATCAGCAAACTTCCTGCTGGACGCTCTACAACTCCTTAAGCACCCCACCGGGCCGAACTACACAATGGCAGCCAGCATCGTGAGTATCCTGATTGGGCATATTCTATTTGGCATCGATGCGCTGAGATACAAACTGCTGCCTCGCTGGAACGCGATGCCGCTGTTGGTCGGATCACTCTTTTTTCTGTTGACCATGCCAAAGCTGTTCATTAAAAGCAATTCACCCGAATACTTTGCATTAGAGCTCACAATCGCGTCCCTTCAAGCGGCAGCCGTTGGCCTGTGCTGGGTGCTGATGGGCATTGCTATGATGGGCCAGAGACCAGCTCATGAGGCAGTGGCGGCTTGAGGCTCGAGCGATCATCATGAGGGATATCTGAGATGTCGGACAGGCTGCTGTTTTCCGAACGGCTCTACAAGATGTTGCTGAACTTGTACCCGAAGAAGTTTCGAGCCGCCTACGGCCGGCAAATGCGCCTGACCTTCCGGGATGCCTGTCGGGTGGCTTACCAGCGCAACGGCGTGGGTGGCTTATTGGCGCTCTGGCTCCCCACCCTGCTGGACCTGTTCAAATCGGCGTTCCAAGAGCGTGCGCGACAAGGAGAGCTCACCATGTCGAAAGAGCGATTGATGGATCTGGCTGGCCCACGAACCATTATCATTGGCTTGTTGTGGGTGCTGGCTTCTATCGGAGAATTTGTACTGCTCGTTGGACTCGGCAGCCTGGATTCGTTCTGGGATGTTTTCTGGTTTTTTCCTGTTCTGCTGTCCTTCATCCTGATGATTCCCGCTTTCCTCCTGACCCGGCTACGCTACCAGGAGACTGCAGGGGGATTCGGGAGGCTCGGATTGACTCTGAGTGTGGTCGGCTGCGTGGGTATGTGTATCTTTCTGCTCTTAGGTGTTCTGGGCGCTTTCGGCGTTGAGCAGGATACCTGGCCGAACTATGTGATCGCCGCCTGCTTCCTGACTCCCATGATCGGGCATATCCTGTTCGGCATCGATGCGCTGAGGAACAAACTGCTGCCCCGCTGGAACGTGATGCCCATACTGGTGGGTCTACCCTCCATCCTGCTGATTGTGCCAGACCGTCTCATTAACGGTAGTATGCCCCATCAATTTGAATTGACGCTGATAACCACCTTCCTGCGATTCGCCCTCACCGGCGTATGCTGGGTGCTGCTTGGCATTGCGCTGATGGACCAGAGACAGGAGCCACAGCCAACAGCTTCCGCCCTCTCCTAAAGAGAAGAGTGTAAGCCGATTACCCCAAAGATACCTTAATCACAAACTCGGAAGGGAGAACCTTCCGAGTTTCTATGTGGAGTTGCTTGAGTTGTTTTGTGTATGTTGTCCCCACATCACCAGTCTGGATACTGATCCTGGCCGGGATTCCTGGTCATGTTATAGGTCCTGCCATCTGTCAGATGAGTCACGTAAACCTCCAGGTTGCCATCCCGGTCCGATGAAAAGGCTACCCACTCTCCGCTTGAGTCAAAGGCGGGGTCCAGCTCCTGGGCAAAATCATTTGTAATATTGGTGGGCGTGCCTCCGCCGCTGGTCATTGTATAAATTTCCGCATTGCCATCCCGGTCTGTTACAAAGGCGAGCAGGCTTCCTTCAACAAAGCCCGCAGGAGAGTGATCATTTGCCGGATTGTGTGTCAGGTTTACTAATCCTGTTCCATCTGGTCTGACCCTGTAGATTTCCTGGTTGCCATCACGGTTTGTTGTAAATGCGATCCAATCTTCTGTGCCCAACAAACGCGCTACTGAGAACCAGGTGGGGGCAAAATCGCTGGCGGCGTTCGAAGTCAGGTTGTGGGCTTCAGATCCGTCACTGCGCATGATATAGATTTCCTGATTGCCATCGCGGTTCGACGTAAAAACGATCCAATTGCCATCTGGCGACCAGCTGGGTTGCTGGTCATCGCCCGGGTTATTGGCCAGGTTCACTGGCGGTCGGCGATCCAGGCCGGTGAGATAAATCTCATTATTCCCATTCTGGTTGGAGACGTAAGCCACGCGTGATCCATCGGGCGCCAGAGCGGGCTGCTGATCAACCGCGGTGTTATTGGTCAACCGTAATAAGGATTGATTGGCAAGATTCACGGCATAAATCTAGGAATTGCCATCCCTGCCTGATACAAAGACCATGACTCCCTGAAGCGCCGGAAAGGCTGGTGTTTGGGTAGGAGGCACCGCTGCGGTGTTGGTAGGAACTACAACGAGTGTATTGGTTGGGAGAGGTAGGGGTGTTCCGGTTGGAATGTTTGTCGGTGGGACTGCTGTCGGCAGGGGCGATTGTGTCGGGGCGGGGACAATCGCTGACGAAGTCAACGAGGGGTTATTGGGGTCACAAGGCTCCAGGTCACGCCCGTCAAGCATCCCGTCGTTATCCGAATCAGGGGCAAGCGGACGCGGACAGGTCTGGTTTTCCTGGCCATCTGTCAAACCATCTTTATCCGTATCTTGTTGAAGAGGGTCACTACCAAGTTGTACTTCAACGCCATCGCTCAAGCTATCTTGATCAGTATCAGGAATTACCGGGTTGGTCCTGCGGTTGATCTCATCGCCGTCATTAAGACCATCTCCATCTGTGTCCACAACGAGCGGATTCGTTTTATACGTTAGAACCTCGTCACCATCTGACACAGCATCCTGGTCCGTATCGCTGACAAGTGGGTTTGTCTTATCAACATTAACTTCCTGCCTGTCTGGCAATCCATCTGCATCCGTATCTGCTTTGAGCGGATCAGTGCCGAGTCTAAGCTCTTCACTATTGATCAACCCATCACCATCAGCGTCTGCCTGGCCAAACCCAGGAAGCGCCACCTGGGTTTGTGCAAAGATGGCTGTTTGGGTGGCACTGGTAGCTTGTTGCGCGTTGACAATCAGAATCAATGAAAGCAAACACAAAACCAATGGCGCGAACACCAGGAAGCCAGCCAGCCAGGGAGGCATCAGCCCCTTTTCGCTGACCTCTGCCGGTAGATCCGTCGCGACATTCTCGGCTGAGAGAACTTTGACTGTGAATGGACAAGTTTTCTCATTTCCAACGATCGGTTTTGACCGGAGCCTGCTACGGAACCCATAGATTCCCTGCGCTCCAGGCTCCACATGAAGCCGCTCATCCGCAGGAATCTCCACAAAAGCTGTTTCAATCTCCTGTGCACCAGGTTGTGACCCCATTTTGGAGACCTGAACTTCTTTCTCGAATATCAATACATTAGCAGGATTTTTGAAACTCAGACTATAGGTATCGACTATGTTTCCCTCGTTATTGATGGTCAGGTGGCTAGCTTGGCCAGCCTGGAGATTGCGTGGGGCCAAAGAGGTAGAAAAACCCGAGAAGGCACCTATGGTCAGGATACATTCCACCTCAGTTTTTTGTTCAGGGAAGTCCCGGCTAATAAGCAGGATCTTAATAGGCGTCCGCCCGGCATGCGCCTCAGAAGAGCGGGGCACGCGAATGGTGAACTCGATCTCCTTGCTCATGGAGGGTCCCAGTTTTGTGAATACTGCGTTTGTAGAGATCCAACTGGCCGGTATGCCTTCAATATTTAGCTGGAAGACATCCTCCCTCAACCCATGGTTCTGCAAGAGAATCGGAATTGTTACACTCGCGCCGGGGGTAACAGAGAAATAGATCGAACCCAGCGCGGCCCCGATGCGTCCCGCTGACTGGTAGGCAGCCACAGTCAGGGTGCCGTGTGCAACTGCCAAAAGGGTTGGGTCGCGCTGGCTAGCCGCCCGAACATCCAGGGGATATTGACCAACCCTATTTTGAGGAAGAGAAGGTGGCTGAACAGTAAGAACGACCTGTTTTGCTTCTCCTGCATCTAGGTGCACTACAGGGGTATCGATCGTTGTCCAATCAGATGGCACCCCACTGACCAGGATGTCAAAATAATCCTCGTGAATGCCCCGGTTGATAATGTCAACGTGGATGTCGACTGTAGTTTCGGGCGCAGCCAAAAGCTGTTCTTCTTTGATTATCAGTATTAGCTGGTCCTCGTGTGAAGTTGTAGTTTGTCTCATAGTCTGTCCTGTCTGTGTTGAACATGAATGCAATTCGTGACTGATACCTCCCTCAAAACCGACATCGCAAATTGTCCTAATAAGTTCTCCAAAGACCCCCGGTAATTAGTATTTGATTCGCTTATTTTCCAGACAAACAAGAGACCAGCATAGGCTAACTGCCTACAAACTAAAGTTTACTCTCTTCAAATTAAATTATTCAGATAGTTATATTAAATTACCCTAAACTAGAGCAGGCGAAATTCGCCCTCTATTACCCTAAAGAACATAAGTATTCCATTGCACTAAAATTATTGATCGCGATATGGATTGGTCGGACAACTCTACACTTCAAGGCCGATACACGATCTTCCAAAGACGCACCTCTCCATTGACGCCGCCAGTCGCGAGTAGACCGCCATCGGGGGAAAGCGCCATGACGCCGTTCCCGCCCGGAGGGTCAGCTTCGAATTGAGGCTCATAATTGACAGTGTCGTAGACGCGCAGGGTCCCATCACGGGAGGTGGCAATCAGCGATGAACCATCTGTAGAAAAAGCCACGTTCTCGACCACATCCGGAAAATCTGCCAGTCGATTGATCAGTTTCCCAGTGGATAAGTCCCATAGCCAGACACTGCCTTCGGTACATTCATCGTTCAATGTGATTCCGCAAGTTGCTGTTGCGGCAGTGGAACTATCTGGCGCAATGGTTACATCGAGCACTTGATGGGCATGGTTGAGTGTAAACATGGAAGTACCATCGCTCGTCCTCCATACTTGCACGTTACGAGAGGCGCCGCCACCAACCAGCCACCTGCCATTAGGCGTGTACGACAGGGCCGTAATGTTTATAGACTCGGGGATTTTTAACAGAGGCTGCCAGGAACTTGTGGAAAAAATCCAGATGGCCGCACGCAGATTTTGGAGGTCATCGAGTCCACCCACAGCCAATGTCTGACCATCTGGTGAAAAACTTACACTTCCAACCTGGTCGGGAAAATCCAATATTTTGAGGATATCTCCATTGCGCCAATCCCATATCTTGGCTGTCCCATCGCTGGAGACCGAGGCGAGCATTTGGCCATCGGGTGAGAATGCTACGTTCCAGACAATGCCGCTGTGTCCGCCCAAGACGCCGATCTTTTGTCCACTTGCCACATCCCAGATATGGATGGCAAAATCTTCGGTGTCGCCTCCTGCCGCGGCAAGAGCTGAACCGTCAGGTGTGAAAGCCAGACTTCGCACGCTTTCCTGCAGATCAAGACTGTTGAAAATCTCGAGCATATTAAGCGTATCGACTCGAATGGAGATGAGGGTGGGAGTCGCAGAGGCAGATAAGGCGGCAGTCGGCGAGGCAACTATAGGCGTTGGAGGCAGCGCTGTAACGGTTGGATCAGAGACTGGAGCAAGCGGGGTAGTCAACACTTGAACTGAATAACTACAAGCGTCCAGGAAGAGTGCGCTCAGTGTTAAAATAATCAACAGAGGTAAATATTTAATTTGTTTCATTACATTCTCGCTTGCTGCCTCGTCTAATGAGATAAAGCCCAATGGGGAATTCAATTTCAGAATGATTATAAAACCTTTGCCCCGCTTTTATTTCGCTGATCGAAACACAAAAATAATTTTATGTCATCCTGTAACCCGGAAAACTATATCGTATAATTTTCCTGCTCCCAAATCAATTTCAGTGAAGGAGAAACCATGCCAAACTACATTTGCGTCACATGCGGAGTTCAACATGCAGGAAGTGCTGCTGAGCCTGAACATTGTCCCATTTGCGAAGATGATCGCCAATACATCGGGCTCAAAGGCCAACTCTGGACGACAATAGCTGAACTACAGAAGGAACATCATAACCGTATCGAAGAAATTGCTCCCCATTTGACGGGCATCGGTACCGTGCCTGGCTTTGCAATTGGCCAACGCGCGCTATTGGTCCGCACCCCAAATGGCAATGTGCTATGGGATTGTGTCAGCTTGTTGGATGATGCAAGTATCGAAGCTGTGCGTGCCCTCGGAGGGATTACGGCGATCGCGGTCTCGCATCCGCATACGGTGGGGTCACTGGTGGAGTGGAGTCACGCCTTTGATCATGCTCCAATCTATTGGCACGCAGACAATCGTCAATGGGTGATGCGCCCTGACCCCGCGTTTGTTTTCTGGGAAGGCGAAACACATTCGCTGGTGGGTGAGCTGACCTTAATCCGTTGTGGCGGGCATTTCCCCGGCTCAGATGTATTGCACTGGCCGCAGGGCGCGGAAGGTCACGGTGCGTTACTGACAGGCGATACCATGCAGGTCGCACAGGACCGGCGTTATGTCAGTTTCATGTATAGTTATCCCAATATGATTCCGTTGAACAAACGCGCTGTTGAGGGAATTGTCAACGCAATAGAGCCGTTTGAATTTGAACTCATCTACGGTGGCTGGTGGGATTATCACGTAGCCGATGCCAAATCTGCAGTGAAGCGCTCGGCTGAGAGGTATATCAAGGCGATCAGCTAGGATACACGTTCTATACCGGAGCTAATATTCCTGTCATACTTTCTTCACGTAACAGGTTAAAAATAAGTATGGCAAGCTATTGCCAAGGAGTGTTCACATTATTCGAAAATTAAAATCAGGCCAATATCGTCTCTACTCAGAAAAGAAGGATTCCACGACTGGCAAACGCAAAAACCTTGGCACGTTCAGTACGCTGGCAGCCGCCAAAAAGCATGAACGTGAAGTGGAGTTCTTCAAGCGCAAGAAGTAAGTGAAAAGTCCGAAGTCACATGACTTCGGACTTTTTTATTGTCTATCCCAGCCTCTGTAACTGAAAGCTATCTCAATCCGGTTACAATCGGCGGATGAACATCAAACGCTACTTTCCCATCATTGCCATACTGTTGTTCACATGCCTCATTTCTCTCGGCACAACCTCCCATTTATTTTTCATTACAAAATATCCTGAAGACCCTGCCGTTCAAATTGTAGCAGCGGGCAAGGATGCCGTCACGGTGCGGAGTGATGATGGCAACCATTATCACTGCTGAATAAAGCAAAGTGGCGCGCGCTGGTTGGGAAACCGCATCTGGCGTGAGGAAAACAATTAGCATACGGCTATTCTTTCAATCAAATTTTCAAGGAGAAGTTCATGGCACCGATCACCCAAGGGCAGAAAATTTTCTTCGCCGTCATTTGTGCGGCCGCATTGCTGGTTGCAGGACTGGGCCTATTCAACCCCGCTTATCTGGCCTCCATTTTTACCTGGCTTGTTCTTCCGCCACTCCACGCGCGCTTTGTCGGCGCCATTTACCTTTTTGGTGCAGTATTCATGGCAGGTTGTTTGCTGGCAAAACAGCAAGCCGAAGTCCGTTGGGGAGTGCAAATGATCGGTCTCTGGACGGGCATGCTCTTCATCATTTCCATTCTCAATCTTGGCGCATTTGACTTTAACCTCCCGCCCGTTCAGATTTGGTTTGCGTCCTACATTATCTATCCCATCGTTGCGCTCATCATGACAATTCGACAACCCTCAATGATGCAGGCCGCCTCTTTACCCGGACCTGAACTTGCTGGCTGGGCAAGGGGCTTTTTATTTATCCAGGGCCTTTTGATTTCTTTGCTCTCCTTCGCTTTATTCTTCGCACCCACATTTATGTCCACGCTCTGGCCGTGGAAGGTGACTCCTGTGCTGGCACAAATGTACGCGGGTCCACTACTCTCCTACGGCTTGGGAAGCCTCCTCTTTGCCACCCAAAAACAAACTGTGGGAGTCCGCGCCATTGTCCCTGCCATGCTGGCTTTCACTGCGACCACTGTGATTATCTCATTTCTGCATATCAGTTTATTTTCATTCAGTGAGACTGCTGATTTGATCTGGTTTGCATGGTTTATTCTCTCGTCAATCATTCTTGCAATCATGACGACGCGCGTATTGCAAGCCAGATAAAATAATCAAAGGTCGCCCACTTGATTATCTTTCTAATTGTTGCTCTCCTTTTTGCTGCGTTGGAGGTATTTGCTTTGCAAAAGAACCAGCCGCATTTGGAGTATATTGCCAAACCTGCGGTGATGATTGCCTTATTCTTGTGGATATGGACTTCCGTTGGCCTGAATGGTGCATTGTTTTGGTTCGGGTTGGGGCTCGTGTTTTCGCTGGCGGGTGATGTGTTATTAATAATCTCGCCGGATCGATTCTTCATCGCTGGCTTGATCAGTTTTCTGTTCGCACACATAACTTATATCATTGGCTTCAATACACATCTGCCTGCGTTGTCTGCGTGGGGAATTCTTCTGGCTATTATTGTTGGTATCAATGGTGTACGCGTGATGCGCCGCATTATTTCGTCGCTTGTCGCCAAAGGACAGGCACATCTGCGGATTCCAATCATTGTATATGGCACGGTCATTTCGATTATGTTGCTCTCCGCATTGATGAAATTATCTGACCTTTCATGGAATGCAGGTGCGGCATTATTGGTGGCTTTGGGGGCAGGCCTGTTTTATCTTTCAGATATCATTCTGGCGTGGATGAAGTTTGTCGCTCCCATCCAGCAGGGCCGTCTCTATAACAGTCTGGCATATCACCTTGGGCAGATTGCCCTTATTGCGGGGGTCGTACTGCAGTTTCAGCGTTAGGATTAAAAGCTCAAATTCAAAGTTTTAGAAAAGGAAAATCCAAATGGAATCAGTTGTCCTTATTATCCTCATCGGGCTTGCTGGAGGGATTGCGGTGGGCTTACAGGGTCCTCTGGCAAGCATGCTTACTCAAAAACTGGGTATATTGGAAAGCGTTTTTATTGTCCATCTCGGCGGTGCGTTAATCGCCTTGCTACCCATGTTGCTTTTGGGAAGCAGGCTTGGGGAATGGAGAAGCGTTCCATGGTATGCTTTCGGCACTGGGGTGTTTGGGCTGGTCGTGATCGGAGCCATCAGTTATATGATTCCGCGCGTGGGAGCCGCAGCAGCAGTCACAACTTTGGTGGCGGGGCAATTGCTAGTCAGCGCAGCGTTGGATCATTTTGGTTTACTGGGAGCAAGTGAAAGGGCGTTGGACGCGCCGCGACTTTTTGGTCTCGGAGTGGTTTTTGTAGGCGTCTGGCTAACAGTCCGATAGGGGGAAAATCGTGGTTTGCAAATCCGCCTCGCACGTTGTACAATGACCCAAATTGTCTGGTCACAAGGAGGTGTTCGTGAACGAACTGCAGGAACGGATTTTGCGCGATGGCCGCGTTCTCGGTGGGGGTATTTTGAAGGTGGATAGTTTTGTCAACCATCAAGTGGATCCGCTGTTGATGGACATCTGTGGAAAAGAGTTTGCGCGACTTTTTGCCTCGGTCGGCGCGACCAAGGTGCTGACTGCTGAAATCTCAGGCATTGCCCCGGCCCTGACAACCGCCATCCATCTTGGCTTGCCGGTTGTGTATGCGCGCAAGACCAAACCCATCACCATGCCAGACCAGGTCTATCTCACACTCGCACCTTCACATACCAAAGGACGCATGGTGGAACTGATTGTCTCGCCGGAATATCTCGCCAATAACGAGCAAGTATTGATTATCGACGACTTCCTCGCCAGCGGACAAACCATTTTAGGGCTGGCTCGACTTGCCGAAGCCTCTGGTTCCAAAGTGGTTGGCATCGGTGCCTTGATTGAAAAACTCTTTGAAGGCGGACGCGAAGCCCTCAAGCCGCTAGGTGTGCCGATTCATTCCCTGGCGTGCATCACCTCGATGGTGGAGGATAAGGTGGTATTTGGAGAGCCATCGTAGCTTACGGATTACGCAACTTCACAAGGCGTAATCCGTAATTTGTATCGCAGAATGTTGCGCAGGCTGCTCTGGTTTTTCGCCCCTCTCATCGGTTGGATCTTCGCCCATATGAGCTTTGTCATTCCTGTAAAACGCCTGCGCGAAACGGAAACCTTGCTAGCCTTTTATCATCCCCAACCTGCTTATCCGTTTCATGTTTTACTGGTGCCGAAAAAGGCGCTCTCTACGTTTAAAGAATTGGATACAACGGATGTGTCTTTTCTGACTGATCTCTATTCCACCGTGCAGGGCCTGGTGGAGGAGTTTCATCTTACCGCCTATCGCCTTATTGTCAACGGCGGCGAGTATCAGGATTTTCCGCAATTGCATTTTCACTTTATATCGGATGTAGGAGCACAATATATTGTGCCCCTACAGGATTAACAATTTTATGGACTCCATTGCCATTCTCGATTTTGGTTCCCAATATGCACAGATCATTGCGCGGCGTGTGCGTGAGGCGCAGGTCTATTGCGAGTTGTTTCCGTGGGATGCACCCATCGAAAAAATCCTCGCAAGCAGCCCAAAAGGCTTTATCCTCTCCGGTGGACCGCGTTCTGCCTATGAGCCCGGTGCGCCCTATGTGCAGGATTTTATCTTCAAGACAGGTTTGCCTATTCTCGGTATCTGCTACGGCATGCAAGCCATGACCTACGCTCTTGGCGGTGAAGTGTATCCGTCCACCAGCCGCGAATACGGATATGCCGAAATCGAACCACTGACAATTCCAGCTGATCTTAATACCGGGAATTCCGCATCCTTCATTGCCACCATCTCAAAAGTGTGGATGTCGCACGGTGACAAGATCACGCGCATGCCCGAAGGCTTCATTGCATTGGCACGCAGCGGTAACAGTCCGTTTGCGGCAATGGGCGATATGAAGCGCAAATACTTTGGCGTGCAATTCCATCCCGAAGTTCATCACACCCCCAACGGACACAAACTGCTCAAGTATTTTGTAGTGGATATTTGCGGCGTCAAAGCCACTTGGAATCCCACCTCGATCATTGAGGAGTCTGTGGCGCGCATTCGAAATCAGGTTGGTAACCAACGTGTGCTGGCAGCCGTCTCTGGCGGAGTGGATTCGACCGTCGCTGCGGCACTGGTGCATAAAGCGATTGGTGACCAGCTCATCGCTGTGTTCGTGGATACTGGCCTGCTCCGCAAGAATGAAGGTGAACAGGTCGCTTCGACATTTCGGGATAACCTGCATGCTGAACTAGTCACCGTGAACGCCGCTGACGAATTTCTCTCCGCCCTGGCAGGCGTGACCGAACCAGAGCAAAAAAGAAAAATCGTCGGTGAAAAATTCATTCGGGTGTTTGAGGCCCAGGCGAAGCAATTGGGGCAACCAAAGTTTTTGGTACAGGGGACAATCTACCCGGATGTGGTGGAGTCGTCCGCACCGGATAGAAACAAAGCGGAAAGGATCAAAACACATCACAACGTTGGTGGCCTGCCGGAGGATATGCAGTTCGAACTGGTCGAACCACTGCGCTATTTGTTCAAGGATGAGGTGCGCGCCGTGGGAGAGGCGCTCGGGTTGCCTCAAGGGATGATCTGGCGGCAGCCGTTTCCGGGTCCAGGGTTGACCGTGCGTTGTCTCGGGGAGGTAACGCCGGAGCGCGTATCCCGTTTGCGGGCGGCAGATGCGATCCTTGTGGAGGAATTGTCCAACGCTGGTTTCCTCAGCCGAAGATATTCCGGCGGCTCGATTACGACAGG
>Ga0070699_100001975_pt1 | contig 18512 bp, 12 predicted proteins | sample KBSK1503metaG_FD_65473 | JGI IMG/M metagenome (GOLD analysis project Ga0070699, IMG submission 65473) | Corn, switchgrass and miscanthus rhizosphere microbial communities from Kellogg Biological Station, Michigan, USA - KBS K1-50-3 metaG | ecosystem: Host-associated > Plants > Roots >... | reverse complement strand
CGCCCGCGAGCTGCGGAACGCGCTCGAACGCGCCGCGATTCTGGCGGAAGGCGGCTTGATCCACCCACAGCACTTGGCCCTGCAGAGTCGGACCAAGCCGTCAGGCAACCAGACCACGACCAACCTCGGGATCGTCGAACGCGAAACGATCGAGCGCGTCCTCCGCGAGACGCGGTGGAACAAATCGAACGCAGCACAACGCCTCGGTTTGTCACGCACGCAGCTGTACGGGCGCATTCGCAAGTACGGCCTCGAGAAACCACCGCCGCTTCAGAACTGATCGCGCCTCACCCACTCGAACCGCCGCTCATTGGTCTGTGCGTTGAAGCGGCTCCGGTACCAGTCCTAGCCGGCGGAGACGATCGTCCTCTTGAACGCGTCGTCCTTGCAAACCCGCCCTGGCGATCTCGTCCGGTGTGGCGCCCCGAGACTGCCGAGCGATCGCGGTCCGTGGCTTCGCCGCTGGACGGCGCGCCGCGATGGTGTTAAAAAGACGCAAAATTGAATAAGGTTCGGAGCGTCTATGTGGACTTTTCGCCGACTTCTTGCCATCGCTCTCGTGCTCGCCGTCGCGCTCGTCAGCTCGTCGTCGCCCGCGCGCGCGCAGGTGACGACCGCGACGCTCTACGGCGTCGTGCACGACGGCACCGGAGCAATCCTGCCCGGTGTCACCGTCGTCGTCACGCATCAGGGGACCAATCTGGTGCGAGAAACGGTCTCGGATGAACGCGGTGAGTTCACACTCCCCGCGCTCCCAGCCGGACCGTATGCGATCAAGATCGAGCTCGCGGGTTTCAAGACCTACAGCAGCCAGGGACTGACGCTCGGCGCTGGTCAGACGGTGCGGCAGACGTACACGCTCGAAGTCGGGAGTCTTGAGGAGACGGTCACCGTTTCCGAAAACTCGCCGCTCGTTCAAACGGCCTCGACCGCGCAGATGCAAACGATCGGAACGGAAGTGCGGGAAATCCCGGTTTCCCGGCGCAATCTTCAAAACGTCGTCCTGCTGGCGCCTGGCGTCAGTTCGACGGACAACGCCCTGGGCGGCGGCCGCCCCTTCCGCGTCAACGGCGTTGGCGACGGCGGCAACGTCGTCACGGTCGACGGCACCAGCGCGCAAACCAACCCCGAGAACCGGGGCTTCGGCAACTACGGCGGCCAGAATCAAATCGAGATCATGAGCGTCGAAGCGGTCGCCGAGGTGCAGGTCGTCAGGGGAGTCCTGCCGGCGGAATATGGCGGCTCGCTCGGCGGCCAGGTCAACATGATCACTCGATCCGGAACGAACCAGTTTCACGGCTCGCTGCTGGAGAATTTCCAGCACGACGCGTTCTCCTCGCGCGATCCGTTCTTGCCCGCGACTACGCCGAAGCCCGAGATTCGGTTCAATCAGTTCGGCGGATCGCTGGGCGGCCCGATCGTGCGGAACCGGTTCCTGTTCTTCAGCACCTACGAGGGTTATCGCGAGGATTCGGGTGTCACGCGACAGACGAACACCCCGACGCAGGCGACGCGCGATCGCATCCTTGCGGCGTTGCCGTTTCCCGAAACCAAGATCGCGCTCGATGCTCTGCCGATGCCGAATACGCCGCTCAATGCCGTCGTCGGTCAGTACACGGACGCGAAGCGCCTGCTGCGACACGACAACACGTGGCTCGGCAAAGTGGATGTCGAGGCCGGCACCGGCAGACTGTCGGTGACCGCCTCGCGCTTGAGGCCGTACGCCCAGAGCCCGGCGGCCGAGATCGGCAACGATACGATCTTCCAGAACGGGTCGAACCGTCTCGCGACGCAGTACGTGCTCACCAGCAAGTCGTGGGTCTCCGAGAGCCGGTTTGGCTGGAACCGCAACACGCTCGATCGATATCAGCAGATGTGGTTCGTGGAGTCGCCGACGCGAGGGCCGCAGAGCGAGTTCAGCAACGTGCGCAAGCGCATCGGCAACTTCGGCGTGCCCGGGCTGTTCACGACGCCGACGACCGAAGTGCTCGCCATGAACTACGACGCGTACAACGTGGACCAGAAGGTGAGCCGGCTGATGGGCCCGCACAATTTCAAGGCCGGGTTCCGCTGGTTCCGCGAAGTCGGGTTCAAGTCGAATCCTCAAGCGAACCAGTTCCGCTACACGACGCTCGACGATCTGCTGGCGAACCGCGCCAGCACGTTCCTGCTGTCGATGGGCAACCCACCGCATCGCGCATGGCTCGACCAATATGGCGGATTCATCCAGGATGACTGGCGCGTCAACCCGAGCCTCATGGTGAACCTGGGTCTGAGATACGACTACTATCCCGGGTTCGGCTACGAGGCGACCACCGACGAGGCTGCGGAGATCAACAACCTGGGCGATCCGACCGATCTGCGCAGGATGGATTTCGGACCGCCGCGCGATCCGCACGACGTGTTCGAAGCCGACAAGGTGAACTTCGGACCCCGCGCCGGATTTGCCTGGACGGTCGATCAGTCAGGCGCAACCGTGGTTCGCGGCGGCATCGCGGTGTTCACGGCGGGTCACCTGATGGCGCAGTTTCAGAATGCCGTGGCCCGTCCCTTCTCTCCGGTCCGCCAGGGCTGGAACGCGACGGAGATTGCCGCGCGCGGCGTGGCGTGGCCGCAGTATGCGGAGGAGCTGAACGACATCGTGATCCGCGATGCGGGCGGCCGCAAAAACCTTTACTACCTGATTCAGAACGACATCAAGAGTCCCGAGACGCTTCAAGCCACGATCGACGTGCAGCGACAGATCGGGCGGCTGATCATGGTTTCGGCCGGGTACGTCCACACCGACGGGAAACACCTGCCAATCGTACGGAACTTTGCGAACGCTTTCGATCGCGCGACCGGCGCGCGGCCCAACCCGGCCGTCAATCCCGGCGGCTGGTACATCACGAGCACACAGACTCTGAAGTACAACGCATTCGAAGGCAACTTCAGGGTCAACCGACTCCGAGGTCTGGAGACGGGCGTGCACTACACGTTGTCGAAGGGTTGGGCGCAACAGGGCGGCAACCTGGTCGGCAACTTCAACAGCTCCGTCGGCGACAGCTACTTCCAGACGCAGGACTTCTTCGATCCGGATATCGACATATCGCCGCTGGTGGGCGAGGTCCGTCATCGCGTCACCAGCACGGCAGTCTATGAATTTCCGTGGCTGGCCAAGCGCACCGACTTCGTTGGACGTGTTCTCGGCGGCTGGCAGATTGCCGCCGTCGCGAATTTCCGATCAGGCGAACCGCTGCGGATCGATCAGCCTTCGGGGATCGGCAACAGCCGGCCGGATTGGAACGGCGGGAACCAGGTGTTCGACAACTGGCGCGACACGCTGCGGTATCTCGATCGCAGCGCGTACGACCTTGTGCCGAGCTACGCGACTACACGGGCGACGGTACGGCCAGGCACACAAAACCCCTCGCAGCTGGAGGGGCCCGGCCGCCGGCGTGTCGACCTGACGATCGCGAAGTCATTCGATCTCGGCCGCGGCATGCGACTGCAGGTCCGCGCGGAGTCGTTCAACGCATTCAACTGGCGGCAGTACAACAACCCACAGACGAACATCACGAACCCCAATTTCGGGAGAATCACGAGCGTCGCGTCGACGAGAACGGGTCAGATCGGACTGCGACTGACGTTTTGAATCCGTCGAGTTCCGGCGCGCTGATCTTCAGCATTTCTTTACTTGCCCTGCCGATAGCTGACTGTTCCACAATCAAGATTCGGCCCGCGAGAGCGGGCCGAAGGGGTCCTCGGTAGGCGAGGCTCCCGCGCAACACAGGCGTCACTGCCCCGGCGACGTCGAGAGACGTCGACCGCGGTGGAACAGGAATTCCGCCACCTCGGATTCCACAGTCAATCCTGTCATCCGTTCGTCGGAGAGCGATCATGCTGCACCCTCTGTCGGTGTTGCTCGTGTCAATGCAACTCGCGGCCACCATCGCACCCGCCACCCAGACCTCGTCACCGTCAGGGGCGCTGACCGTCGCGCAAGCGGTTGCAGAGGCGACTGAACACAACATCGGACTGTTGGCCGAGCGATTCAATCTGACGATCGACGAAGCGCGGATTGCGACGGCGCGGAGGCGGCCGAATCCGGTGCTCAGTGTTGAAGGTGACCACCTCGACTGGCTCGGCACGCACGACGACCGGGTCAACAACGCCGGCCCGCAGGAATACAGCGTCAGGACCGACTTCGTCATCGAAAACGGGTCGAAACGGGCACGCCGCATCGACGTCGCCGAGGACGCGCACTCCGCGGGACAGTTTCAGCTCGAGAACAGCATTCGCCAGCTCACGCTCGACGTGCAGAACGCGTGCGCGGACGTGATTCTCGCGAAGGAGACGCTCGCGCTCGCACACACGACGCTCGACGCGTTCAGCCATGTCGTCCTGTTGAACGAGCGGCGCGTGAAGGACGGCGATCTGGCCGAAGTCGAGTTGCTGCGCACACAGCTGGCGCAGTTGCAATTCGAAACCGCGGTGCGCCAGTCGGAAGTGAAGCTGAAGAGCGCACGCGCCAGGCTGCAGGTGCTTCTTGGACGAACGTCGGCGGCGCCGTTCGTCGACATCACCGACTCGCCGGCACCGCGTCCCGTCGTCACGAAGGAAGCGGCGCTCGAGCGCGCACTGCAGCGCCGCCCCGACTTGCTCCAGGCACGAGCGGATCAGGTCCGCTCGCAGGCCGACATCCGACTGCAGATTGCGCAAGGCGTGGTGGATTACTCCGTCGGCGCCGAATACCGGCGTCAGCAAGGAGCGGCGGGCCGCGGCAATTCGGTCGGGATTTTCTTCAGCAGCAATCTGCCGCTGTTCAATCGCAATCAGGGCGAGATCGCGCGTGCGCGCGCCGAGTCGCACCAGGCCGAGATGAAGCTCCGAAGTCTCGAGCTGACGATTCGAAACGAAGTGGAGACGGCGTACAGCCAGTTCGAAGCGGCGCGCGGAACGCTCGACAGGCTCGAACAGGTGATGCTCGCGCGGGCACAGGACGTCCGACAGATAACACAGTTCTCGTACGAGCGCGGTGAAGCGAGCCTGATCGAATTCCTCGACGCCGAACGCGCGTACAACGACACGATGCAGACGTACAACGAAGCCAGAGCCGACTACGCGCGCAGCCTGTTCGCGCTCGGTGCGGCGTCGGGAGAGGCTGTCACGCCATGACGCGCGCCGCCGTGATCGTGGGGCTGTTCGTCGCGGCCGCGTCGGCGTGCTCCCACTCGGATCCGGACAAGGCGGCGCGGGCAGCAACCACGGCGGCGCCGACCACGACCGATTCGATGATCACGATTCCAGCCGACTCCCCGCAGCTCGGACGCATCGTCGTCGCGGCGGTGAGCGCTGCCCGCGTTCCTGCGGAGGTCGTGGAAGCGCCTGGGAAGATCGAGGCGGATCCGAGCCGCGTGTCCAAGGTCGTGTTGCCGGCGCCCGGAAGGGTAAGCCGGGTCATGGTTCGGCTCGGGGATGCCGTCGCTCGCGGTGCCGCGCTGCTGGCGATCGAGAGCCCGGACATCGGGACCACGCTCTCGGCGTACCGACAGGCCCAGGCGCGTCTGAACCAGGCGCGAGCCGCACAAGCGAAGGCCGATGCCGATCTCGCCCGAGCGCGCGATCTGTTCGAGGGCCGCGCCGTCGCGCAGAAAGATGTGCTCGCGGCCCAGAGCGCCGCGGCACAGGCGAAGTCCGATGTCGAGCAGGCCGATTCCGCGGTGACCGAAAACCGCAGGAAGCTGGAGATCTTCGGCATACAGCCGGACGCGACCAACCAGACGATCGTGGTGCGTGCGCCCGTCGCCGGGAAGGTGCTCGACCTGACCGTTGTCGCCGGCGAGTACCGCACCGACACGACCGCTCCGCTCATGACCATCGCTGACTTGAGCTCGGTGTTCATGACGGCGGATGTTCCCGAGACGCAGATCCGCTTGATCCAGACGGGCGCCGCCATTGACGTCACGCTGTCCGCGTACCCGAACGAAACCTTTCACGCCAAAGTCTCGCGTGTCGCCGATACCGTGGACCCGCAGACGCGCACGATCAAGGTACGTGCGACGGTTCCGAACCCGGACGGACGCCTGCGGCCCGAAATGTTCGGGCAGATCCACTACGCGGCCGATTTTCAGATGCTGCCGGTCGTGCCAGCCAGCGCCGTCGTCCGCGACGACGAGCGGACAGTGGTGTATCAGGAGGAAGGGCGCGGCCACTTCCGTCCCGTCTCGGTTGGGCTGGGGAACAAGACGGCTGACAAGGTCGCCGTGATGAAGGGGCTGCAACCCGGCGATCGCGTGGTCGTCGACGGCGCGATGCTGCTGCTGCGACGGTAGCGAGTGGTGTGCCGTGATCGCGCTTCTCCTCCGCACCGCGCTCCGGCAGCGGTTCATGACCGTCGCCCTCGGCGTCATCATCGTCGGGCTTGGTGTGTATTCACTCGAACAACTGAAGATCGAGGCCTATCCCGATATCTCTGACACGCAGGTCGTCGTCATCACGCTGTTCCCCGGCCACGCGGCCGAGGAAATGGAGCAGCAAGTCACGGTACCGATCGAGCGCGCGCTGAACAGCGTGCCGAGCGTGATCGCGCGTCGTTCACGGACGATCTTCGGTCTTTCCGTGGTCGAACTGACGTTCCAATACGGCACCGACGATTACTTCGCCCGCCAGGTGGTCCTCGAGAAGCTGCGCGACGCACCGCTGCCCGCGGACGCGCAGCCGTCGTTGGGTCCACTCACCACGCCGATTGGCGAGCTGTATCGATACACGCTGAAGGGACCCGCTGATGTCGGCGAGCGCCAGCTGCGAGAGGTCCAGGACTGGGTGATCGCACCGCGCCTGCTCCAGGTGGCCGGCGTCGCCGACGTCACGCCGTTCGGCGGTCTGGTGAAGCAGTACCAGGTCGACATCGATCCAACGGCGCTCGAAAAGTACAGCTTGTCGATCGCCGCCGTCGCGCAGGCAATCGGTGCGAACAATCGAAACGCGGGCGGGGCGCTGCTCGACAACCGGCAGCAATCGATGGTCGTTCGCGGCGTGGGCCTTCTACGGTCGACCGAGGACATCGAGAGAGTAGTTCTCGCTTCGGTCAAGGGTGTGCCGGTTCTGGTTCGGGACGTGGGGCGCGTGCATCTCGGCGCGGCGCTGCAGACCGGCATCCTGGGCGTCAACAATCAGCCTGGCGGAGTGGAAGGAATCGTGCTGATGCGCCGCGGCGAAAACCCCAGCGAGGTGCTCCGCGGCGTCAGCCGGATCATCGACGATCTGAACCGGTCGGGCCTGCCGCGTGGCGTCGAGATCGTGCCGATATACGACCGCCGCGATCTGGTCGGCAACACGCTGCGGACCGTCTCGCGGACGCTCGTCGAGGGCCTCATGATCGTCGTGATCGTGCTGTTCGTTTTTCTAGGGAGCGTTCGTGGCGCGGTCCTGACGGCGCTGACCATTCCGTTTTCGCTGTTGTTCGCGTTCATCTGCATGGACTGGGCGGGGATCCCGGCTAACCTGCTCAGCCTCGGCGCGCTCGACTTCGGCATCATCGTCGACGGCACGCTCATCATGGTCGAGCACATCGTCGCGCGTCTGCCGCAGCCCTACCGTCCCGGCGAAAGCGTGATCGACCGCGTCAGAGACGCGGCGCTCGAGATCGAGCGTCCGATCTTCTTCTCGCTCGTAATTTTGATTTCGGCCTACCTGCCTCTCTTCACGCTGGAGCGCGTCGAGCGACGCCTGTTCACGCCAATGGCGTTCACCGTGTGCGCCGCCTTGTTCGGGTCGATGCTGTTCACGCTGACGGTCATTCCGGTGCTGGCGACGTATCTCTTCCGCGATACGACGAAGCTAGGTCACGGGCCGTCGCTGAACTGGTTCTACGGCCCGTACAAGCGGCTCCTGCGGCGCACGCTGCCGCGCGCGACGTGGATCATCGGTACAGCATTTTCCATCGTGGCCGCAGCCGTGTTGCTGGCCGGTACGCTCGGCACTGAGTTCCTGCCGCAGCTCGATGAGGGCGTGATCTGGATTCGGGCCAATCTGCCGCCCGGCATCTCACTCGCGAAGTCTGCAGACATCGCGACCGAGATGCGCGCGCTGATCCGCCAGTTTCCCGAAATCAACGTCGTCGCGTCGCAGACGGGCCGCAACGATTCCGGCACGGATCCCTTCGGCCCGAATCGCAACGAGTTTCTGCTGACGATGCACCCGTACGAGTGGCGGTCGGGCCGGACCAAGGCGACGCTCGTCGACGATTTGCGCACGAAGCTGCAGCGCGAAGTCCCTGGCGTCTCGCTGAACTTCACGCAGCCGATCATCGACACCGTGACGGAATCCGTGACCGGTTCGTCAGCGGATTTGGCGGTCATCTTGTCCGGACCGGATCTCAGCGAATTGCGCAGGCTCGCGGCACAGACACTCGACATCGTGAAGCAGGTGCCCGGTGCGGCGGACTACGCCATCGAACAGGAGGCCGATCAGGCGCAGCTGCGCATCTCCCTCGATCGACAGCAGCTCGCCCGCTACGGCCTGAACGTCGACGACATCCAGCAGCTGATCGAGCTCGCGCTCGGCGGACGCAGCGTGAGCACGTTGTTCGAAGGCGAACGTCGATTCGACATCGCGGTCCGGTACGTGCCCGAAGCGCGGACCGACGTCACCGACCTGTCAAGGATCCTCGTCCACACGGCCGATGGCGCGCGCGTTCCGCTCGGCAACCTCGCCGAGCTGAAGGTGATGAACGGCGCCAGCATCATCGCGCGACGGGAGAACCAGCGCCAGGTGACGGTTCGCACGAACATCCGCGCGCGCGATCAGGGCGGCTTCGTGGCCGATGCCAGGGAACGCTTCGAGAACGCCGTTCGTTTGCCCGCGGGATACCGCGTCGAGTGGGGCGGGCAGTTCGAGAACCTCGAACGCGCCCGGCGCCGACTGACGCTGATCATGCCAGTCACCGTGGCATTGATTTTTTCCCTGCTCTTCATCGCGTTCGATTCCACGCCGTATGCGAGCCTCGTGCTGTTGAACGTACCGTTGTCGCTCGTAGGCGGCATCGTCGCGCTGTGGATTCGGGGCATTCATCTCAGCGTCTCGGCCGCCGTCGGCTTCGTGTCCCTCTTCGGCGTGGCCGTCATGAGCGGCGTCCTCGTGGTCGCAGAGATCACGCGCCGACGCCAGGAAGGCGACGAAACGCTCGAAGAAGATATCGTGGATGGTGCGGTCGCGACCGTCCGGCCGGTACTGATGATGATTGTCGCCGCACTGCTCGGCATGATTCCGGCCGCGCGTGCGTTCGGGATCGGGTCGGATGTTCAACGACCGTTGGCGACCGTCGTGGTCGGCGGCCTCGCATCGACACTCCTGCTGACACTGGTGGCGTTGCCGAATCTGTACTATCTGGTCCTGAGGAGGAGGGAGGCGGCGCGTGATTGAGGCTCCAACGAAGCAACTGCTGGTGTTGATCGGGCAGACGGACACCTGGCACGAGCGACCGCTGTACGAAGCGATTGCGGCTACCCTCCAGAAAGAAGGTCTCGCGGGGGTCTCCGTCTTGTCGGGCATGATGGGCTACGGCGCGCACCGCCGCATCCATCGCAGAGGGTTGTTCGGCGTTTCGGACGACAGGCCCGTGGCGATCGTCGCGATCGACAACGAAGCCAAGATCCGGGCAGGCATCGACGCGATACGGCCCATGGTGCGCGAAGGCCTGATCGCGATGTCGGATGTCGAGGTCATCGTTCAGGCTGGCGGGGGCGACGGTGAAGAGCGTTAGCTTGCGGAAGACAAGCCGCTCAAACATCCAACGATTTTCAACACATCCGATGCGGTGGTCGCCTCCAAGATCGATCAGACCGATCGCGCCGGTCGCGCCCGTGGGGACGAGTACGTAACGCAGTGAAGAAGATCGACTGGCTTCCGCGTCGTTTCGAGAGCTGGCGGGCCCGGCGATGCGTTGGAGCCAGGCCCGCGCCACAAGCGGCATCGTTAAGACTTCGCAGGCGTCGCGAACGCGATCTGCGCGTAGTGCACGAGAAAATCGCGCCACAGAAACCAGTAATGACGACCGGGGATTTCGCGATATCAGATGTACGGACCGTGACATCCAGCTGCAGCTGCACGCACTGCGCCGCGAGCTGACACACCACGTCCGCGCCGGGCACCGTGGCGCGCCCGGCATGCGCTCGATGTGATCCTGATGCTGGACGCGCCTGCATGGGCCGCACTACTCGCGCTGACCGACGAATGTCCGGTGATGCACGCCGCCATCGGTGCTTCGCGACGTTCGTGTCGTGCGATCAATGCCGGAGACTTCGGGTTCATTTCCGAGAGCAGCCAGACCGCCATCGTCCGCGAATTCGTCGAGTCACTGTCGTCCATCTTGTCGCTGATTCTCGGTGGCCACGCACGCGCTTTTCACTTGTGTGGCGCAGGGCTTCAGCCCTGCGGGACCGCAGCCCTGAAGGGCTGCGCCACTCGAGACGACTGGAAATGCTTAACGTGACGTCGGGACGCGCTCCGCGTCAACCTGTGGCAGCGGTCCCGTATAGCGAGCGCGCGGGCGAATCAGTTGGCCCGAGGCGTACTGCTCGATCGCGTGCGCGATCCAGCCGATGGTTCGACCGAGAGCGAATATCAAGACCGGCGCCTGATCGGGCAGGCAATAGGTCCGCGTCACGGCCGCCAGACCGAAATCGAGGTTCGGAAGATCCTGCAAGAGATCGGATCCCGCTTTCGCGACATGTCGAATGGTGCGCCACTCCCTCTCGTTGCCGCTGGTCTCCGCGAGCTGCATCAGCGCCGACGCGCGCGGATCGCCGGCCGCGTACAGAGGATGGCCGAATCCAGCGACGGCTTCTCCGCGGCGGAGACGGCTCGCGATGCTCGCTCTCGCGCTCTTCGGCGTCGGCGCTTCGGCCAGCAGCGCGAGCACCCGCTCCGACGCGCCTCCGTGCTTGTACCCCTTGAGCGCTGCCAGCGCGGCCGACACGACGTCGTACGGCGACGCGCCTGCTGACGCCGCGCATCGAGCGACGAACGACGACACGTTCAGCTCGTGATCGGCGCACAGCACGAGCGCGGTCCGGATCACATCGCCAACCTCACGCCTCCGTGGCGCCCACACCGTCTGCAGCGCGTGGTGAACAGGCGCGTCGACGTCGCGCGGCGCGATGGCCGTCGCCAGCAGCCGGACGATGCGCGCGCCGGTTTGTCGGACGGCGGCCGGCCGCAGATCGTACGACGCGAGATCGACGGCGGCGGCGACCGGCAGCGCGAGCTGCAGCAGCGTGAACGCATCTTTCGCCCGGAGCTGCATGAGCCGGCGAGCGGACAACGCGGGCGGCTGCGCGAACAGTCGCTGACGCTCGGGTTCCGCGGCGTCCCACAGGACGCCGGCGGCCTCCTCGAGGCTCGCGGTGCTCGCGAGCGCGACGCCGTCGCGGCCGCGGTAGTAGAACCTTCCGTTGTGAATCAACGTGATGGCCGACTCGAGGACGGGTCCGCCCCAATGCAGCCCGCGCGCCGCGGCCCTGTCGGGATCGCGCCGCACCTCCTTGCGCTCGAGCAGACGTTCGAGGTCCTCGCGGTAATAGCGGCGCTCTTTCGGCCGTCCCGGAATCGGCTCGGAGCGCAGCTGCCCGCGGCTGGCGTACGCGTACAGCGTCGCGCGCGTGATGCCGAGCGTTTCCGCGGCCTGCGCCGACGTCAGGTGATAGCGTCCTGCCTTCACAATAAGTTGATTCTACGATCAATATTGACAACTGAAGAGGGGCGGCCGGACGATTGCTGTATGACCGACGGTCTCGAAGGCGTCGTCGCCGCGTCGACGCGACTGAGCGACGTCGACGGCAATGCGGGCCGGCTGACGCTCGCCGGATACGCCGTCGAGGAGCTCGCGCCGCGCGCCGCGTTCGAAGAGGTGGCGTATCTGTTCCTGCGCGGGCGTCTGCCGACGTCCCCCGAGCGCGAGCCGTTCGCGCGCGATCTCGCCGGCCGCCGCGCGCTCTCGATCGCCGTCATCACCGTTCTTCGCGAGGCGGCCGCGGCGAAGGCGCCGCCGATGGACGCCTTGCGAATGGCGACGCCGCTCCTCAGCCTCGGCCGAAGCGAGGATCCGCTCGACCAGGCGATGGATGCGATTGCGGCGTTCCCGACGATCGTCGGAACGTATTGGAGACTTCGCAGCGGTGAAGCGCCCCTTCCGGTTCGCCCGGATGTCGCGCACGCCGCGCACTACCTGTATCAGCTGTTCGGCGCCGAGCCGTCAGCCGAGCGCGCCCGCGCGCTCGAGACGTATCTCAACACCGTCTGCGATCACGGTCTGAACGCCTCCACGTTCGCGGCGCGGGTCATCGCGTCGACGCGATCGGATCTGACCTCGGCCCTCACCGGCGCCGTCGGCGCGCTCAAAGGTCCGCTGCACGGCGGCGCGCCCGGTCCAGCGCTCGACATGGTGTTCGAGATCGGCGCGCCCGACCGCGCCGAGCCGATCATTCGCGCCAAGCTCGATCGCGGCGAGCGCCTCATGGGATTCGGCCACCGCGTCTACAGAGTGCGCGATCCACGCGCCGACGTCCTGGCGCGCGCGGCGGAGCAGTTTTACGGAAGCGACGGCGATCGCCAGCTGTACGATCTGGCGCGCAGCGTCGAGCGGACCGCGCTTCGTCTGCTGCACGAGCGCAAACCGGAGCGCCGGCTCGACACGAACGTCGAGTTCTACACGGCGCTGCTGTTGCACGGAATCGGCCTGCCGGCCGAATTGTTCACGCCCACCTTCGCCGTGGGACGCGTCGTCGGCTGGTCCGCGCACTGCCTGGAGCAGCTGCGAGACGGACGGCTGATCCGGCCGCAATCGACGTACGTCGGACCAAAAGATCTTCTGTACGCCGCGCAACCCGATGGAATCGAAAGCGCTTCGCGGTCCTGAAGTCCCTCGCGCGACGCCAAATGGGCCGCTGCGACGTCCTGCCGGTTTCCTGCCCAGCTCTGCTCTCAGGGTTTGACGGCGTCGGGCGGGACACCGACAATGACCGGTGTGAAACGCATCCTCGTCGTCGACGACGACGCGCTGATGTTGTCGATGATTGGCCGCGCGCTGCAGGATTACGAGGTGGCGCTCGCGCGCGACGGTGAGGAGGCGCTGCGGCTCACCGAACCGGGGACGCGGCTCGATCTGCTGATTACCGATTATCTGATGCCGGCGATGATGGGCGACGAACTGCTCGGACGGATCCGCGAGCGGCGCCCGAGGCTGAAGGCGCTCGTCATCAGCGGGCACGGCCGAGTGCTGGCGCGCGAGGTGCCCGACTGGTGGCTCGCGCAGGCGCACTTGGACAAGCCGTTCTCGATCTCCGCGCTGCGGGATCTCGTCGTGCGGCTCATCGGTCCGCCGCACGGAAGCGATATGCGTTAAGGCTCCGACGCGAACGCCCAGCAGCCGACCGCCGCCGTCACCATCCCCACCAGTCCGGAGACCCACACCGAAAATCCCGCGGTGAACGTCAGCGCGGCGACGCCGGTTCCGAGAACGAGTATCAGCGGCAGCGAAGCAACGTTGAGACGCTGTTGCAGCGTGCGCATGTCCATGCGACGTCCTTCACAGAAATGCGCCGGGTTGCTGGCGGGGTAGTACACGTTTCGGCATCGGCGTCGGGCACCTGTAGGGTTCAGGAACATGCGGATGGGTGACTGCGGATTGCGGATTTCGGAGAAGAGTTCAAATCTGCAATCCGAAATGGGCAACCCCGAAAGCATGCAACTCATTTCGTGCTTTCGCGGTTACGGTTTCAAAACGCGCAGCTTGACGTGCTGACGAAAGTCATCCCCAGGTCAAACTGTGTACATGGTGCGGTCGGGTATACTCGCGCGCGTGATGACGCGCTTTCTTTCGCTCACGTTTTTCGCGGCGGCGTTCGCCGCCGGCTTCCAGGCGGCGCAGCCCGACCCACCGCGCCCGCCGCGCAACGCCGAAGAGTTCGATCAGCTGTTTCATCAGGTGTCGAACTGGGGACGCTGGGGCAAGGACGACCAGCTCGGATCGGTGAACCTCGTCACCACGGCGAAGCGCAAGCAGGCGATGACGCTCGTGAAAACCGGCGAATCGGTGTCGCTCGCGCACAACCCGATGACCGAGCGCGCCGAGGACAACAACAACCCGTTCGAGCACACGATGCTGCGCGGGTACAGCATGGATCGCTACGCCGTGTCGTACCACGGCTACGCGCACAGCCACATCGACGCGCTGTGCCACATCCTGTACAAGGACCAGACCTACAACGGCTACGCGCGCGCAGAGGTGAACACCGAGAAAGGATGCACGAAGCTCGGCATCGACAACCTGAAGAACGGCGTCGTCACGCGCGGCGTGCTCGTCGACGTTCCACGGCTCAAAGGCGTCGACTTCCTCGAGCCGGGAACGCCGATCTACGTCGAGGATCTCGAGGCGTGGGAGAAGAAGGCGGGCGTGAAGATTGCCTCGGGCGACGCCGTGCTGATTCGCACCGGACGCTGGGCGCGCCGCGCGAAAGTCGGGCCATGGGCCGTCGGGCAGAATGCCGCCGGGCTGCACGCCTCGGTCGCGCCATGGTTCAAAGTGCGCGGCGTCGCGCTCGTTGGCAGCGACGCCGCCGAGGACGTGACCCCGTCGCGCGTCGAAGGCGTCGCACTGCCGATCCACACGCTCTTCATCACGGCGATGGGCGTCAATCTGCTCGACAACCAGGATCTCGAGGCCGTCGGCGCCGCCGCGGCGAGGCTGAATCGGTGGGAGTTCATGCTGACGATCGCGCCGGTGCCGGTCACCGGCGGCACGGGATTTCCGCTGAACGCGCTGGCGACGTTTTAAGCCGATCGCAGGCGGACACGACGCAATCGAACAACGCAGAGCATACCGAGTTTCTATACCGCCCTTCCACTCGCTCTCGCGATCATGAAGACGGCTGCGATCAACGACAACGCCCCGAACGGGACGAGCAGCACACCCAGTCCCGGGTCGCCGCCGTAGAACGCGAGCCCGCCGAGGAAGAAGCCGCCGGGCAGGAGCACGCTCGCGGCGATCAACGCCGGCGAGATCGCGCGCACGTTGGTCAGGCCTGGATCGAGCGCCGCGCTCCTCACCGTCAATCCGAACGCGACGTGGACGAGCCCGAGCAGCGTGCCGTGTGCGTGCGCGAGCGTCCACATCAGACGGCGCGTCTCGTTCGAGACGTCGAGGTACGCACGGACTTTGAGCCCGTGCAGCGTCTCGAGAGTAAAGCCGAGCGACGCGAACACCAGTAGCGACCACCACCCGAAGCGCAAATGCCGCCGCGCGTAATCAGTCATCGTTTGATTCGCGTGTCGCGTGTCGCTCGGCTAACGCCTCGCGCTCCAATGGCGGGTCGGCCTCCCGCTCCGTTACGGAGACGCCGCGCGTTCCACTCGCGGATGGAGCGCGAGGCCTTAGCCGGCCGCAGCAGCCGACGATCATTCGCGATAAACGACGCGCCGGGTATTTCGCTCGCCCATCAGGCGATCGATAGCGGCTGCGTTGAACGTGCCGTCGGGTTTGAACAGCAGCGCCGCATCGACGCGGCGCGCCGATTGCGGGCGGGCGTCGCGCCACATTTGGAGCGCTCGTACCCGAAGCGCCGCGCGCGTCTGCGGCGGCGCGACGAAGTCGAACTGGAACGTCTCGAATCCGGGCAGCGTGGTCAGCGATCGTGACGCGATGTACCGCACCGCGTCGTACGGGTCGTCGAGCAGCAGCGCCAGATACGGCGCCATCCAGCTCGTGTCGGATGCGTGCTGCGCCGGCGCCCATCCCAGGCTTTTCGCGACGATCGCGCGCTGACCGGCGTCGCCTTTCAGCAGTGTGACCAGCGACGCCGCCACCGACTGGTGGTCCCCTGCCAACGGCGGAGCTGGCGTTCCGTACCATTTATTAATAGCTGCTGCGATCCACGCGAGCGTCCGGTCGAGATGACAGAGATTGCACGCGTTCATCCGGCCGGTCTCGAGCGTCTCCTTCACCGACGGACTGCTGATCTGATGGCTGCGAATCGTTTTGAGCAGGCCGTACGTCGTGTACGGCATGTGACAGTTGTAGCAGACGCTGCCGGACGAATCGGCGCGATGGTGAGTGTGTGAGGAGATGTCGCGAGCCGTTTCAGGGCCGCGATCGTGACACTGAAGACACGCACGGTTGCCGCGCGCGCCGGCCGCAAGCTGATCGTCGCGCCACTCATCGAGCGGCCGCGCATCGCCCGCGTCCTCGTGCATCGCGTGACACGAAAAGCACGAGAGCGTCCGCTTCGGATCGGTCGCCTTCCTGAAGCACGGCGAGTCGATGAGGCCGTTGTATTCGCGGCCGGTCGCGCGCACCATGCCGTCGGACCAGAACGTGTCGCGCACGAACCCGGGATCGTCGGCGAGCAGCGCCTGCATCGGCGCCGATTCGAGATTCACCGTCGGCTGCACGACGAGACGGGTCGCGGTCAGATCGTCGCCGGGACGGTACGGCAGCCCTGCGCTGTTCGCGCGCCGCTCGCTCGCCGCGTCCGCGAATTCCCAGAACGAGTGACACTGACCGCAGACCTGCGACGATCGCCGCGGATCGAGTCGATCGGGACGGACGATCGTCGGATCGGCGCGGCCGGTGAGGTGCAGCTGGTAGCGGCGCAGCGGCCGCGTGTTGGCGCGCACGTGATCGCCGCCCGGCCCGTGACACGCCTCGCACGCGATGCCGAATTCCGCCGACGTCGTGTCGGCGATCTGTTCCGCGATCGGCGGCGATCCGAACGGCGCGTCGAGGCGCGGCCGGCCGTCGGTGGTATGGCACACGACGCAGATGCCGTTCCACGCGCCGGTCTCGGCATGCGGCGGTCCCGGTGGCCGCATGACCGCCGCGCGCCTCGGAATCCAGCGGCGATCCGCGGTGAGCCAGATCGCCGGCAGCTGTCCGAGCACGCGGCTGTTCCCTGTCGCGTACCAGTAGATCTGCTGGTTGTGCGACCCCGTCGTCATCACCACGCGCCGACGGATCCGGGGTCTGGCCACGGTCTGACTCTGGCCTGACCTTGGTCTGATCGTGGCCTGACCACTGTCTGACCATGGTCTTTCCGCAGTCTGACCGCGGCCTGACCCAACTCCGACCACGACTCCGACACGATCCGGATCATCGAACTCGGCCCACAATTGCTGACCGCGGATCTCGAGGCGCATGGGCTCGCCGACGCCATCGCTGACGCTGACGTGATCGAAGCTCGACGCAACCGTATCCGGTGACGCGATCCGCGTCATCGTCCGGTGAAAAGATGCGTGCCAGCTTGCGTACTCGCTCGGATGACAGGCGCGACAGGCTGAAGACGACTCGTATCCGTCGCGCGGCGCCTGCGCCGGCCGATCCGTAACAGTCCCTTCGGGCTCAGTACGTTCGCGCGCGATCGCCGCGGTCAGTGCAGCCGTTGCAAGCAGCGCGAGCGCGGCCGCCGCGCCCCTCATTTCCCTGTTGCGAACCCCTGCCAACCGGCGCATGATTTTGGCCAGATGTTACTTCGGAGGGTTGAGATGCCGAAACTGCTCCGTCCGATTGCATTACTTGGGGCGTGCGCGGCGCTCGTCGCCGCGGCTACTGCCGTCTCCGTCGCCGGCCAGACGCCCGCCAGAGCGACAACGGTCACCTTCACCAAAGACATCGCGCCGATTCTGCAGCGCTCCTGTCAGAACTGCCACCGGCCCGGCCAGATGGCGCCGATGTCGCTGCTCACGTACCAGGACGTGCGTCCGTGGGTGCGCTCGATCAAACAGCGCGTCGTGAACCGCGAGATGCCGCCCTGGGGCATCGATCCGCACGTCGGCATTCAGAGCTTCAAGAACGATCCGTCGCTGCGCGAGGACGAGATCGACAAGATCGTCGCGTGGGTCGACGCCGGCGCGCCGATGGGCAACCCGGCCGACATGCCGAAGCCGCGCGAGTTCGACGACGCCTCGAAGTGGCACATCGGCAAACCCGATCTGATTGTGACGTCGCCGCCGCACACCGTGCCGCCCGAAGCGTCCGACTGGTGGGGCAGCTACGTCGTGCCGACCGGACTCACCGAGGATCGCTACATCAAAGCGATCGAGAGCAAGCCGGGCAAGACCGCCGTCGTGCATCACTTGCTGACGTACGCGGTCGAAGGCGACGATGACGCCGACAGCAACGGCGACGACAGCAACGCCGAGGCGGGCGAATTCCTCAACGAGTTCGCGGTCGGCAAGAACGGCGACGTTTTCCCCGAGGGCGCCGGCCGTCTGCTGAAAGCGGGATCGAAGATCCGCTTCGACTTCCACTATCACTCCGTCGGCAACGAGACCGTCGATCAATCGCAGCTCGGCGTCGTCTTCTATCCGAAGGGCTACACGCCGAAGCACGTCGAGTACTCCAAGCAACTCGGTCAGCCCACCGAGCCGCTCGACATCCCAGGCGGATCGGCATTCGTCCGCAGCGACGGTTATCAGCGCTTCAACAAGGCCGGAAAGATCACGGCGTTTCAGCCGCACATGCACACGCGCGGCAAACG
>Ga0070699_100001973_pt1 | contig 18532 bp, 29 predicted proteins | sample KBSK1503metaG_FD_65473 | JGI IMG/M metagenome (GOLD analysis project Ga0070699, IMG submission 65473) | Corn, switchgrass and miscanthus rhizosphere microbial communities from Kellogg Biological Station, Michigan, USA - KBS K1-50-3 metaG | ecosystem: Host-associated > Plants > Roots >... | reverse complement strand
CTGCGGGATGGTGAGGCCGAGGGCCTTGGCGGTCTTAGCCATCGATCATCGCGTTGGTAGGGGTAACTCCTGCCAGAGCCATAGGGGAACGCACCGAATTGCCTTTCCCTTGTGCGTGAGGGACAAGGGAATAGAAGGAGGTGTTCCGAGTGAAGACACTTGAGATCAAGATCGTATTGTTCTTGTTTCTAGCTCTTCTCGTCGGACTCAGTGCCTTGTGGCTCGCGTCTAGGTCTGACGTCCTCATGCCGACTCGCGCGAGCGTGATCCTCGGCTCGTGAATCCCGCGGGGCTATCCGGAGACCTACGCAGCGCATCCCACGCTGCGCCCTGGACCGCGCGCCACGGTGTCCGCTTCCACGCTGAGCCCGTCGCGCTCGTGGGCGAGTGTTCCATCCCTGTTGTGTAGAAGGTCGCTCGCCAGCCCCGGTCATCGTACTGAGTCAATTGCAGGTCGAAGCCCTGGCGATGCATCCCCACCACGACGTGCCCAATCCGCCACGAGTCGAGCCAGGCGCGAAGGGCGTGCAGAGCGCGGTCATACGAGGGGGAGGAAGCCCGGCGAAGCCGAGTGCTGCTCTCAGGAGCCGGCCGCGATGGTCGAGGACGTGTGCAAGCTAATTAGCTCAGAAAGGTCGCAAACTCATCGCCGCAAAGATATTCGCGGAACCCCGCTCCATACAACAGGCGTGTCCCGCCTCGGAACTGTGGACACGCACTCTCCAGACGCCCCTGAGCCGCGGCAGCGTGTTCCGGGGATTCGCTGACGTAGTGAACAACGCGCGGCTTTGAGACCGAACGTCCGAGCAGGTCGAGAAGGTCGGCGTCCTGCGCGCTTGTCCCGATCACGAGGAAGTGCCGACAGTCTTTCAAGAAGGTCTGTAAGGCGGAGGTATGCTCCCGGGGACATACGAGGTCCATCGGACCCTTACCGGCGAGGGGTGCCGTCAACACCGGATAGAGCCGAGTTCCCTTCTGATGCCACCAATCGTCTCCCAACCTGCGCGACGGTTGAAGAATCGTCTCTCCTCGAGCGTGTGGGTTGAATCTGCGAATGGCTTCTTTCCACTCTACGTCAGGCAGCAGCGGAGTGCCCCAGTCGATAGAGCCGTGGACTTTACCGACAATCGCTTGCCGCCCCTCCGCGACGTAGTCGGCCATCTTCATAATTTTGAGCGTGGCATCGAAGTCTGCGAGAGCCGTTTCAATGTAAGGGTCGTAGTTCAGATCTATGAATGCGACGTTGATTCCCAGACTGAGCAAGCGTGTTACCAAGTGGAGATGCGTTCCGGGGCTGATCGTGTTGGTAAAGTTCTGCCACACCGAGATAATAAGATCGCGCAAGTACGCTGGTACCTCATTGAAGTGCTCGCGGATTCGCCGGTCGGAGTGCTCGGCATACTCACGAAGCTTGACCTCCAGGTTCGCCCCTCTGCGCATCATCTCGCCCAATTCTGACGCCAACACGCGCACGCCCGAGTATTGTGCCATCACCGGCCAGAAGGCAGGGCGCTGGCCGAAAAGTTCAGCAGCGAGCGGAGGCTGCCACGACTGGTTACGTGGAGGGCCAGTCTCGTTAAATGCATCCTTGGATGCACCAGCGCCTAGAATGACGGCCACTTTGTCGAGTGTGGTCCGCACCTCAACCATTTCGTCTAGTTCAGCCATCCTCTACCTCACACTCGTCTACGCGGGCGGCTTCCAGCGCGACGAGGAGCAAGGCGCCCGAAGCGGTCAGTCACGGCGTACGACGTAGATTCCCGACGATCATCGCCACCGTCCTTCGTACCTCGATTGGATCGCCGTCTTTAGCCGCGCGAAGAATTCCGCGTTCTTGGAGCTCCGCGCCGCCTAGCTTTTCGTGGTCGCCTTCGTAGAACCGGTAGAGACCCGTGGCATCGAGGATCTTCCCGAATGGCTGCCCGTCGCGAAGAACCCGGATGAACGTTCCTTCGCCGGTAGTGCTGTCCACCTTGAACGTAATGGCCATGAGATTCTCCCCTGGGGTCGGTTCATACTCGAAGAAACCTCCCCGCTTCCTCCGGTTCCGGCCACGGCGTGATCCCTGTAAGCTCTCGCACACCTGCCCGGCCTCGTCATCGCACCGGACGTAGCTGGCTCGTGAAGCGACGGAGCATGAACACCAGCCAGAAATATAGGTAGACCAGAACGAGTACGAGGTCGGCCGACCAGAGAGTGGCCGGCCATCCCCCTCGCGAGAGGGTGCCGCAAATCCAAAGGAAGATCAGCGAACCAGCCGGCACTCCGGCGAAGAGCACGAAAACAGGCACGCCCAGCAGCAAGAATCTGAGAACTAGCCGGGCCTCAAAATCACGTACCCATACTTCATATCCCATCACGTCGGCAACCGGAGCCACCTCATTGAGCTTCTTCCGTACCACCGCGTCGCTGAATCGACCGAGGTTCGAGATGTTGACGCCATGATCCAGATACAGCATCCCGAGCGCTGATGACAGCAGGGGCAACAAGAGGAGCACCTGGCGATCGGCCGTGGTGGCGAGAACGAATCCGACGACCGTACCGATGGCGGCGACGTTAATCTGGAGGATGGCATGCTGAGCCTTCGAACGGTCGGCAATCTCGGTTTTAGCGGCGGACAAGGCAGCCAGCGAGACCTGCACGACAGTTGATCGCTCATCATCGGTCATAGGCACTCTCCGCTCCATTCGTAGTCGCGCGTCCGCACTTTCACCTCTCGCACGAGCACATCATCCCAGACGCGATCGCCCTCGAGCCCGGTCCAGCTCGCCGCAGTATTCGTGCTCGCGGATGAAGGCGGTGAGGGCGGAGCCAAGCGTGGCCGGGCTCGTCATCGGGCGTGGATCGCGGCGATCATTTCTGCGTCTCCCAGCATTTGCTCGTCCAGCCGCGCGTGTCTGCGTGGTATAGCACACGCACGCCTTCGCAGTCGGCCAGGGAATCAAACGGCCCGACCGTTCCACCGACCACGGCGAAGTACCAGGCCAGGAGAACCAATCCCCTTCGCGGCGCCATCACGCGCCTCCTTCCAGATACCGCGCAGTGTCCGCCCGTTGCTTCGTCATCCGAAGATCCTCCCGATCTCTTCTTCTTGCCGCTTCTGGGGCGTGTGCAGGTAGATCATCGTGGTTTTGACGTCGCTGTGCCCGAGGAGACTCGCAATCGTCTCGAGCTGCGCGCCGTGGTAGAGGAGATAGGTCGCGCAGGTGTGCCGGAGCTTGTGCGGCGAGAGCTTCACGCCGAGCAGCGTCCGAGCGCGATTCCGGATCACCCAGTACCACGACCGCGAAAGGAGTGACTGACCGCGTGGGTTGTGGCGGTGGGCATTGTTCGGGTGGGCATTGACGAACAGAAAGCCGGGGTCCATCGCCTGCGGGGCCAGCTGTTCGAGCAGGCGATGCGCTTCGGCTTCCGAGGCCGCCGAGTGAAAGTGCTTGCGACCGTCCTGCCAGTAATCGATTTGCCACTTCTTATGATGTCCGCTAGGCGCTCTGACTCGGCCCATCCGGCGACCGACGAGCTGCGGACGTGTCTGCGCGAGATAGGCGGCGAGAATCGGCCGGAGCCTCGGCGGGAGGTAGGCGATGTAATCCTTGCCGCCCTTACTCTGGTTGACGCGGATGCGTCCGGCCACGAGGTCCACATCCGCGACCCGGAGCGATGCCAACCCACTGACCCGAATGCCGGTGTAGAAGAACGTGGCGACGACCGCGTGGTCCCGCTGACCGGCGAGATTCGTGAGCGCGCCAAGCTTGGCGAGGAAGGTGTCGATCTGATGCGGCTCGAGGTAGATCGGTAGCCGCTTCGGCTTTTTGATCGGGTAGGTCTTGGCCGGCACGTTGCGCTCCGCGAAACCCTCGTGCTCCAGCCACTGCCAGAACGCGACCAGGACCGAGCGGCGGTGCGCCATCGTGCTCGCCGCCTTGCCGCGACTGCGGAGCCATACGTAGTACCCGTCGAGCGACAGCACCGTGACCTGATCCGGATACACCATGCCGACGGCGGTGGCGAAGGTCAGGAACGCGCTCAGGGCGTTTCCGTAGGACGCGATCGTGGTCTGAGGCCGGTGGTGCGCGTCGAGCCAGCGGAGGAAGCCCTCCGCAAGCTCAGTCAGCGTCCGGCGCCCTCGCGCGGCGGGCGGCCTGGCGACCGACGCGAGTGCTTCGGCAGGCGTGACGATCACGCCACGCTCTTCCGCGGCCTAGCGAGAGCGACGCGGGTAAACGGGACAAGCGCCCCCACCGTTTCCGGGCGAGCGCGTCGCCCTTCGGCTGCTTGACTCGCCGCGAGCTTCACCGCCGGATCCCACGCCCAGCCGCCGGCGTGCAGTCGGCATGCCGCGAGCGCGCGATCGAGGCGAGAGTCCGCTACTCGTCTTACCAGCACGCTCACGACCGGCCAACATCCGGTGACAGCCCCTCGGCAATCTCGTCCAGCGCCGACGCGAGGTCGAACATGACTTCGTCCATGTTCGTCAGTTCCTGGAAGTGTTCGCCGGTCCCTCGGAGCAGGCCCGCGAGGCCGCGAAGTCGGAGTGCTTGGTAGCCGCGGTCGCGGTTGGTAGCCTCGATGAGCGCCGCTCGCGCGCGTAACGCCGACTTGAATGAGGTGGAAGGCTCGATGGGTTTCGGTGCTAGCCTTAGCTTGCTCACAGCGTCCTCCGTTCACGTTGGGGTTGTGGGCCATGCCCCCGGCGATGCCAGTCGCGCGGGGGCGCTTCGTTTCTTGCTACTCGACGAGCTGCGCGACCTTGACTCGGAGCTCTTTCGCGAGGCGCCGGAGCAGACTCAAGGGCGGGTCGTGACGGCCCATCTCCAGCCGCGAGAGATAGCCGCGGCTGACACGGACTCGCTTCGCGAGGAGATCTTGCGTCATCCCACGGGCCTCTCGGAGCCGCTTCAGTTTCATCGCGAATCGCCTGGGTGACATATTGCTACCTCACAAGTAGCAATGTCAAGTGAGTGCCTACTCGTCCTCGAAGTGGCCGCAGCGGGGACACCGGACGCCGAGCCTGCACGTGAGGATGGTAGTCGAGCAGCGCGGGCAACGCTACGGCGCCGGCGGGAGCCCATCGAGCAGGGCTCGTCCGCAAGGCCCGGCGCTACGGACTCTAGTCCGCGTCGTCGTTTCCCAGAATCAAAGTTCCTCGCGGCTCTTGACACGCCAGCGCGCTCGGCGCTACTCATCGGACCATTTCGATGATGGGGAAGGGCCGATGAGAACCCCGGCGCTCGTTTTCATTCTTGCGCTCGCAGGCTGCGCGTCACTCCAGAACACGCTCGCGCAGGAGCGCGTGTGGGCGCGATATGCCGTCTGCAGTGAGGAGTTCCCGCGGCATAAAATGATCCGCGTTTACCCCGATGGGCAGTTCATCGCCGAGCACGTCGGCGGAGAGGATCCTGCCCCCTTCTTTACCTGCATGACCGGCAAGCCAACCTGGGAGCCGGGCTTCGGCATGAGATGAAGGCACTGGGGCTCGTTCTGGTCGTGACGCTGGCGGGCTGCGCGATCTATGACAGCACCTACTGGCGCCATCCCGCGACCGGCGTCATCGTGGAGTGCGAAGCGTCATGGAACAGCGCATTCGCTCTGGATGTCTCGACTGGCTTACGCGACTACTGCGAGCGCCTGATGCAGCGCGCGGGGCTTCAGCGGATCAGCCACGACGAAGGGAAGTTGTGGGAAAAGAGCCGGTGAGCTGCGCGCTGAAAATCTCGGTAGGCGCGCTCGTACTGGCGCTCACTGGCTGCGTCAGCCTCACGACCGGCGAAGAGAGTGTCGTCGCAGAACTACAGGACTTCGCCAATCGGACGACGGCCTTGTACCGCGTTCCGAGCGTGCGGATCTCGATCCAGTCGGCGACGAATCTGAATACCGGCGCGGTCTATCGCCAGGGCAATGTGTTCGTCAACGTGAAGATGCTGAGCTCCCCCTACGTGAAGAAGCTGATGGCACACGAGCTGGGGCACTACCTCCTTGGCCACGACGGCTTTATCCCGAACGCCGTGTCGCAGGCCGAATGGCAGCGCGGCCAAGAACAGCGTGAACTCGATGCCAACGCGAAGGCCGTCGAGATCCTCGTGCGCGTCGAGGGGATGGACGAGCGCGATGCCGTTGAATTTGTAAGCGAGTACCTGCGCCGGGCGCAGCGGGCCGTCGATCGTGGCGCCCCGGTGGCGCGAGGGCACCTGCCCCCGGCGGCGGAACTCGCGGACCTGCTCTCGCGCTTTCCCGCGCGCTAGCGTCCGATCATCGCGCGCCGAGCTGGCGGATCTGCGCGCGCGCTACCCTAATGCGGGTGTGACGCTCCGAACCTCGCCTCCGGCCTCCGCATCCAGTCCGGAGACAACTCGGCGTGCCCGCCTGGACGAGGGGGCCCGCCGACTCGCGGCTCGACCGTTCGGCTGTCCGGGACCTGGCAATTTCACCCAGCCCCGGCCGGGGCGAGGCGGCGACGCAACTGCTTCCCCAAGTTCCGGCAAGCATTCGGCGCTTCTGGGTCTTCGCTCTATGTCGATGATTCGCTGCCTGAGGCGCGCGTCGTCGTCCGCGTCGATCACCTCGACACGCTCGCCACAGGAGACGCAATGGACCGCCGCCGGTTCGCGGCGCATCAGGGCGAGGCAGCGAGGGCACGTCATTTGCGATCTCCGATGATAAGGCCACTCGTGTAGGATCAAAAGCGCCTCGGCCTAGCGCCGGCCGCGCGACAAGCCGCCCTCCTCGAGCGGTTGGCCGAGGTGATTTCGCTCTCGGGGATTGCTTCGACGAGGAGGAAGCGCCGTGACGAGAACCCGATCCCGCAGACACCCACCCGGCGAGGCTGGCAGGAAAGGGCCGATCAGCGGAGCACGTCGAGAGATCGCTCGGAAGGCGGCGCTGGCACGGTGGACCCGAGAGAAGATGCAATCGTCGGGAGGCAACGGGGCGGCGGAGCCAGTCGTCCGGCCCAACAACGGGCTCGATTCGCGGGCGGCTTTACGGCGGCTCTATCAGCCGACCCCCGCGATAGCCGCGGCAGTCGTTCGCCACTTGAAGGCCGACGAAGATGGTGGGCGGATCCCTGTCGGCACGCTCGGGCGCAAGTGGGCCGCTTTCGTGGGCGCACACGTAGCTGACGACGACGACCAACAGGCCATCGCCCGCGGAGGACGACGCCTCGCACGGATGTCGATATATGAGGATCTAAGGAAAGCGCATCGCGTGATCCGCTCAGTCCTCCGATCGACTCACGATCCTCGCAGCCAAATCCGGCGCGTCGAGAGTCGTCTCAAGAGAGTGCTTCGCGATTGGGACCGACGCCTCGGTAAGGGCCCGCAGTCGCACGCCGCGACGATCACGAAGGCGATGTATCCAAACGGCATCAAGAACGGTACCGCTGGCGCGCCGAAAGAGATGGCCGTTGAGGTGATTGCGACCAAGTATGGGCTCGATGCCGGTACGACCGTCAACTATGCGAAGGAAGGAGGGCGCTTCCTGAAGAAGCCCTTCTGATCCCAACCGCCTGATCTCGCCCTTCGACCGCCCCTGGGGGGATCGCTCATGCATCCCCCTGATCCCTAGTTAACGCCGTGACGCTCCGTTTTACTCGGGGCGTGGCCAGCACACAACAGCTCGTCAGCGTCCAGGACTGCGCAAGCGCTCTCGGCGTCTCTTTGGGGCTCGTGCGAAAACTAATCCGACAAGGCGACTTGCCCTCATTGAAAATCGCGCGCTGCAGGCGCGTGCAGCGCCGAGCTCTCGAGCAAATTCTGCGCGAGGGGCTTCCCGCGCGCGTAGCCCAGGGGGTGCGCTGATGGCGACGCCGACCGCACCCGCGACCGCAGATCCTGTTGCGCAACACGCGACCGAATCGGGCCTGACGGCCGCTCAGCGCAGGGCGTTGCTCAACTTGTTCAAGGGCGCCCAGACGGCGATCGACTCACCAGCCAAGACCCGCCTGAGCGAGAGGGCGATCCTACTCGCGCTCGTCGAGCGGGCGGCAGCGATTCTCAAGCGGGGCGGGATCGACGCAGAGCGCGAGGTCCTCCCAGCGCGTGGCGTCGAGGAGGCGGGCTGATGGCCCAATACCAATTACCGAGGGGGGTATTTCCCCAAAACTACGGCGATCTCCTGCGTGCGAATCAGCTCGGCGAGGGTCTCTCCTGGGGAGGCTCCGAGCTCAACGCCCGCGACGACATTTCGCAGGGACAGATCGCGCAGGCATTGGGCCTTGCGGTAAATCCACCAGCGCCAGCCGCGCCGACGATCAGCAATCAGGACGTGATGCGCTTCATGGCCCAGCAGAACGGCGGCATCATGCCGGGTTTACTGCCGGGCGGTGAGGACGCTCCTGGGACGGGGGCGGAAGTCGGAACGCCGTCAGGAGCGCCCGGAGGAACACCGGGAGCCCCGAGCGTCGGCGGCACGGGTTCGATCAGCGACCTCAGTAACCTGCCGGAGGTTACTGACGTGAACGGGCGCAGCGCCATTGCGCAGGCGCTCGACGCGGCCGTGAACGGGATCAACAGCCCGCTCGGACAGACGGCGCTTGATCTGGCTTCGATAACCGGCTTCGGCGCAGTCCCCGCTTTTGCGGGGAGAGTGGCGGGCCGTCTGGGCTCGTTCTTTGGATTCGGAGGGCCGAGACCCGAGCCGAACGTACTAGGCAATAAGGCAGAGCAAGAGGCATTCGAGGCCGCCCCGCCGAGTTTCCGCGGTACTACGCCCGAAGCGGAGAATGAGTTCGCCCAGCAGCGTTCGGGTGAGCGTGCGCCTGAGGTGACGGTGGTGCCGCCGGAAGTGAACGAGGCCCGCGAGGATGCGCCGCCGCAGGCCCCTCCGCCGTCTGTGCCAGATGCGCCCCCGGCGGCCCCCCCCGATGTTCCAGACATTACCGAGACCGGCGATACCGGCATTGGCGGTCCGAGCGGTCCCGGTGGTTCTGGTGGTCCCGGTGGGGGAGCTCCGTCAGGGCCTGGCGGTGGTACGGCGAGCGGCCCCTCGGGCGACTCCTCAGACGCCGAGGCGCTGGGCGGCTCCATTACGCGCCGACCGCGTCATCCCGTCATGGTCAAAGGCTCATTCAAGGGCGCGCCGAAGTTTTCCGGCGGCGGTCCCGTGAGCGAGCGACAGGCCCGCCTGAACCGCATCGCTGCGTTCGAGAAAGTTCACGGAACTCACCCGATATGAGTCGCCGAGCGCGTGATCGCCGCGTCGACGAGCGCGCGATCGATCGCCTCACCGCGCTCGGCCGCGCGCATCTCGAAGCAGTCGGCTTCAGCGACCGGACGATCACGAAGGCGTATCGCGCGCTCGACGAGGCGCTTGAGGCCATGCGCGTGAAGGATTTTCAGTACAAGGGCGACGTGGTGTCAGCGCCTGGGCGCGCGGATCACGAGGTGCGCGTGCGAGCGGCCGAGCTCGTGACAAAGCTCGCCGATCACCATCCCGCGAAGATCGGCATCGAGTTCGACGGCAATGTGCGTGTGACGAGCGACGCAGAGCTTCTGGCCATCCTCGATTCCCTTGGCCCCGACCCCATGCTCGCGCTTGGCGCGGCCACGGCCGGCGAGGAGCGGGCTGACCGAATGCTGAGTCCGTTATCCACCAGCGAAGCGGGAAGACAGGACCGCACTTTTCCCGATCCCGACCTCGACAGGAGACGCCCGCCGGCGAAACAGTAGGACACGATGAGCAACGAGCAAAGCAAGAGAGCACCGAACATGTTCCGCACGACGCACGTCCCCACCGCCGCGCTGGCTTCGGCTCTCAATGGGCGCATCGTTAGCACCGACGAACATCCGATTACTCGGAAGCTCGAATGGACGTTCGATGGCGTGCCGTCCGACCTGCTCGAGCGCGTCATCGCTGATGAGATCCGCGTTTCCGCGAAGCGGATGCTGAGCGCACTCGAGGAGATGCACGGGCTGCTGCTCCAGTATCGGCGGCGCCGTTGAGCATCAGTGCTCAGCGCGCCAACCAGATTGCGGCGGCGCTCAGCGCTGCGCGGGCGCGCTCGTGGCGCCTAATCCTCTTCGGGTTCGTCACCGCGTACTGCGATAACCCTCGCTGTGCGGCACGTGAAATCGAGATTCACGTGAAGGAGCAGCACAACGAACCGGTCGCCCCGGATCTCTGCTGCCCCGCATGCTCGGGCCCGCTCGCGCTGCACCACATCGAGACACGCGAGGAGCGGCACGCCGCGGGCGAGGCAGAGGCTCGCTCCAACGTGGCCGCTCAGCTCTACTCGCGCCGCCACCCCGGCGAGGGCATCCCACTCGGGACGTTCCTCAACGTCTCGCTGGAGAGCCTGATCGCTCGCGTGTTAACCGATGAGGGGCGCGCGTGAGCGTGACGTCGCCGATTCCCGACGAGAACGGCATCGCGCACACGGCGCTCGGGCAGCCGTGCTTCTACTGCTACAACCCCTGCACCGACCCGGTCGTGCACTGGTCCGGTAGCACCGGCGCGATCTACTTGCATCCGGCCTGTGTCTCGGCGCTGTTCATCCGGCTCGGCCGCGACGTCCATGAGGCCGAATGTCCTGCGTACTACCGACAGGTGCGCGAGGGGCTCCGCCTGCTGGCTGAACGGAGGCGCTCAGCATGACAGGCCAAGCGACATGATCTCGATCGAGGATCTGCTCGGCCGTTTGAAAGGCGTCGAGCCCGCGTTCCACGCGAAACCCGAGGGCCCCTGGACGGCCTACTGTCCGGCGCACGACGATCGCCACAAGCAGTCGCTCAGCATCGCGGACCTATCAGACAAGATCCTTCTCCGCTGCCACGCCGGGTGCGACACACAGCAGGTGGTTGCCGCGTTGGCGATCCGAATGGCCGACCTATTCAAGAATGGGCACGGGCCAGCCCAGGACGGCCGAGCCGCTCGGCGGATCGTCGCGACCTACGACTACCAGGACGAGCGCGGCGCGCGGCTCTATCAAGTCGTCCGGTTCGAGCCGAAGGACTTCCGGCCGCGTCGCCCCGACGGCGCCGGCGGCTGGATCGCGGATCTCAAGGGCGTGCGCCGCGTCGTGTACCGCTTGCCCGAGATCCCTGAACAACGCCGCGTCGTTTGGGTCGAGGGCGAGAAGGACGTCGACCGTCTCTGGTCGCTCGGGATCGCCGCGACAACATCGCCCAGCGGCGCCTCGAGTTGGAAGGACGACTATGCCCAGCAGGTGGCCGGGGCCGCGGTCGAGGAGGTCATCGTGATCCCCGACCACGATGCCCCAGGCCGCATGTACGCGACGACCGTCGCGACAGCACTGCAGCGCCTCGGCATCCGTGTCCGCGTGCTCGAGCTGCCCGGCCTCGCGCAACACGGCGACGTGAGCGATTGGCTGGACGCCGGCCACGACGCGCCCGAGCTACGCCGGCTACTCGACGACGCCCCCGCGTTCACGGACCGGTCGAACGCGCCGACCGCCCCACAGGGGCAGAGCGGGGCTGCCGACGAGGGAGCGCTGCAACGCCTTGACGCAGGCGCGCCGCCCCCGGCCGTCGACATCGTCAGCGACTACATCGAACCCGTCGCCGTCTTTCTCTCCGAAGAAGATGCCCCCAGCCACGTGATCTTCCCCGCGCTGCTGCCGTGCGGCGTCGTCATGCTGCTGCACGGCGAGCCACGCGCCCGCAAGAGCCTCGCCGCGTTCGAGCTGGCCCTAGCCGCCGCGACCGGCACAGCGCCCTTCGGGCTCGAGCGCTTCACGCCCTCGGCTCCGATCGGTGTGCTCTACATCCAAGAGGAGGATCCACGGTCCCTGACGCGGCCGCGACTACGTCGGCTCGTGCAAGAACGCTGTGGTGCCTGCCCTCCGGCCACGCTGCACGTCGCCGTCCGGCGTGGTGTGGATTTGGACGACCCGCTCTGGATCGCGAGGCTCGTCGCGGACCTGAAGCGCCTGGGCGCCAAGCTGCTGGTGCTGGACGCGGCGCGACGGCTGTCGACCAAGACGGACGAGGGCCCGGCCAAGGTGCGCGAGCTGATCGCGGTGCTGCGCGCGATCGTCACGGCGGCGGACGTCACCATCGTGGTCGTCCACCACGACATCAAGCCCCCGCAGACTGGCCAGGATCAGCGTCGGCGCAGCCAGCGCGCCTCTGGCGGCGACTGGTTCGCCGGCTGCGAGTGCCCGGTCCACGTCGAGAAGATCGGCGCCCTTGAGTCGCTGATCTTCCCCGAGGACTACAAGTTCACGGCAGACCCGGTGCCGTTCACCTTCACGTGCCAGATTCGCGACGGCCTCGTGACCCGCCTGATCGGCGCCGATACCACGACCGAGCACGCCGAGCGGGCCGGCGTCCGCGGCAAGGTCTTCGACTGGCTGCGGGCGAACGGACCGGCGACGAAGACTGACATGAAGAAGGCCGGGCTCGCTCAGTGGCCAGCGATCGAGGCGGCGCTGGACGAACTGATGAAGGACGGCAAGGTGGATTCAGCCCCCGGGCGCAAGCGCGGCAGCCTCCGCTATTTCGTCACCGGCGAACCGTCTACGGTGATTTTAGACGGTTCGGGCAACGGAGCGAGCGAATGCGCTTAGAGATCAAAGAGTTCGAGCCGTCTACGGTGATTTTAGACGGTTCGCAGACGCTTGAACCGTCTAACCGTCTGAACCGTAGTAGTAGACGGTTCAACAGACGGTTCGCCAGACGGTTCGCCTCGCGGACCACGCCCCCGGAAGATTTTTCGCCGTTTCCTGTCGCCCGCTGGGAGGCTAGGCCAGAGCACTCGCGGGAGGCGATGGGGCCCCCGTTGCTCGAAATCGCCTCCCGCGGCGAGCACGAGCTGGGCAGCGTAGGGCTCGGCGACACAGCGATATCGAGGCCGTCGAGGGCGAGGACGGGCCGACCTGAGGCCGGCGCTACCCCGCTCGCGTGCCCTGATCGCGTCGTCGTCGCATCCCCGGGCCAGCGGCGCCTGATACGCTGTCAGAGGCGCACCGAGAACGCCCGTAATCTCGCGGTGTTTCATCGCGGTGCTACCAGGCTGCTACCAACGCGGGTCTCATCGGACCGCACCTCGGGCTCTCACCGGGACCGGCAGAGCGAAATCTTTTCCGGGCGAAGAGGCCGCGAGAGGGCGTCGGCCAGCCTCGCACCCCGACTACTACATGATCGCCTTCTGGGTAGAGGCAGTCGCAGGCAGGCGGTCACTGTGCGGGCGTGGTTGTCTCGGTGATCACCCGGTTAGCCGACCGCCTCCCATGCGCGGGCTGTGGACGCCGGACGCCCGTCGATCGGTTACGGCGCTCGGCTCGCGAGACACTCGCCTGCCGGCGCTGGCCCGAGGAGAAGGCGACGTCCTTTGAGCGGCTCATCGCGTCCGCGGGCGGGAGCGCGGGTCAGGGAGATCGTCACCTTGGAGATCGTCGTGGCCGATCCTAGCCCGCTACCGGAGGGGGCGGCGCGCGGGACGGGCCGGCCGCCGTTGGAATGGTGGCTGACGTACCAGGAGGCCGGCGCGCATCTGATGCGCAGCAAGAAGACGATTATGAACCTCGTCTACGAGTACCGGCTCGAGCGGCGAACGTTCTTCGACGGGCACGGGCCCTATCGGAAGCGGGTGACCCTGCTCCCGCCGGCGACCGTGCACCGCCTGGCCGAGCTCACGGGCCGCGCATTCCTCATCCCCCGGCAATGACACGCCCGGCGCTGACCCTCGCCGATCTCTCCGCCCAGCCGTCGCGCGTCGACGAACTGGCCCCGGACCAGGCGCGCGGTCTGCTCGTGGAGATCGCGAGCCTTCAGCCGCTGCTGATCGCGCGGGCGATGGCTCGGGCCGAGGCGCCGGCGGATCGCGATGAGCCCGCCCGGCTCCTGACGGTGCCAGACGCCGCCGAGCGGTTGGCCATTCCTCCGAGCTTCCTCTACGAGCTCATCCGGCAGGGCCGCGTGCCGGCGCAGCGCATTGGCCCGAAGTATGTGCGGCTGCATCCGGCGGTGGTCGAAGAAATTCAGCAGCGAGGGCTTGACAGCGCACTATCCAATTCGTATAGTGCAAGCCATGACGGGAACGGCACTCGCCACGCTGCGGACGCGGCTCAAGCTGACGCAGGTGGCCTTCGCCGAGCGCCTCGGCGTCCACGCGAACACGGTGGCGCGGTACGAACGGGACGAGATCGCGATCCCCGAGCCCGTCGCGCGGCTGGCGCAGATCTTGGCGCGGACGCCTAGGCCGCCGAAGAAGCGGAGGACGTAAGTCGTGGCCTGCATCCGGAAGCGGCGCAATCGCTGGGTCGTGGACTATCGCGATGCTCTCGGCATCCGGCGCTGGGTGTCGTGCCGGACGAAGAAGCAGGCGGACGACAAGCTCGCCGAGAGCATCAGTGAGTCTCAGCACGGCGCGCCGCGCCCCGCCCTCGATAGCGACATCACGGTTGAAGCCTACGCGGACCTTTGGCTCGAGCAGATCGCGGGCAGCCTCGCGCCGAAGACGCTGGCCTCGTATCGCGACCTGCTGCGGCTGCACATCAAGCCGACGCTCCGAGCCATGAAGGTCCGCCATGTCCAGCGCGGGACGATCAAGGCTTTGCTCGCCGAGAAGCGCAAGCCGATCACCCGGCCGGACGGTACGCAGAAGCCCGGCCTCGGAAAGAACAGCGTGCGTCTGATTCGCGCCACGCTGTCGGTCATGCTGGCGGATGCCGTGGACGATGGGCTCCTGCGCGCGAATCCCGCGCGGGACGTCGGCGGCCGCGAGCGCCGCAAGCACGCGGACAGCCTCTCGCGGACCGAGCGGCAGAAGAAGATTTGCCCCCTCGCGCACGAGCAACTCGCGGCATTCCTGGACGTCGCGTTCGATCGGATCAGCCTGGCCGAACGCCTGAGCGCCCAGCAGGACAGCAGTCGAGGATCGCAGCCATCATCCGAGCGCATGATCCGAGCGGCTCAGCGCGACGCGGTGCTCTTCCTGACGCTCGCGGACACAGGGCTGCGGCCAGGCGAGGCGCTCGGGCTCCAGTGGGAGGATATCGACTCCGCGACGCGCCTGCTCCACGTCGAGCGGGCGATTTCGCTCCGCGAGCTGAAGCCGACCAAGACCGGAGAAAGCCGCACCGTGGATCTGACGCTGCGCCTGGCCGATGCCCTGAGCCGCTGGCAGGCCATGTGCGAGGCGGATGCGCTCGCGGCGGGCTGTGACGTCACGCCCTGGATGTTCCCCTCGGAGGCGCGCACGCCTCTCGAGGCCGCGGCCGTCTACAAGCGCTTTCGCTCGCTGCTGTCAAAGGCGAGGCTGCCGCGGTTCCGGCTGTACGACCTCCGGCATACGTTCGCCACACATCTACTCGCACTCGGTGCGCCGATCACCTACGTGGCTGCGCAACTCGGCCACGCGAAGCCGACGACCACCCTCGCGCACTATGCGCATTGGCTGCCGCGCGGCGACAAGACGTGGATTGACCACCTGGCTGAGGCCCGTGGTAGCAAAACGGTAGCAAGAGATGGGGCAAACCACACGGAGCCGCGCACCAGCAGTGTAGAATCAACTAGTTCCCCGGTAGCTCAGTTGGTAGAGCGCCTGACTGTTAAACGGAGGCCAGCCTCGGAGCTGGCCTTCAGTCTTTTCAGCCGCTTCCGCGTAACCCGCTGATCCGCCTCGCGCTTCTCGCGCTCACGTTCGCGACAGCAACGCACTCAGCCGACAGGGGCGTACTCGAGAACACAAGCTGTTTGCCACAAGGACGGCGCAAGAGATTCGTCCTCGATAGCGGGGGCCATCCGCGAGCCGGAGGCCCCTGCTGCTGCGTTGTTCAAGGGGAGGCACCTGTACAGGCTCCCGGTCTCGGCGCCAGAACGTCAAATCAGTTTGCCGGTTCATCTCATAGTGAGCGGTGGAACTGCCGGGGTTGTACGAGGTGGAGGAGATTTTTCGGTCAGCCGGGACTATTCAGGGTGAGAAGGTCTAGCGCGCCTTCGCCGCTTCGAGCCTCGCCCACGTGGCCGCCGCTGCCGCGAGCGCCTCGGGGGATCGTGCTCGATGCCGGCGCTGTCGCCGTCGCGCCGCGCAGGTCTTCGAGCAGAACGTCATCCGCTGGTCGGTCTTCACGTAGAACCGGGCGCAGCCCTCGCAGGAGGCGATGAGCCCGCTGTAGTGCCGGATCTCATCGAGGAGCAGAGGCCGCTGCTCGCGCGCGGGCTCGCAGCTCTCCACCTTGACCCGGAGGGTCCGCGAGCGCCCGTGGAAGTAGAGCGTGAGCCGCTCGCCTGATGTCCTGCGCGCCGTGATCGTCCGTCGGAGGTAGCCGCCCGTGCCGCGCTCTCGCGCGCCCAGCAGCTCCGGTCGGGCCACGAGCGCCGCGACCCGGCGGGCGTCCTTGTCCTCGGCGTCGCGGGCGTTCAGTCGTTCCGCGATCCGCTCGGCGACCTTCAGTCGTTCGTGCCGTCGTCTGGTCCGCTCGTCCATCGAGCCCAGAATGCCTTGTCACGCTATCTTTGTCAAGAGGGCGCGAGCTGTCCTGACAACTGAAGCGTGCTGGGATAGGCTGTCAAAGCACAAAGCAGTGATCTCGGTGGGTTGTGGACAGGCGCCGTCACGCGAAAATATTTTGAGGATCACCACCTCCGTTATGGGTGAAGAGGGAGATAGCGCCCTCGCCCGCACTGCAGCAGCCCTCGGGCGGCATCGAGCCGCCCTCTCTTTCGATCTTCAGAACGAGTCGGTCATGGAGGCCGTGTCCGTTGAGCCACGCGAAGTACTTCACCGCCGACGAAGTCGCCGAGATCCTCGGGGTCGAGCGCAGGGACGTCTACGCGCTCCGACGCCAGGGGATCGCGTCGCCCGCGTTGACGAAAGGCATCGAGCAGTACGACCGCGCCGGCCTCGCACGGATGGCGGCGTATGTCCTCCTGCGCGATCTGGTTGGCGACCGCACCGACCGGCCCAACGAGATCGTGCGCGAGCAGGCGGCCGAGATCGAGCGGGCGCTCGACGTGCTGGACCGCGAAGATCCGCTCGTACTCCAGCTCCAGGGCCGGCGCTCAAGGACGTCGCTCGCGCTGCCGCTCGTGTCGTGGCTGCGTAATCGCATCGCGCAGGTGCCGGCGTGAGCCGCGCCAACTTTTATTTTGCCGCGAGAAGGAGTCGGTCATGACCACCGCGTTCGGATTCGGAGCCTCGGGCGCGAGCCCGCCCCAGCAGGCGAAGTACCCGTGGTTTGAGATCACGAGGCCACACGCCAGCGGCCGACGTCGGCGCAAGCCGCTGCGAGCCTCGGCCTCTTCGACGACGTCCAGGAGGCCATCGCATGAGCCCTGAACTTCGCCGACAGCTCTCGTCCTTCACCATCGCGCAGCTCGAAGACCTGCACCGCGCGCTCGTGTGGAAACGTCGTCGTGCAGCGAAGACGTCCACGCGATTCACGCCGAAGAAGAAGCGCACCTCTGGAGGATCACGATGAGTGAGGTGTACACGAGATCACTGGCGACAACCGCCGTGCTGCTGATGCTCGGGCATGAGCCCATCGAAGTGCGTGACGACGGGCTCGGCGCCCCCTACGTGCTCTTCCCGCCGGCAGCAGAGCCGGATCTCCGTCGCTACCGCAAGTTGAAGGAGCGCGCTGAGAAGCTACTCAAGAACGCGACGACGTAGTCCAACCTACCACCCACCCCAAGAGGAACTGAAGGTATGATCCGTCTTCGAGACTATCAGGTTCAGGCCGCTATCGCCGTGATCGCGGCCATCGCTCGCGGAGTCCGTCGGCCGCTGCTTGCGTTGCCGACCGGCTCCGGTAAGACCGTCACGTTCGCCGAGATCGTCCGCTCGTACGTGAAGAACGGCGGGCGCGCGCTGATCCTGGCGCACCGCTGGGAGCTGCTCAAGCAGACGCAGGAGACATTGGCGAAGGTCGCGCCGGATCTTCGCACCGGCATCGTGAAGGCCGAGCTGGACGAGACCGACGCGCCGGTCGTGATCGCCCAGGTGCAGACCGTGATGCGTCCCGCGCGGCTCGCTCGGCTCGGGATGGACTTCCAGATCATCGTGGTCGATGAGGCGCACCACGCGACGGCAGACAGCTACCGGCGCATCCTCGCCGACGCGAGCTGCCCGATCCTCGGCGTGACCGCGACGCCGTACCGTGGCGACAAGGTCGGTCTGGTCGAGGCGTTCGACGAGATCGTGTACGCGAAGACTGTCGGCGACATGATCCCCGAGTGGCTCTGCGACCTTCGCGCCGAGCACATTCAGCTCCGCGCCGACTTCAACAACGTCGCTCGCTCCGGCGACGACCTGAACCAGGGCCAGCTCGCCGAGATGCTGATGAACGCCGACGCGCCCGAGTGGGTCGTGAAGGCGTACCGCCAGCACGCCGCCGGCCGACGGGCGTTGTGTTTCACGCCGACCGTCGAGCTGGCGCACGCGATGGCGAAGGAGTTCCGCAAGGCCGGCGTCGCGGCCGAGGCCCTCGACGAGAGCACGCCCCCGGACGAGCGCGCCGCGATCCTCGCGCGGCTCCGCAAGGGCACGACGCTGGTCGTCCCGAACTGCGGCATCCTCACCGAGGGTTTTGACGCTCCCGATGTGAGCTGCATCATCATCGCGCGGCCGACGC
>Ga0070699_100001972_pt1 | contig 18532 bp, 10 predicted proteins | sample KBSK1503metaG_FD_65473 | JGI IMG/M metagenome (GOLD analysis project Ga0070699, IMG submission 65473) | Corn, switchgrass and miscanthus rhizosphere microbial communities from Kellogg Biological Station, Michigan, USA - KBS K1-50-3 metaG | ecosystem: Host-associated > Plants > Roots >... | reverse complement strand
ATCCGGCGGTACGGGTTTCATGGGACGAGCAACCAATACGTAACCCAGGAACTTGCTAGACGGCTGGACCGGCCTTTGACCGAGATCCAGCTTTTGACCGCTCACCTAGGCAATGGTTGCAGCGCGACCGCTGTGAAACAGGGAAAAAGTGTAGATACGACAATGGGCTTGACCCCGCTGGAAGGCGTGGTCATGGGAACGCGCAGCGGGGATGTCGACCCGAGTCTTCACCTTTTCTTACAGGAACGAGAGGGACTCAGCCTGGGAGAGATCACCGATTTGTTGACACGGGAAAGCGGTCTTCTCGGCGTCTCTGGAGTGAGCCACGACATGCGATCGATCCTGCAGGCAGTCGACTCCGGTAACGCTCGGGCCGCGCTCGCGGTTGATCTTTTCTGCTATCGGCTCGCCCGTGCCCTGCTTGGCCTGGCTGCCGGTTTGGAAAGGATCGATGGACTGATCTTCACGGGCGGCATCGGCGAGAACAGCGCCATAATTCGGGCCCGAGTGATGAAGCATTTACAAATTCTCCGGCCGGAGATCAACGAAACCTGGAACGAGCAGAACGGCCAGGAGAGTAACGGACGGATTACCAATGAGACGGGATTAGCCTGTTTTGTTATCCCGACTAACGAGGAACTGATGATTGCTCGGCAGACGGCCGCTTTGGTTCTGAGACACCAAAGCGGAATGTCATAGTCCTCTCGTGATGAAACCCGTGCTCTTTCTTGCTCCCGCCGGTCGAGGTCAGGGTCTGACTACCGTTGCTCTCGGTTTGGTTGTGGCTCTCGACCGCCGCGGTGTTCGGGTCTCGTTCTACAAGCCGATTAGTGAGGATCGTGGCGATGAATCTCGGTCAGAACGTTCAACCCATTTTTTGCGAGCCACGACGACACTGGCGCCGACAGACCCGCTTCCCCTCGCAGAGGCAACAAAACTTGTCTCGAGCGGTCGTCTCGATGAGCTTCTGGGAAACGTTATCGGGACCTTCGAAAAATCGACCCAGAACGCGGATCTGGCCATCGTAGAGGGACTACTGCCATCGCCCGATGATCCTTACCGGGGGAGTTTGAATCAGGAGCTGGTCAAGACCCTAAATGGCCAAGTCATTTTGGTCGTGGGAATGGCCGAGCGTTCGGTTATCGATCTGGATGACCAGATCGAGTACGCGGCAAAGATTTATGGCGGCATTGATAAGGTCCTCGGTTTGATTGTCAACCGGTGCCCGATCGGGAGTGGTGGCGCGATATTGAATCATCTGCGTGATAGCCGGCTTTTTCGGCGCGGAGATTGCCGCCTGATAGGGGTAATCCCTCACAATGAATCGCTCACTTTCTGTCGAGCAATCGATGTTCAGCGCCACCTTACCGCCACTGTGATCAATCCTGGGGAAATGGAGAGCCGGAGGGTGAAATCGATGACCATGTTGGCGCGGACTGTTCCCAATCTTCTGCACACATTGACTCCAGGGGCGATGCTTGTGACGCCGGCTGATCGCAGCGATGTAATCCTCGCAGTCTCGATGGCTGCGCTTAGTCGTGTGCCATTGTCGGGGCTGATCCTGACGGGTGAAACCGAGTTAGACAATCGAATGGTCGAGTTTTGCCGGGCTGCATTCGCCACTGGACTTCCGCTGTTCCGGGTTACAACGGACAGCTATTCGACGGCGACCAAGCTCTACCAAATGAGTCCAGCAGTGCCGATTGACGATCTGGCGAGAATCCGGAGCGCGATGGACCACGTCGCACAGCACATCGATATCGATTGGCTGATATCGCATTCGAAAACAACGCTGGAATTTCGAATGTCGCCGGCTGCGTTTCTTTATCAGCTGACGGAAAAGGCGCGTGCCGCGAGCAAGCGAATCGTTCTGCCGGAAGGCGCGGAACCGCGAACCGTTAAGGCTGCGGTCATTTGCGCCAGACGGAGGATCGCCCGTTGCGTCTTACTAGGGGATCGCGAAGAAATCGAAACGGTTGCCCGAAGTCAAGACGTGGTCCTTCCCGCCGAACTCGAGATCCTTGATCCCGCTTTAATTCGCTTAAAGTATGTTCGGCCGCTGTTCGAGTTGAGGAAGAGCAAGGGACTTTCGCTGGAGATGGCAGCAAGCCAACTCGAAGACAACGTCGTGTTGGGGACGATGATGTTGGCGCAAGGAGAGGTCGACGGATTGGTTTCCGGCGCTATCCACTCCACCGCAAACACAATTCGACCGGCTCTACAAATCATCAAGACGCGGCCAAATGCAAAGGCGGTGTCCTCGATCTTCTTTATGTGTTTGCCGGAGCAAGTTCTGGTTTACGGCGATTGCGCCGTTATTCCAAATCCGGACGCTGAGACCTTGGCGGATATCGCGATCCAGAGCGCCGATTCAGCTACCGCATTCGGAATTTTTCCGCGCGTAGCCATGATCAGCTATTCGACGGGCGAGTCCGGTTCTGGGGTGGATGTGGAGAAGGTACGTGCAGCTACCAGGCTGGCAAAGGCCACGCGGCCTGACTTGCTGATCGACGGTCCGCTCCAGTACGACGCCGCTTTCATGCCGGATGTTGCGAAAGCGAAGGCGCCCGAGAGCCCGGTCGCCGGTCGCGCCACGGTCTTCATCTTTCCTGATCTCAATACCGGCAACACGACTTACAAAGCGGTCCAACGGAGCGCCAATGTGATCAGCATTGGTCCGATGTTGCAGGGAATGAAGCGGCCAGTGAACGATCTGTCACGGGGCGCCCTGGTTGACGACATTGTTTACACGATCGCCCTGACTGCGATTCAAGCTACGCAGTGAGCCCAGCGAAAAGTTGACGCCCTTGCGCTCAATTTTCACTTTCCGGCGCTCTCGGCGGTACCGCGTTATTGGTTGAGGGCGTCTTTCGCATCGCCAGTTTGCTGATCAGGTCGATCATTTCCATATGCGCTGCTGTGTTCCGGTCACGCAGTTCATCGAGCGTGTGCGTCTCGGTTAGCCGGCTGAGCTTGACTAACGCTCTAACCCGCTGCCGCCGATGTAGCTTCAGTTCCGAGGAACGCCTGGTAAACAGGATCTTTACCAGCTCACCGCTACCAAAAAGTGAATTCAATTCGGCGCCTATCGTATAAATCAGAAACAAAACGAAAACCCAAATCTGGATAGCGACAAAGCGGTTCCAGGAGAAGTGATTCGCCACGTATTCGGGAATTCCGCTAAAGGTCCCACCCGCAAGCCAGTATTTGCCGAGCCTTTCCAAAAACCGAACCAGAAACACGACCGCACAGTATATCAGGGTCTTGAACAGAACCGGCTGAACAATTGGTGCAGGATCGAAACGGCGGAAGAAGGGCAATGCGTTCGCAACTAGGACTGCCTTTCCTACTATCAATGCAGACAAAGTCACGAGCATGAAGTTGGCAAAATGAATCAAGTAATCAGCGAGAAGAAGTTGGGTGGTCAGTACGATAAGATTGAAGCCGATCGCAAAGAACAGCGTCGGTGGCACGACTTCACGGAGCTGTTTGGTTACGAAAGCAAGAAGGCGTGATTTGGGAGCAACCGGGCCCGCTGTGTCGAGCTTTATTGACGCACTTTTCATGAGCTTGCGGGCTGGCGGCCTTCAAAAACTACCACCGAATGGGGCTGCACTTGCGACATCGTTGTTAGAACCGGGCGTTGATTTTCTCGTAATAAAATGCCGGTAGTCGCGTGGTTGGACGTATCGACGGCTGGATACCAGTCTCTGTCCGGTATCACTGGCAGAGGCGCGTCCACCGCCATGTCGGCCATGTTGAGAATTACGTGAAGATCTTCTTCGTTCGCTGTGAGGCCAGCGATGGTGAAGGCAAGGAACTGGGTCGTGTTGTCGTGCCACGCCGGTTCGTTTAGCCGTATTCCGTGCCACGCAATATCCGGAATATCCCGGCCCGGCATCGGCTTACCGGTGAAAAAAGCGTTGCGCACGAGGCTCGGATGGCGACGGCGCAGCGCGATCATACGTCGCACGAACTCAAGCATGTCTCGCTCTGTTTCAACCATGCTCCAGTCAAACCAGGAAAGCTCGTTGTCTTGGCACCAGGTGTTGTTGTTGCCGCGCTGGGTCCGCCGGATTTCGTCGCCAGCCAGTAACATTGGCACGCCCCGACTGATCATCAGAATTGCAATGAAGTTCTTGGCCTGACGGCGACGGAGGGCGACCACCGTAGGGTCAGCAGTCTCGCCTTCAACCCCGCAGTTCCAACTCAAATTATCGTTGGTGCCATCACGGTTATCTTCGCCGTTGGCCTTGTTGTGCTTGTGGTTGTAACTCACGAGGTCTCGAAGGGTGAAACCGTCGTGGCAGGTGATGAAGTTAATGCTGTTGGCTGGCAACCGCCCGTCATCAGCGTACAGATCACTGCTGCCGGCAATGCAGGTGGCTACTTCGCCGATCATGCCGCGGTCGCCGCGCAAAAATCGTCGCATCACGTCGCGGTAGCGACCATTCCATTCGGTCCAGGAGAATCCAGGAAAAGCGCCAACGTGGTAAAGACCTCTGGCGTCCCAGGCCTCAGCAATAAGTGGCAGACGCGCGAGCGTCCGCGAAAGTTCGATGTTCCACGGCAGCGGTGGATTTTCCAACGGCGCACCGTCTTCTCCCCGTACGAAAACGCTGGCAAGATCGAAACGGAAACCGTCCACTCCCATCTGCTCCACCCACCACTCGAGACAATTAACGATGAAGCGCGTTACAATGGGATGGTTGCAATTGATCGTGTTGCCGCAGCCTGAGAAATCGCGGTACTGGCGCCGATCGGCCGGATCGAGGAGGTAAAAGACGTCGTTGGCTAAACCTTTGAAGTTAATGATCGGCCCGTCCGCTCCGCCCTCGGCCGTATGATTGAAAACGACGTCCAGAATCACACCGAGACCGGCGGCATGCAACGCCTTAACCAGTTCACGAAACTCATTCTGATGGGTCCCAAGTTCGGGTGTCACACAATAGTGCGGATGCGGACTGTAGAAACTGTGCGGGCTGTAACCCCAGTAATTTCGGAGACCTTTGGCATCTACACTTGGCGGCACATCCTGATCGTCAAAGGCTACTATAGGCAGTAGTTCTACGTGGGTGATACCAAGATCCTTGAGATAGGGAATCTTTTCTATCAGTCCAAGGAACTTACCCGGATGCTGTACGCAGGATGATGGATGCCGCGTAAACCCGCCAACGTGCAACTCATAAATTACCGCGCTTTGCAGGCCGGGCGGGATCGGCGATTTCCGAGGCAAAAGTTTACTATCGGTCGTGACCAAACCGCGAATCGAAGTGCGTCCGCCGCTGTCTGCACCATTAATTGCGTGCCGTCGGTTCCAAACTGAGTCGGTTACGGCTCGAGCCCATGGGTCCGTCAGCTCTTTCCCGCCATCGATGCGCCAGGTGTAATGGAAACCGGCGGGCAAGCCTTCGACAAAAACGTGCCAAAAGAAATAGCTTCGGTTGGTACCGGGATCGAGAGCTATGATTTGAAACGGCTCCGCACTATCTGCGGCGTCATACAGGAACAAGTCGACCCGCTTCCCACTCCTACTGAAGACCGAGAAATTGACGCCCTCCGCCGTCCAGCTTGCCCCGGGCAGAAATCGCGTACCGGACCGTGTGGAATATGTTTTCAAAGCGCAGATAGTTGGCGAACCAATTACCCTATGGCAGAGTTGATTAGCTGTTTCGTAGTCTTGATTCTATTCATGTTCCTACATTTAGAGCTAGAGACCAGTGAATCAGTGTAAGACCTTGGTACCATGGTTGAGAGAGACATGGCGGTAAGCCGAGCATTTGGATTGTGCTACAAAGAGCTCCGCCGGGAGGACTCCGCCGTGGCGGAGGCGGAGTCGAGCGACGTGGTCTTGCGCGTGTAAAGGCCGATTCCAGGCGCTGCGCTGAGCCCATGGGCAAAGATGCTAAGCAGCACTGTCACGATCACTGCGAGCCGGATCGTAGCCTCGCCAGGTAAATTCATTTCCTGCTGCAGATAAACTAACCCTAGAACGATGGATGCCAGTCCGCGCGGACCAAACCAACCCATGAAGAGGACGGTGGCCAGGCTCAGACGCGTGCCGATGAGTGCTATCGCTACCGGCAACATCCGAACCACCGTCAGGCTGAGAACAGCGTAGAGCGCCAATGCCAGGTTGAACTGCGGCAAAGCTCGCACGGCTACCAAACCGAACAGCCAAAATACGGCCAAATTGAGCAGTTGTCCCCATTGCTCCGCAAACTCGATGCTGTGCTTACCGGCTTCCTTGAATCCGATCTGCACCGCCAGGCCAGCGACAAAAGCTGCGATGAACATGCTTGCACCGACCATTTTGGATACCTCTAGACAGAGCAGCGGCAGTGCGACGACGCCGATTTGTTGGAACGATTTTGCCATCCATTCTCTGCGGTGAGCGAGACCAAGTAGCCATCCGCCGATGAGGCCTACTCCTACACCGACAAGCACGCCGTATCCAAGCTGTTCGATGATGAACTGGGTCAAGCTCGCGGCAGGGCCTTCGATCCTGGCTGCGGCAAGGGCGATAAAGAACATGAGGAATGGAACGGAAAGGCCGTCGTTAAGCCCAGCTTCCACATTAAGCGCTTGGCGGATGGGCATCGGCACGCGCCGGCTGTTCACAATGATCTGACCTAGGCCGGCGTCGGTCGGAGCGAGCACGGCGGCCAGAATTGCGGCTTCCCAAATGGAAAGATGTGGAAACACCAGCCGCGCGGCGACTGCACCCAAGAATATGGTCAGGAGCATCCCGATACTCAGCAGCCGGACTGGCAGGTTTCCGATGCGCCGCAGAGTGTTCAGATCCGTCCGGCTGGCATCCGTGAAAAGGAGCAATACCAGTCCGATCTCAGAAAGCCGGAACAAAACCTCCGCATTAACACCGGCTTTAAGGATCTCCGGCAAGACAGGAAACAGCAGCATCCCCGTGGCAGTAAACACGATCGGCGCGGTGACGATCGTCCGATCAAGCCGCTGTGTGATCAGGCTGTAAAAAAACAAAAGCGAGACGAAGACGGTAAGAGAAATCATCGTCGCCCACTCCTTTTGACTGGTAACCCAGGATTCACGATCAAGACTGGCTGCCGATCGATAGCAACCCTAGTCCAACAAAGTGTTCGCGGATATTGCCCCAAGGTCCAATATCGATCTGGATTGGGCCAGGTAAGCTTTTTTTGAGCGAATGCCCGGTTGCCAACGGAGCGCAAATAACCTGAAAAGTTAAACCCGAAACGTGTGTTCGCCCTCTCCAATGAGCGATAATTCCCTGAAACCAACTGAACTTTCCAGCCACCAAGCTATCCGCACGGGGCTAAGCGTCGAGGATATCAAACAGTCGTTCCTCGACAACCTATTCTATGCGATGGATCGCGTACCTGCCATCGCGACGAAAAACGATCTCTACACCGCGTTGGCCATGACCGTGCGCGACCGGGTATTCCAAACAAGCGTCCATACCATTGAAAACTATAGCGAACGCAAACCCCGCGTAGTCGCCTACCTTTCCGCAGAGTTTCTTCCCGGCCCGCACCTCGCCAACAACTTGCTTTCTCTTGGAATCACAGCGCAAACGCGCCAGGCGTTGTCCGAACTGGGCTATGATCTCGACGAACTGCTCCGACAGGAGGAGGAGCCTGGTCTCGGTAACGGCGGACTTGGCCGCCTGGCATCCTGTTTTCTCGATTCTCTTGCATCGCTTCAAGTCCCCGCCATCGGGTACGGCATCCGGTACGAGTTTGGGATCTTCGACCAGGCGATCCAGGATGGCTGGCAGACAGAGATTACCGACAAATGGCTTCGCTTGGGCAACCCATGGGAGATTTGCCGGCCTGAAATCGCATATGAAGTGTATTTCGGTGGCCGCACCGAAGGAGGGAGAGACGATCAGGGTCGGTATAGTGTGCGTTGGACTCCCGGCACGGTCGTAAAAGGTGTGGCCTATGATACGCCGATCCTCGGTTACCGCGTCGGCACCTGTAATTTAATGCGTCTCTGGAAGGCTGAGGCCATCGAGTCCTTCGACTTCGCGGCGTTCAATCACGGAGACTACTACCGTGCCGTCGAGGATAAAATGATGTCGGAAAACATCACCAAGGTTCTATATCCGAACGACGAACCCATTCAGGGTAAGATTCTCCGGCTTCAGCAACAGGCTTTCTTTGTCTCCTGTTCTCTGCGCGACATGCTGCGCATGCACAGCTTAGTCGGGGGCAAACCGGAGAATTTCCATGAGAAGGTTGCGGTCCAGCTTAATGATACCCACCCAGCGATTGCAGTAGCCGAATTGATGCGCCTGCTGCTCGACGAACATAAATTGGATTGGGATACCGCCTGGCACGCGACCTGCCGCGCGATCGCTTATACGAATCACACATTACTTCCTGAGGCTTTGGAGAAATGGCCGCTGCGGTTGTTCGGTCAGTTGCTCCCGCGGCATCTGGAAATCATTTACGAAGTTAACCGTCGCTTCCTCGAACAGGTGCGTGCCAGGTTCCCTGACGACAACACTCGCTTAAGCCGTATGTCGATTATCGATGAAAGCGGAGAGCGTTACGTCCGCATGGCGCATCTCGCAACAGTGGCTAGTCACCATGTTAACGGCGTTGCCCAACTCCATTCTGACCTGTTGAAAAGAACCGTGCTCCAGGATTTCGCCCAGCTGTGGCCGGAGAAGTTCTGCAACGTCACGAATGGCATTAGCCCGCGACGCTTCGTTGCAATGAGCAATCCAGGCCTGGCACATCTGGTCACCGAGCGTGTTGGAGACGGTTGGCTGCGAGATCTTTATGAGCTTCGCAAGTTGGAAGCGTTCGCCGATGATGCAGAGTTCCAACGGCAGTGGCGCGAGATGAAACTCGCTACCAAGGGCCGGCTCGCCGCACTGATCGAAGAGCGCACCGGTGTGCGCATAAATCCTGAATCGCTCTTCGATATTCAGTCCAAACGAATCCACGAATACAAACGACAACACCTCAACGTGCTACACATCCTCACCTTGTACCAGCGTCTCAGACGCGATCCACAAGCTGATATCCCGGCGCGCACGTTTATCTTTGGCGGGAAGGCAGCCCCTGGGTACTTCATGGCCAAGCTCATCATCAAACTCGTCCATGCCGTAGCCGAGGTCGTCAACAATGATCCGGTTGTGCGGGACCGCCTGAAAGTGGTGTTCTTTCCTGATTATAATGTGAAGAATGCACAATACATCTTTCCTGGCGCTGACCTCTCCGAGCAGATTTCTACGGCCGGCATGGAGGCCTCGGGCACTGGGAACATGAAATTCTCGCTCAATGGCGCTCTCACGATTGGCACGTTGGACGGGGCCAATGTTGAAATCCGCGAAGAAGTTGGCGCCGATAATTTCTTCCTCTTCGGTCTCGACGCTGAGCAGGTACGAGAGGTCAAATCGGGAGGGTATCGACCACGTGATCACTACGATCAAAACGTGACTCTCAGGGAGATTCTGGACTGCATCGGCTCGGGAGCGTTGGCTTGTGGCGATGCGAAGCTCTTCCATCCGCTGGTGGAAAAGCTCCTCCGAGACGACCCGTTTCTGCTGCTCGCGGACTACCAGTCATATGTCGATTGCCAGAATCAGGTGAACGCTCTTTGGTGTGATCCGACAGCATGGACGCGCAAGTCGATTCTCAATGTTGCTCGCATGGGAAAGTTCTCCTCCGACCGTTCGATTCGCGACTATTGTGAGCGGGTCTGGAACGTAACTCCGTCACCTGTGAAAGTAGAATGACGCCGATAACGCCGTGTTCGCGGGGAACGGCGGCAGGGTGATTGGTGATCCGCGAGCAGTAAGTAGTAAGTAGTGGGTAGTGAGTAGTGGGTAGTGAGTAAAGGCCGGGGAATCGAACGTAATGATTACGCCTGATAAGACCGCAATTCAGACACAGCGGGCGACCGTGGCAACTTTGTTTGGACTCCTGCTGGGTTTCGGGCTCATGCAGATGGGCAACACATTCCAGGGCACGCTCCTGAGCATCCGAGGTGGTATCGAGGGTTTTACAGCCGCTCAAATTGGCGCGGTGGGTTCAGGTTTCTGGGCCGGTATCGTGATTGGATCGTTGCGCTGCGGAAGATGGATCCAGAAAATTGGGCACATCCGCGCCTTCTTAGCTCTTGGAGCGATTGCCTCGACCGCGCCACTTATGCACCTGCTGGCGATTCATCCGATTTCCTGGGTAGTGACGCGCGCGCTGACCGGGTTCTGCTTTGCCGGACTGTTCATTGTGGTTGAGAGCTGGCTCAACAGCGCTGCGACGGAACAAACCCGAGGGCAGATTCTGAGCGTCTACGGCATGACGGGCCTGCTGGCCGGAATAATCGGGCAGCTCCTTCTGCCGGCGGCCAACCCGGCCGGCTTCAGAACGTTCTGCATAATCACCATTATCATCGCAATCGCCTCGGTGCCCATCGCTTTGACTCAAGCCGTGGCGCCCACCCATGAAGGCGCGGGGCCCCGAATTAATCTGAGGCAGCTTTATCGACAGTCACCCTTCGGACTGGTTAGCGCGTTCTTGTGTGGAGTAACCACCAGCGCGTTCTTCACGTTGGGTCCGATTTTCGCGCAACGGCGTGGACTCGATACAGGCGGAGTTGCGGTATTCATGGCATGCGGCACTCTCGGAGGGTTTCTGTTGACCTGGCCTCTTGGCTGGCTCTCAGACCGGTTCGACCGGCGCCTTGTAATCATCGGGGCGGCGGTCACCGCGGCCGTGACCCTCCTTATTATGGTGGGCGTAGTACCGAAGCAGGCACCGCGCTGGATACTCTACCTGTGCATCGCCATTTTCGGTGGCACGATTGTTCCGACCTACAGCGTTGTCATGGCTCATGTGAATGACTCGGTCGGTGAGGGCGAGTTCATTGCTGCCTCCGGTGGGCTTCTCATCGTGCAGGGCGCCGGCGCGGTCGCAGGACCCATCATTGCGGGGTTTGCTATGTCGTTCTTGCAACGGGGCCTGTCACACACGATCATTGCCGCGCAAATCTTGATGGCCGCTTTTGGGGTGTACCGGTTGAGACGCAGGGCGGCACCGTCTGCACTGCACAAACGGAGTTTCGTGGTCGAGCCGGCTATTCCGGTTGCGACCACGCTCGAGTCGGAACATTCGCGGAGTGCTTCCCCGGCAACACTCGATCGTGAGCTGTGAAGCCTCTCCCGAGGTTTCTCGCCGCCGTATTCAAGATAGCACCAAGGTCTCATTTTCGCCGTACCGCTAATTGCTATCATTAGGCTTGGTATGGCCAGCCTATGCCAGGTGTCCGGGTTGTACCTGCGCAAGTCTCAGTACAGGGACCGGCACATGCACCCCGCCACTCGTTCTGCTGTGAAATTGTTTAAATCAAGCATCTTATGACTGCCATTGACCTAACCGAATACGGCCTGACGGTGAGCCAGATTCACCGCAACCTTTCGTGTGGCGCCCTTTACGAGCATGCGATCCGCTACGACACGGAATCAAGCATTGCCGATAACGGAGCTTTGGTGGCCTATTCCGGCACAAAGACGGGCCGCTCGCCGAAGGACAAGCGCGTGGTCAAGCACCCGGCCTCCGAAAACGAAGTCTGGTGGGGACCGGTCAACATCCCGCTTGAGCCTCATACGTTCGCTATCAATCGCGAGCGCGCATGCGATTACCTCAATACTCGAGAGCAGCTCTACTGCTTTGATGGCTTCGCCGGCTGGGATCCCAATCACCGGATCAAGATTCGGGTCATCTGTTCGCGGCCATATCACGCGCTTTTCATGCACACCATGCTCATCCGGCCCAGCCATGAGGAGCTCGCAAACTTCGGTAAACCGGACTTCGTCATCTTCAATGCGGGCGCCTTTCCCGCCAATCGGCTCACGGCCGGCATGGGGTCCAAGACCAGCATTGACCTTAGCCTTGAAGAGCGTGAACTCATTATCCTGGGCACCGAGTACGCCGGCGAAATGAAGAAGGGGGTCTTTACGGTGGCCAATTATTTTGCGCCGAAGCGCGGCATCCTCTCGATGCACTGCTCGGCCACGGCCGACAAGCAAACCGGCCGTTAGTCGCTCCTGTTTGGCCTCTCGGGGACGGGCAAGACGACGCTATCGGCTGACCCCAAGCGCCACCTGATCGGTGACGACGAGCATTGCTGGAGTGAAGAGGGAATCTTCAACATCGAAGGCGGCTGCTATGCGAAAGCCATCAACCTTACTCCCGAGTCTGAGCCCGACATTTTCCAAGCCTTGCGCTTCGGTGCCGTACTCGAAAACGTGGTACTCGAAGAGGATCATACGGTAGACTTCGCGGATACGAGCATCACGCAGAACACGCGCGGTGCCTATCCCATAGAGTTTATCCGAAGCGCGAAGATCCCGTGCGTGGCCGGCCACCCGACAGACATCATTTTCCTGACTTGTGACGCATTTGGCGTGCTGCCGCCGGTCAGTTCCCTGTCGCCTGCACACGCCATGTACCATTTTATCAGCGGCTATACGGCTAGGGTAGCGGGCACCGAGATGGGGGTGACCGAGCCGCAGGTTACCTTTTCGCCGTGCTTTGGCGGACCGTTTCTGATGTGGCATCCGAGCAAATATGCCGAGTTGTTAGCCGCGAAGATGCAGCGCCACAGCACGCGCGTGTGGCTGGTTAACACCGGTTGGATCGGAGGCGCTTACGGCACCGGCAAGCGCATCAAACTGGGCCACACCCGCGCCATCATCGACGCCATCCACGACGGTACCCTGGCTCAGACGAAGAGGCAGCGCGATCCCGTTTTTGGCTTCGAAGTGGTGGCGGAGTGCCCGGGTGTTCCGCCGCAGCTCCTGGTGCCCCGCGAGACATGGGGCGACAGGGGAGCGTACGACGCCGGGGCCGCGAAACTTGCCAACTTGTTCCGCGAAAACTTCAAAGCCTATGAAGGCGGCGTAAGCGTCGAGGTGAAGGGTGCGGAGCCGGTAGGATCATAAGATGGTGACGGCACGGTAGCCCAATGAGCTGGCTGCTGCAGATCCATACAACGCACGCAGTGGCACACGCGATCGGCGTCCTCGCCTTGGTTTGTCTGGCTGGAATGATGCTCGGGAGCGTAAAGGTGGGCGGCATCGGGCTGGGGACTGCCGGCGTGTTATTTGCCGGGATCCTCACGGGATACGTTGGCAACCCGATTGATCACGCGACGCTCGAGTTTGTGAAGGAGTTTGGTCTGGTTCTGTTTATTTTCACCATCGGCCTGCAGCTTGGGCCCGGTTTCTTGGACGCCTTACGTCAGCAGGGCCTTGCGCTGAATGCGCTCGCCGCGACAGTGGTCGCGCTTGGTGCATTGATCGCTCCGACCATGGGCTGGCTGCTAGGTATTGATCCTGCCGCAGTGCTCGGTCTTCTGTCCGGCGCAACGACTAACACTCCCTCGTTAGGTGCCGTACAACAGACCCTAACGATTCTTCCGGGCGTTTCGCTCGATCGGCAGGAATTGCCAGCACTGGCCTATGCCGTCTCGTACCCCGTCGCGATTGTCGGCATTATAGGCGCATTGCTTGCGGTGAAAGCGCTTTTTCGCATAGACCCGGCCAAGGAGGCGGAGGTATTTGCTGCTGCGCAACGCGGCGAGACCGATTCCCTTGAACGGCGGACCTTGATCGTCGAGAACCCGAACTTGGAAGGCTTGGCGGTCGAGGCCATTCCTGGGCGGCTGGAGACGGGTATAACGGTCTCGCGAATTCGCCATGGCGGCGAAGCCGAAGTACGCCTTGCTACCAGCGGCACTGTTTTGAAGAAAGCCGATCGAATTGTTGCGGTGGGCACTGGAGCGATGCTGGACCAGTTCCAGAGGATCGTGGGACGTCGAAGCGACGAAGACCTACTTCAGGCGCCCGGCGGCATCACCTCCCAAGGAGTCGTCGTCACGAGCAAGCGCGTGCTCGGAAAAACTGTCACGGAATTGGGGCTCGAACCTTTGCACGGGGTGATTATTACGCGGGTGACGAGGGCCGACCTCGAAATGAGCGCTGTACCTAGCCTACGCCTGCACTTCGGCGACGTGCTCCAACTGGTGGGCGACCAGGCAAGCATCGAGAAGGCAGCGGTTTTTCTCGGGAATTCGCTCAAAGAGCTCAACGAGACGCACTTCATTCCGCTGTTCCTAGGCATCGCATTTGGTATTGCCATGGGCACCATGCCGATCGCAATGCCGGGATTACCGCAACCGCTGCGACTCGGTTTAGCGGGTGGGGTACTCGTCGTGGCGCTGGTACTGGGGCGCATCGGCCGAATTGGACAGGTGGTCTGGCATATGCCAGCCAATGTGAACTTGGCCTTTCGTGAGTTTGGCATTGCCCTTTTCTTCGCGGCCGTCGGACTGACTGCCGGAGCGAAGTTCTTTTCGACCGTCTTTAGCTCTGCGGGTGCGCTCTGGCTGTTTGCCGGGTCGGTCATTACCATTTTTCCTCTCCTGGTTGTCGGCGTATTTGCCCGTGCCGTGCTGAATTTAAATTTCGTGGCCCTCAGCGGGTTGCTGGCAGGCAGCATGACCGATCCACCGGCGCTGGCGTTTGCTTCGAACATCAGCCACTCGGATGCCCCGATGGTTTCTTATGCCACCGTGTATCCACTGACCATGCTGCTACGCATCCTCTCGGCACAGACCCTTGTGCTGCTCTTATGCGGATGATCCCCTCTGCCAGTCAGCGTTAAGATTCGTCGCGCTGAGGATTTGGGCAAAATCATTTGGCTCAATCTTCGCTCCTGCGTTGCCCCAAGGTCCTATAGCGGTGTTCGATCGGAGTGGCTAGCGTTTGGTGAGCGCCGACAACCTCGCAGGGTGGATGTTTATGAATTTTTCACGACTCGATATTGCGCGCAGCGAGGCAAGATTAGGGATTTCTGCGATCCACCACTCGAGGCAACGTTCAATCGAGCTCTCAAAGAGTAGCTGAGCTGAAAATAGATTGGCGCTAACCACAAGATAAAACCTATTCGTATGAAGGAACCAGCGAAATCAAGCGCCGGCATTGCGGAGTCTGAGGTACCTCGAAAAGCCAGGACATCAAAGAAGAGAGTGAGTTCGCAGGGCATTTTGCCAAACCAACTCAGTCCTGAGCTGCTCCAGAAGATGGACGCCTGGTGGCGCGCGGCAAACTATCTTAATATCGGGCAGATCTACTTGATGGCTAACCCTCTTTTGAAGGAGCCGGTGAAAAGACAACACATCAAGCCGCGTTTGTTAGGCCATTGGGGAACATCGCCCGGGTTGAATTTGATCTATGTCCACCTTAATAGGCTCATTAACAAGTACGACCTTGATGTAATCTATATGGCCGGACCCGGTCATGGCGGACCGGCGATCGTGGCCAATGTTTATCTTGAAGGTACCTACACGGAATATTTTCCGAACATCAGCCAGGACGAGCAAGGAATGCTGAAGCTGTTTCGCCAGTTCTCGACTCCGGGCGGCGTCCCCAGCCATGTCAGTGCGCCAACTCCAGGTTCAATCCACGAAGGAGGAGAATTAGGGTACGTGCTCATGCATGCTTTCGGTGCGGCCTTCGATAATCCCGAGCTAATTGTTGCCGCTGTCGTGGGCGATGGAGAAGCTGAGACAGGTCCGCTCGAGGGCAGCTGGAAGGGAGTGAAGTTTATCAATCCGGTGCGTGATGGAGCGGTCCTCCCAATCCTGCATCTGAACGGTTACAAGATTGCTGGCCCGACGGTTTGGGGAAGAGAGAGCGACGAGCATATCCGCGACTTTCTCACCGGGCATGGCTACGAAACCTTTTTTGTTGAAGGAAGCGATCCGACGCAGGTCCATCAAGACTTTGCTGCCGCGCTTGAAGCAGCCATACTGAAAATTCGGGAAATCCAATCCGCCGCGCGTGAGCATGGATTCAAAGAAAGGCCGGTGTGGCCGGCAATCGTTTTGCGCACACCGAAAGGTTGGACAGGTCCGAAAGTGGTAGACGGTCTACCGGTCGAAGGGACATTCCGTGCGCACCAGGTGCCTTTGGCTAACGTACGCAATAATCCAGCGCACCTGAAGCTCTTGGAGGAATGGATGCGCAGTTACAAACCAGAAGAACTCTTCGACCAGGACGGCCGCTTCCGCGCCGAGTATGCCGAGCTCGCACCAAAAGGCCGGCGCCGCATGGGCGACAATCCGCACGCCAACGGCGGCATACTCGAGGTGCCTCTGGACTTGCCTGATTTCACTGACTATTCGCTCGAAGTGAAAAAACCAGGAACAGCACGTCACGAGTCCACTCGACAGCTCGGCCAATTCCTCCGCGATATTTTCAAGAAGACTACCAAGTCAGCCAATTTCCGACTCTTCTGTCCAGATGAAACGAACTCGAATCGACTAGGTGCTGTGTTCGAGACGACTAACCGCTGCTTTGTAAGTAAGCTGATCGAGATTGACGACCATGTTTCCCACGATGGGCGAGTGATGGAAGTCTTAAGTGAACACAACTGCCACGGATGGCTGGAGGGGTACGTTTTAACTGGGCGCCACGGATTGTTCGCTACTTATGAAGCTTTTGCCATGGTGGTCGATTCCATGGCGATGCAGCACGCGAAGTGGCTTGAACATTGCCTGCATATTCCATGGCGCAAGCCTACCCCATCGCTCAATTATCTGCTCACATCCACCTGCTGGCGCAACGATCACAACGGTTTTAGCCATCAGGGCCCGGGATTTATCGACAATCTGGTAAGCAAGAAGCCAAGTGTCGTTCGTATTTACCTGCCGCCCGATGCCAACTGCCTGCTCTCAGTCGCTGACCACTGCTTTCGCAGTCACAATTATCTCAACCTGATCGTCATCGATAAACAGCCGCAGCTTCAGTGGTTAGACATGGACGCCGCGCGCGAACATTGCGCACTCGGAGCTGGGATATGGAATTGGTGCAGCAATGACGGAGACAAAGAACCGGACGTAGTGCTGGCCTGCGCAGGCGACATTGCCACACAGGAAACGGTGGCAGCGGCATGGTTGTTACGTCGCCATCTGCCTGAGGTGAAGGTGCGGGTGGTGAACGTGGTGGATCTCATGTGCCTCTGTCCTCCCGACCGCCACCCACATGGCATGAGTCAGGAAGTGTTCATCAAGCTTTTCACCTATAGCAAGCCCGTCATCTTCGCGTTCCACGGCTACCCTGCGGTCGTTCACGGAATTTTACACGGCCGGCCCGATACCGATCGATTCCACGCACGAGGCTATATCGAGGAAGGCACCACTACCACCCCATTTGATATGGTTGTGCTCAACCGAGCCAGCCGCGTCCATCTCGCTGTGGACGCGATTCGGTACGCACCGAATATCGTTAATGCGGCAGAGCTAATCGCTAAAGGCGAAGCGATTTTGGCCAAACATCGCCAGTACGTTGAAGAGCACTTTGACGATTTGCCGGAAGTTCGCGACTGGGTGTGGTCGGACTAACCGATTTTACGACAATCAAAACTTTTACTTTCTGCAGAGCTTCGTCGGGCGTGGCGGTCCCGGTCAACAAGGCGGCATCTTTGATTCCATGGACCGAGCACAGGTGAAGCTTTGCCGTTAACAACTAACATTCGGTCAGCCTCCGCTTTCCTCAGTAGCAGGGCAACGAGAAGCCTAATATGAGCAACAGTAATGACGAACCTGAAGCAGGAACTAAATTTGATCCATGCGCGCGGGAGGACGCCGCGCGCCGCCGCCATCGCCGGCATCATCTTTTCGGTCCTCATGATCTCAGGCCTTTTGTTGATTCGGCTTTCGGTCCGGGCGGACCCGCTGGAGGCGGGAGCCTGGCTGAGGACCAGTTCTAGCACAGTTGCTCTGGCGCTGAACCTGGTGCCATTCGCCGGCATCGCCTTTTTGTGGTTCATCGGCGTGCTGCGCGACCGCCTGGGAGAGTTTGAAGACCGCTTCTTTGCCACCGTCTTTCTCGGTAGCGGACTTTTGTTCCTCGCGATGCTATTCGCCTCGGCTGCGGTGGCCGGTGGAATCATCGTAGCCTATGGTGCGAGGCCCGAAGGTTTTCTCGAGTCGGGGACGTTTACCTTCGCCCGCGCCGTCACCTACGAGATCATGAATCTCTATGCGGTCAAAATGGCCGCAGTGTTCATGATCTCTCTGTCAACACTCTCGATCCGTACCGGTGTCATCGCACGCTGGATTGCGCTCCTTGGCTATGCGTTCGCGCTGATCCTCCTGCTGAGCGGGCGCTATATCGAGTGGATTTTACTCGTGTTCCCTCTGTGGGTGCTATTGATCAGCATCTACATCCTGATTGATGATTTCCGTCGGCCGTCCCAAGCTGGAACGACGAGCCCGGGGTTCAACTCAAGGCGATGACATTTTCGACGCATTGGGATCTGTAAATCGCTTTTTACTTCCATATCGGGTGAATATGGCACCGGAACATCTCGCAATGGGAGGTGAGCCGCATTAACGCGGCCGGACGTTCCACGATCTCCAGGTGATCGGCCCAATACTTGTAGACCGCCAGAACGAAGCACCAAAGAACAACATCGTGTTGCACCAAAGGGCTATTTCCAAGAAGTAATTTATTTGC
>Ga0070699_100001971_pt1 | contig 18534 bp, 11 predicted proteins | sample KBSK1503metaG_FD_65473 | JGI IMG/M metagenome (GOLD analysis project Ga0070699, IMG submission 65473) | Corn, switchgrass and miscanthus rhizosphere microbial communities from Kellogg Biological Station, Michigan, USA - KBS K1-50-3 metaG | ecosystem: Host-associated > Plants > Roots >... | reverse complement strand
GCGGCGCCGCTGCTGCCGAAGGGAACGATCGTTCACCTGATCGGATTCCTCGATACGACGCCGGCGAACCGCAATCCTGCGGATCCGAGGAACTGGGCCGGCGGCGGCCGGCGATCGATTGCGAACATGTTCATCGACCTCGGCTACTCGGTCGCGCTCACGGAGGATCAGTTCCAGGCCGAGATGGCGAAGCGGCGGCAGAGCATGAAGAGCCGGAACGACTACGACATCGGCTGTCCGCTCTGCTGGGCGCCGCCGCCGCCGACGCCGACGGGGACCCAGCCGAGCACGCCAGAGCGGAAGCAGTGATGCGCCTGCTCGTCGCGTCGCTCGCCGCGATCGTGTCGTTGCACGTCCTCGGCGCGCAGACGCGGTTCACGTACTCGAGCGGTCAGAGCGTGTCGCCGGCGTACGAAGGCTGGATGTACACCGACGATGGCTCCATCGCGATGTACTTCGGCTACATGAACTCGAACTGGCAGCAGGAATTCGACGTGCCGGTCGGGCCGGACAACGCGATCGAGCCGGGCGGTCCCGATCAGGGTCAGCCGACGCACTTCTACCCGCGGCGCAATCCGTTTCTGTTCACCGTCCGCGCGCCGAAGGATCTCGGCACGAAAGAGTTGATCTGGACGCTCACGACCAACGGGAAGACCGAGCGTGCGTACGCCTCGCTCAAGAGCGACTACCAGATCGACAAGCAGGTGATCTCCACCGAGGTCGGCGGCGATTTCGGAAGCCTGCGCGACGAGCTTCGCACGAACATTCCGCCCGAGCTGAGAGTGGACGGACAGAAGCAGCGCGGCGTGAAAGCGGGCGAAACGATGACGCTCGTCGCGTTCGCCGGCGATCCCGACAACCTGCCGGCCCGGCGGGACGGCAAACCGCAGCCGCGCTCGTCGCGCGGCGAAATGCTCGGCGAAACGCCCGCGCCGCCGCGCCCGGCCGCGCCGCGCGCGGCGCAAAACACCGCCGGCGCCGCGAGCCCGCCGAACGCCGCCGACCTTATTTACAGGCCGCCCTCCTCGATCGTGCCGTCGAGCGGACCCGGCCTTCGCTTGTCGTGGATCGTCTACCGCGGCAACGCCGCGGCGGTGACGTTCAGGCCGGATCAGATGAAAACGTGGACCGACACGCGCGCGTACGGCAACTCGCCGTGGTCGCCGCCGTTCACGATTCCGCTGCCGCCTCCCGACGGCAAGTGGGTCACCGACGTCACGTTCGCCGAACCGGGGGCCTACGTGCTCCGCGCGGTCGCGAGCGACGGCTCGCTGTTCACGTACGACAACGTCACTGTCACCGTTACGCGGTGACGGGCCGCGTAAGCCACGAAAACACGACTTTGGTTTCTTCCTGATCGTTCGTGTTCTTCGTGTCTCGCGGTCAAACTTCGACCCGCTGCCTGCGCGCCTCCGACAGTTCGGCGAGCCGCGCCGTCTGTTCGAGCAGTTTCGCGACGAGTGCGGTCCATCCGGTCTGATGGCTCGCGCCGACTCCGGCGCCGGTGTCGCCGTTGAAGTACTCGTGGAACGGAATCAGATCGTGCCAGCGGTCATCGGACTGGAACAGTTCGTTCGAGCCGAACACCGGCCGCCGGCGATCGGCGCCGTCGAGAAAGATGCTCGTGAGGCGGTGCGAGATGTCGGTCGCGACCCCGGCGAGCGTCATCATCCGGCCGGAGCCGGTCGGACACTCCACCGTGTATGCGTCGCCGAAGTAGTGGTGGAACTTCTGCAGCGCTTCGATGAGGAGGAAATTGATCGGAAACCAGACCGGTCCGCGCCAGTTCGAGTTGCCGCCGAACAAACCGGTCGTCGAATCACCCGGCTCGTAGCTGACGCGGTACTCGAGGCCGTCCAAACCAAGCACGTACGGCCGATCGCGGTGAACGCGCGAGATGGAGCGGATGCCGTACGGCGACAGGAACTCGCGCTCGTCGAGCATCACGTTCAGAATCCGCCGCAGCTGGTCGCCGTCGACGATCGAGAGCAGGCGGCGCTGCGCATGCCCCGGCGTCTCCATGCACGCGACGTTGCCGACCAAATCGGGACGGTGCGCGACGAACCACTCGAGGCGGCGGCGGAATCCGTCGTGGCGCTCGAGCATCTCGGGCTCGAGCGTTTGTACGGCCATCAGCGGAATCAGTCCCACCAGCGATCGCAGCCGCAGCGGCTTCCGCGTGTCGTCGGGCAGATGCAGCACGTCGTAGAAGAAACCGTCCTCGTCGTTCCAGAGATGGTGGCCCTTGCCGCCGTGCAGGTTTCCGCCGCACATCGCGTGCGCGATGTTGAGGAAGTGCTCCCAGAACTTGCTCGCGACGTCCTCGTACGCCGGGTTGTGCCGGCCGAGCTCCAGCGCGATCGCGAGCATGTTGAGCGAGTACATCGCCATCCAGCTCGTCGCGTCGGACTGCTCGAGACGGCCGCCGGTCGGCAGCGGCTTGCTGCGATCGAAGACGCCGATGTTGTCGAGGCCCAGGAAGCCGCCCTGGAACACGTTCATCCCGTCGGCGTCCTTGCGGTTCACCCACCACGTGAAATTGAGCAGCAGCTTGTGAAACACGCGCTCGAGGAACCGCAGATCGCCCTTGCCGCGGCGCCGCTGCTCGATCTTGTAGACACGCCACGCCGCCCATGCGTGCACGGGCGGGTTGACGTCGCCGAGCGCCCACTCGTACGCGGGCAGCTGGCCGTTCGGGTGCATGTACCACTCGCGGACCAGCAGCGTGAGCTGATCCTTCGCGAACTCGGGATCGACGAGCGCGAGCCCCACGCAATGGAAGGCGAGATCCCAGGCGGCGTACCACGGGTACTCCCACTTGTCGGGCATCGAGATCACGTCGGCGTTGTAGAGATGCGTCCACTCGTGGTTGCGTCCGCGCTCGCGCGCGGCGGGCGGTGGCGGCTGCGCCGGGTCGCCCTCGAGCCAGTCCTTCACGACGTAGTGGTAGTACTGCTTCGACCAGAGCAGACCGGCAAACGCCTGGCGCGCGACGTTCCTCCCGTCGTCTGACAGCCGCGCGGGAATCACGGTCGCGTAGAACTCGTCCGCCTCCCGCCGCCGCGCCGCGACGATCGCGTCGAAGGTCCCGTCGAATTCGGCCGCTGCGCGTTCCGTGAAGCGCAGCTGCACGGTCTGTGCGCCGCCAGGCGCGACCGTCATGGCGTAGTGCGCCGCGGCCTTCGTGCCGCGCTCCGCCGGGTTCACCGCGTCGCGCTCGCCGCCGACGATGTACCGGTGGAAGGCATCCTTGACGTACCGCGACGTGCTCGTGGAGCCGAACACGCGCTCGCTGTTCGTCTCGTTTTCCGTGAACAGCAGCGCCGGCACACCGTCGCAATGCAGGAACCGCCGGCCGTACTTCGGATCGTCGAGAGCGATCGTGTTGGCCCGCTGGACGCGCGCGAGCGACGGACGCGACGGATTCGAACGCCACGACCAGATGTTGCGGAACCACACGGTCGGCAGGACGTCGATGGCCGCCGGCTCGGGACCGCGGTTGGTCACGTGAATGCGGATCAGGATGTCCTCGGGATCCGCCTTCCCGTACTCGACCTCGACGTCGAAGTACCGATCGCCATCGAATGCGCCGCTGTCGACGAGCTCGTACTCGGGCGCCTCCTGGCCGCGCCGTCGGTTTTCGTCGATGAGCTCCACGTACGGAAACGCCGCCTGCGGATACTTGTAGAGGAACTTCATGTACGAGTGAGTCGGCGTGCAGTCGACGTAGAAGTAGTACTCCTTCACGTCCTCGCCGTGGTTCCCTTCGTTGCCGCTCAGACCGAACAGGCGCTCCTTCAGAATCGGATCGCGCCGGTTCCAGAGCGCGAGCGCGAAGCAGATCCGCTGATGCCGGTCGCAGATGCCGGCCAATCCGTCTTCGTTCCACCGGTACGCGCGCGATCGCGCGTGATCGTGCGGGAAGTAGTCCCACGCCGTGCCTCCGGGGCTGTAGTCCTCGCGGACGCTGCCCCAGGCGCGCTCGCTCACGTACGGTCCCCAGCGCTTCCAGTACTTCGTGCGCCGACGGTCTTCCTCGAGGCGGATGTGTTCAGCCGTTGAGTTCGGGGACATGGCTCTCGACGCCGCCGACACCAGCGGGTCTCGTTCTCATCTAACCGGCCTTGCCCGATGTGTCAAGCGCTCAAATGCTTGCGATCCGGTGTAGGGTATGCGGTCAAGGAGGGGAGAAACGATGGCTGATGAAAGACAGGATCCGAATCAGACCGCCGAGACGCCGGCCGATCTCTCGCGGCGCGATTTCGTCGCGATGTCGATCGCCGCGGGCCTCGCCGCGGCGGCGGGCTCTGCGTCGGCGGCCGGCCTCCAGGTCGTCGAGACGAACGTCGAGGTGAAGACGCCGGACGGCGTCTGCGACGCGGCATTCATTCACCCGGCAAGCGGGTCGCATCCCGGCGTGCTGATCTGGCCCGATGCGTTCGGCCTGCGTCCCTCGATGCGCGACATCGCCAAGCGGATCGCCGCCGAAGGCTATTCCGTGCTCGTGCCCAACCCGTTCTATCGCCTCGCGAAGGCGCCGGTCATCCAGGATCCTTCGTCGTTCAGCTTTCAGAATCCCGCCGACATGGCGAAGCTTCAGCCGCTGATGGCGTCGATCAACGCGGCGGGCGCGGCGGAGAAAGATGCGGCGGCGTACATCGCGTTCCTCGACGCGCAGCCGCAGGTCAACAAGACGAAGAAGGTCGGGACGCAGGGCTACTGCATGGGCGGCCCGCTGGTCGTGAGAACCGCCGCGACGCTGCCCGATCGCATCGGCGCGGGCGCGTCGTTCCACGGCGGCGGGCTCGTGACCGACACGCCGGCGAGCCCCCATCTGCTCGCGCCGAAGATCAAGGCGCGGATGTATTTCGGCATCGCCTCGAACGACGACATGCGCCAGCCCGACGCGAAGGACAAGCTGCGCGAAGCGTTTGCGGCGGCGAAGGTCCCGGCCGAGATCGAGGTCTATCCGGAGTCGCTGCACGGCTGGTGCGTGCCCGACATGCCGATGCAGAACGGGAAGCCTATCTACAACAAGCCCGACGCCGAGAAGGCGTGGGCCAAGCTGGTCGCGCTGTACAAGAAGGCGCTCGTCTAGGGAGCCGACGCTGTAGCTGGCGCGCAGACCGCGCCGAGATCGCACGGGTCAGTTTCGTTTGCGATCTCAGTCGCGGGATTCTCTCGAACCGGCCACGAAGACACGAAGATACGAAGAGAGGAAAATCCTCATTTTGTTTTCTTCGTGACTTCGTGTCTTCGTCGCAGACTCATTGTTCCTGTCCTTTCAAGGATCTTCCCAAGCAGATAAACCTTGCGGATCATCTGGTCGTCTAACGGTCTGCAATGGCCAATCTGATCGGCGGTCTCCGGTACGCGATCCGACAATTCCGGGTTTCCCGCGTTTTCACAGCGGCGGCCGTTCTCACGCTCGCGATCGGCATCGGCGGCACCACGGCGATATTCACGCTGATCCATGCGGTCATGCTGCGCTCGCTGCCGGTATCGGACCCGGAACGGCTGTACCGAATCGGCGACGGCGACGACTGCTGCGTCGAAGGCGGTCCGCAGGATCGCTGGGGGATGTTTTCGTTTCCGCTCTTCGAGCGGCTGAAAGCCGAAACGCCCGAGTTCGAAGAGCTCGCCGCGTTCCAGGCTGGCGGCGCGCGCCTCAGCGTACGGCGTCCTGGCATCGACACGGCGGCGCGGCCGCTTCGATCCGAATACGTCACCGGCAACTATTTCTCGACGCTCGGCGTCGGCGCGTTCGGCGGACGCGTGCTGACGCCCGACGACGACAAACCGTCGGCGCCGCCCGTCGCCGTCTTGAGCCACCACGTGTGGCAAGGCACGTATGGCAGCGACCCGTCCGTCGTCGGTTCGACGTTCGTCGTCGAAGGACATCCGCTCACCGTGATCGGCGTGGCGCCGCCCGGCTTCTTCGGCGACACGCTTCGCAGCGATCCACCCGACCTGTGGATTCCGCTGCACCAGGAACCGATGATCGACGGCGAGAGCGCGCTGCTGAATCAACCGGTCTCCGCCTGGCTGCGCGTGATCGGCCGTTTGCGTCCGGGGGCGTCGATCGCCGGAATGGCGCCGCGGCTGACCGGCATTCTGCGGCAATGGATGCAGTACGACTCGGGATATCCCTCCAACTGGATGCCGGACATCATCCGGCTGCTGCCGAAACAGGTCATCGAGGTCGTGCCGGCGGGCGCCGGCGTCGGCGTGATGAAAGAACAGTACGGGCGCAGCCTGCAGATTCTGCTCGCCGTCTGCGGCCTCGTGCTCCTCATCGCGTGCGCGAACGTGGCGAACCTGCTGCTGGCGCGCGCGGTCGCGCGCCGCGCGCAGACCGCGGTGCGACTGGCGCTCGGCGCGGCGCGGCGGCAGATCATCACGCAGGCACTCGTCGAGAGCGTGCTTCTCGCCGTCGCGGGTGGAATCGCCGGCCTGCTCGTCGCGACCGGCGCGGCGCGACTGTTGCTCGCGCTCGCGTTCAGCAGCGCTCGTTTTCTTCCGATCAGCACGCGGCCGTCGCTCATCGTCCTCGCCTTCGCCTTCGGCCTCGCGCTCGTGACGGGCATCATTTTCGGCGCGGCACCGGCCTGGTTCGCGACGCGTACTGATCCGGTCGACGCGCTGCGCGGCGCCGGGCGCAGCACCGGCGATCATTCGTCGTTCGCGCGAAAGGCGCTGCTCGTCGTGCAGGCGACGTTGTCGGTCGTCCTCGTCGCCGGCGCGACGATGCTGGCGCGAAGCCTGAACAAGCTCGAACATCAGGACTTCGGCTTTCAGGTGCAGCGCCGCGTCGTGGTGTCGCTCAACAGACCGCCGGCGATCTACACGCAGCCGAAGCTCGCGGCTCTGTATCGCGCGATCGAAGAACGCCTCAACCGTTTGCCCGGCGTCGAAGGATCCGGTCTGGCGCTCTACAACCCGCTGACCGACAACTGGGGCGAGCTCGTGCTGGTTGCCGGCCATCCTCCTCCGAAGATCGGCGAGCAGGCGGGCGCGTCGTGGGACCGCGTCAGCGCCAATTATCTCCAGAACTTCGGCATGACCCCGGTGCGGGGACGCGCGTTCACCGCCGCCGACAACGAAACCACGGCGCCCGTCGCGATCGTCAACGAAGCGTTCGTGAGGCGGTTCTTCAAGAGCGACGAGGATCCGCTCGATCAGCATTTCGGCCTCGATCTGCCGGAGAACGTCGGGACGTTCCGCATCGTCGGCGTGGTGCGCGACGCGAAGTTCGCCGGCTTTGCGCTGGGCCGCCCGGCGCGCCCGATGTTCTACGTGCCGCTCGCCCAGACGGTCGACTACAAGGACGATCTGATGAAGCGCATCGAGCTGGCGTCGCATTTCATCGGCGGCATGATGCTGGTGACGAGCTCGCCGCCCGGCGTGCTCGAGCCGCTCATCACGAGGGCAATGGCGGAAGTCGATCCGAACCTCACCATCACCAGCGTGAGGACGATGCAGCAGCGTGTGGAGCTGTCGTTCGATCAGGAGCGCGCCGTCGCAAGCCTCGCGGGGATCTTCGGGGTCGTCGCGCTGCTGCTCGCTGCCGTCGGTCTGTACGGCGTGACGGCTTACACCGTGGCGCAGCGCACGAACGAAATCGGCATCCGGATGGCGCTCGGCGCGGACCGAGGCAAGGTCGTCGATCTGGTGCTGCGCAGCGCCTTCAAGCGCGTCCTGGCCGGTCTGATCGTCGGCCTGCCTCTCGCCGTCGGCGCGGGACGCCTGATCTCCGCCCAGCTTTACGGCGTGACGTTCTGGGATCCGTTTGCGCTGGCCGTCGCCACGGGAGCGCTCGCGCTGTGCGCGTTCGTCGCGGCCATCATTCCCGCGGGGCGCGCCGCATCGATCTCTCCGATGAACGCGCTGAGAACCGAATAGCGCAACGGTCTCGCCAGATCGGCAGCGGCGCGCCGTGCCACGAAACACACGAGACCCGCGGAATGAATTTTGTACAAAGAGCTATTTCGTGTGTTTCGTGATTTCGCGTGTTTCGTGGCCAACGCTCGCCCTCGCGAACTGATTTCACGTAGACACCCGGTCGGCTGATACGATCACCGTCACTGAATCGGCGCGTTCATGTCGACTTGAATGTCCGCCGCCGTCAGCGCGCGGTTGTAGACGCGCACTTCGTCGATGAGGCCTTTGAAGTACTCGCCGAACACCGCGTTGCCGCCGATCCGCAGCGCGCCCGCGCTCGTCACGATCGATCCGCTGTTGATGCCCGACGTTCGCACGAGCGACCCGTTCACGTAGAGCCGCAGCGTCGAACCGTCGAACGTGAACGCGAGGTGCGTCCAGGTGTTCAGCGGTACTGCCGCCGAGCCGACGGCTGGGTTGTCTTTCCTCGTGTGGACGTACCCGACGGGACGCTGCCCGCTGACCGCCGAGTACAGCGCGTACGCCAGTCCGCTGGCGGTCTCTTTCATCAACACCGTCCGCGTGCCGCTGCCGGACGAGGGGTTCACCCACGCCTCGATCGTCAAGCCAGTTGTGAGGTCGAGCGACGGCGAATCGTCGATCGTCACCCAGGCGCTCGTGCCGTTGAACGACAGAGCGGATCCGAACTTGCCGTTCGTCGTCCAGGTCGCGCCGGCGAGCGTGCCGGTATTGGCCTGGCCCGACGAGTCGAACGTCAGGACGCCGATGCCTTCGTTGAATCCATAAGCGGCGACGAGTCCCGGCTGCGCCGGCGGCGGCTGCGTCGGCACGGTGTTCAACACCGACACGGTCACCGACACCTGCGCACGGTTTCCCGCGCTGTCGCGCGCGACAGCCGTCAGCGTGTGAGGTCCGTCGGCGGTCGTCAGCGTATTCCACGTGATGGAGTACGGCGGCGAGGTGCGTTCGGCGCCGAACGGCGAGCCGTCGACGAAGAATTGCACGCCCGCCACGCCGACGTTGTCCGTCGCCGACGCGACGATGGCAATCGAGCCGGACACCACTTCCCCATCGACCGGCGAGGTGATCGAAAGCGCCGGCGGCGTGGTGTCCGCGAGCACGATCGCCACCGCCTCGTTCGACGGATCGCTGACGTTGCCCGCGACGTCCTGCGCGGTGACGAGATAGAAGTACGTTCCGGCGGCGACGCCGGAGTCGATGAACGTCGTCGACGTCGACTGAGCGATCCGGTTCGCGGCTGACGCGATGAATCCTGACGTCGTCGAGCGGTGCACGTTGTAGAGCGCGACGCCTGTGTTGTCGAACGACGCGCTCCACGACAGCGTCGCCGATCCGATCGCGCCGTTCGCGCTCAGGGCGCCGGGCGCTGTCGGCGGGACGACGTCGGCGATCCCGGTCGGCAGCCGTACGAACGAGGCGACCGACGGCACGCCGTTCGAGCCGACGAGGAACAGCATGTAGTAGCCGGGAGGCGCGAGGTTCGCGTTCGCGGGCGCCTGGATCGATAGCGCGCCGGGCGATGCCGTGAAGGCGAGCGGGAGGAACCGTTGATCCTCGTCGAACGCGTGCGTGACCGCGCCGAGCCGGATCAACGACACCGAGGCGATTGACGCCGCGTCCGGCGTCTGCACGGAGAACGGTCCGCCGTATGCGATGACGTCAGGCGCGAGCGTGATCGTCGGCCGCGGGCCCTTGAACAGATACGGCGGAGAGAAGATCTGGCCGCGCGTCTGATCGACCGCTCCGCTGTCGTTTCCGCTTCCGGCCGAGAGCACGCGGCCGTCGGGCAGGAGGAGCGCCGTCGAGTGATAGAGACGAGGCACCGACGCCGACGCCAGCGTGCGCCACGTCTCTGTCGTCGGCGACCACAGCTCGGCGGCGAACACCGCTTTCGTCACGTCGTGGCCGTCGAGCGTGGAGCCGCCGCCGGTGACGATCACCGTTCCGTCGGGAAGCAGCGTCGAGTTGTGGAACGCGCGCGCCTGCGCCATCGACGCGACCTGCCGCCATGCGGGCGACGGCTGCGTCATGTCGAGGACGAATGCGGTTGCCGCCGCAACGCCGGTGGTACCGCTGTCGGCCGCCGTCCCGCTCTTCAGAATCTTGCCCGCCAGATACATCGCCGCGCTGTGTCCGTCTTTCACGATCGGATCGACGGATGACCACGAGCCGGTCGTCAGGCTCAGTCTGCTCGTCGCCACTGGCTGCTCGTTGGAGCCGGCGTCGAGCACCGAGCCGTCGGGAAGGACGAACATGAACGGGTAATACGGAACCGCGAGGCGCGCCGTCGTCAACGTCGAGAAGCGGCCGGTGGCCGGATCGTAAATCTCCGGAAGATCGGCGAGACACGTCAGACACGTCTGGCCGCCCGACGTGACGAGCAGTCGACCGTCGGGCAGACCGGTTGCCGTCGGATACCATCGGCGGAAGGCCATGTTCGGCGCCGCCGACCACGTCTCCGAAACCGGATCGAAGATGCTCGCGTTGGGCGCGCCGAGCGAGGCGGAGTCGAAGCCTCCGACGACCATCACGCGGCCGTCGGGCAACTGCGCTTGTCCTGAGCAGAACAGATTCGAGAACGGATTCGGGACGAGCGTGATCGCTCCGGTCACCGGATCCCACACGCGCTCGACAAAAGTGCTCGCGAACGAGCCGGAGAACATCAACACCTTGCCCGTGTGGAGCAGCACCGAATTGACGGCGACGATGCCGAGGTCGAACGGCGCGCTCCACTGACCGGTCGACGCGAGACCGTTGGCTACCGTGACGGTCACAGGCGACGAAGTGGTCGTCAGGCCCGCCGTGTTGCGCGCGATCGCGGTCAGCGAATGCGATCCGTCCACGACGGTCGTGGTATCCCACGAAATCGAATACGGCGACGTCGTGACTTCGGCGCCAAGGTTGAGGCCGTCGAGCCGGAACTGGACGCCCGCGATGCCGCCTGCGTCTGATGCGGTCGCGCTCACAGCGACGCTTCCGACGATATTGGTTCCAGCCGCTGGCGACGTCAGCGAAACGGTCGGCGGCGGCGTTGGCGGCGGCACTGGTGGCGCGCCGGCCGGCTTGAACGTCGCCATCAGCGCGAACCAGGTGCCGGCGTTCTGCGTAAACGTTGCGGCGATGCTGCCGGCCGCCGATTGGATCACGTACTCGTCGAGGTCGCCGCTCACGAGCGACAGCGGCGTGAAACCGGCGCCGGCCGATGCGACGTTGAAGACGAACCCGTAGCCGAACACGAGCTCGCCGGCCGTCGTCGTGACGACCGGACCCGCGGACACGGCGGTGCCGTTCCCAGTGGCCGACGCCACCTGATCGACCGGCGACGCCGACGCGAGGCCAGTCCACTCGGAGACGTGGATTTCCAGTGCGCGCGCCGACGCCGGCGTGAGCGTCACCGTATTCGTTCCGCCTTTCGCGCTCGGCACGTACCAGATGTACCCCGTCGTGTCCTGCCCCGGATCGGTGACCGGACCGGTGGCCGGCAGGTACGTGTTGCCCGACGTATCCGAAATCGTGAGCGTGCCGGCAGGCCGCGCGGCGGTGCCGGTGACGATCAGGAAATTTCCGACCGTGTTGCCTGCCGGGAACGTCGCCGAGATCGAAGACACTGACACTTCGTTGCCGTTCACCGCTTTCTGCACGAGCCGGATCGGGCTGGCGGTGACGGCTTGCGTGGAGAAATTGATCGCCAACGCGCTGGCACCGTTGATCGTGACGGGCAGGCTCGCCGGCGTGAACGAGAAGCCCGCTTTGGCCGGCGTCACCGTGTACGAGCCGTTCGCCAGACCGCTGAAGCTGTAGTTGCCGTTGACGTTGACGGTCGTCGACGCCGCCGCCGCGCCGCTGAGCGTCATCGTCGCGCCGCTCGCGCTCGCCGCAGGGCTGATCGATCCGCCGATGCTCCACGTCGCGGGCGGCGTCGTCGCCATGGAGAAATTGATCGCCGTCGCGCTGGCGCCGTTGATCGTGACCGGCTGGCTCGCCGGCGTGAACGTGAACCCCGCCTTGGCCGGTGTGACCGTGTACGAGCCGTTCGCCAGACCGCTGAAGCTGTAGTTGCCGTTGACGTCGACGGTCGTCGACGCCGCCGCCGCGCCGCCGAGCGTCACCGTCGCGCCGCTCGCGCTCGCCGCCGGGCTGATCGATCCGCCGACGCTCCACGTCGCGGGCGGCGTCGTTGCGCCGCCGGCGAGAATTTCCACGATGCTGAGATTGAAACGGTCCGCCGTGGGAGCGATGTCCTGAAGGGTGACGGCTGTGCCGGCGAGCGGCGTGATCGCGTCGATCTTCTGGACCCAGTAAGTGTCGCCGGTGGTCGACATGCTCTGATACACGATCGACTGGCCGGCCGCCGGCGTCCTGGCAGCCGGGCTGTCCCAATCGTCGCCGACGCCGAGGACCAGCGAGTTTGCGCGCGTCGTGATGAGCGTGGCCGCGGGCGCGCCGCTCGGCGCGTTGGCGCTCGCGGTCGCGCCGATGGCGCCCGCTCCGTTGACGCCGGTCGTGTCGATCCCGGTGAACGACATCACGGTGATCGACGAGACGACGGCCTGCGACAGCGTTGCGGTGACGGCGACGTTCGAGAGCGTAGCCGGAGCAAACGCGCGCCAGACTTCTGCTGTGCCCAGCTGCACGTTGGTGCGAACGACGAGCGCCCACGTCAAGCCGCCGCCGGCGACGCCGGTGACCGACGCCGTGGTGTTCAGCGCACCGTCGCTGGCGACGAATGCCAGCAGCAGTTCATTCGGCGCAGTCGTCGAGAACGCCGGCGTGACGATCGTCGTTCCGGCTGCGGCGTTGTTCGCGGATGTGGAGACGTCGATTCCAATTGCAGCTGCGGCCGGCGCGGCGGCGCACAGAAGAAGGACCAGACCGATAACACACACGACCCGATTGACCATTTGATCGACTCCGACGAAGATGGCGCGGGGAGAGCCGGCCGCTTTTAGCAGGAACCGTGCTAACAAACCGGGCCGTTTCGTGCCGATTTTTGGCAGGAGTTCAGCGCGCAGTCAGCGCGGGTCGGAGGCGAGTAGACAATTATCGGCCGGGCGGAAGAATGTCATCTAACCGCGCGATTTCTTGCGGCGGCGCAGCCGATCTGCGGCGGCGCGCCGCCGATCGGGCCGCGCCGATGTCAGGTGCTCGACGCGCCAGGTGTGCCCGCAGTCGGGACAGCAAAAAGTCGTCACGTTTTTCTGACTGTACGCGGCAGAGGTGTCGTCCGACCCGCAGTCGGGGCACGGCGGCAGCTTGACTCGCATGCGGCCGTCAGCTCATCGAGCTGATTGATCGCGCCGTCGGACGTCGATGGCGGCTTCGCGTGCCGCGCGATCGAACCGACGATCATCGCGCGAGGTCTGGCGAGCGCTCGCGACGGTGTCCGTCACATCGAGCTTCACCGGTGGACGTCCGTGTGCCGCTTCATCGTAGCCGGCGTCCTGCTCGGGCCGGTGCTGCGTGCGCTGGATTCGCTTCTGCCGCTCGCCGCCGCTCTCGCGCTGCTGACGTTTCGCCATCGGCTCTTCCTTTTCGCAGAGACGCTCATCGCACGGCGTCGCTTCGTGAGGCGGCTGCAAGCGTCGCACCGTCTGCCGTGAACCAGCCGCGTATCCGGGCGACGACCTCCTCGGTAACGGCCGCTTCGCCGTCGCGCACTGCCGCGAGGAGACCGCGGCGCGGCGACCACAGCGTGCCCGTGTGCGCCATGCGCGGCCGAATCCAGATCGTGCGCGCATCGATCGCGGGCACGCGGCCGAGCCATCGGCAATCCGAAACGATGACGTGCGTCGCGCCGATTTGCGCCCCACGCGCGAAGCTGATCGGCACCGGATCGCTGATGCCTCCGTCGGTCAAGCGGAGCTCTTCGGGTCCGCATGCCACCGAGATCGGCGGAAACACGCGCGGGATCGAGGCGCTCGCACGCACTGCCTGATGCAGCGGCACGCGCTCGTCGCCGCCCGTGCTGAAGTACCGAGGGCGACGCGCGGTGAGGTCGTGGCACACGATCCCCAGACGCCGCACGCCGTGGTGCAGCCGATCGAAGGCGGCCGTCTCGAGTTGCCGGAGACGGCCGGGAATGACGCCGCACCACGCGGCGAAGCGAGGCTCGAATCGATAGCCGAGCCGTACGTTCACGCTGTACGTCAACAGATGGCGGCCGCGGAACGCCTCGGCGTCGGCAATCAAGTCATCGAGGCCGAGCCCGACCGCCGCGTAGTACGCCGCGACAACGGCCCCGGCGCTGACGCCGACGATGCTGTCGATTGGAATTCCGTGGAGAGCGAGCTGGCGAAGGACGCCGACGTGCGCGGCACCGCGAAGGCCGCCGGCGCTCAGCACGACGCCGACGCGAACAGGGGCGCTCTCCACTTCCGAAGCATCGCACAACTGTTCCTGCGGCAGAGCGAAGGAACCCGGAGTTCGCGGGGTCGCAAGGTTTACAGAGAAAGACGCCGGCCGGAGACGTTCCGGCCGGCTGCCGGAGAGGAAGGTTCAACGGCCGGAGAAGTTGACCGTGACGCTGATGGGTGTCTCGATTGGAATGCCGTCGAGCTGAGTCGCGGCGAACTGCCATTGGCCGACCGCCTCCATCGCCGATGCCGACAGATCAGGATGCGGCGACGAAACGACGTTCAGGTTGTGCAGGTAGCCATCCGTTCCAATCGTTCCGCGCAGCCGGACGACGCCTTCTATCTTCGTTCCCTTCAGCGATTCCGGGAAGCGCGCCTTCACATCCTTCAGCTTCACCGGCGGCATCAGGCATCCGCCGTCCGGCGACTGCGCGCACGGATCGGCGGAACGCTTCGCCCGCACGCGATCGCGGAACTCGTCCCAGTTCGGCGGCGACACGCCGGGCGCCGGCGGCGGTGGGGGTGGCGGCGCGGCCGCTTCGTTGCCGTCGAACTTGATGTTGACCGTTTCCTGCACCGACCCGACCTGCATGGTGAGCGTGCGGCGGACGTGTTCGCCGGTCAGTGCCACTCGCTCTTTTATCGTCGTGAATCCGATGAACTCGGTCTGCAGCGTGTAGTCACCTGACGGCAGACCGACGAACTCGAAGCGGCCCGCCGGATCGCTGTGCACTTCGTGTTTCGCGTCGGTCTGGACGTTGGTCAGCGTCAACGTCGCGTTGGGGAGCGGTTTTCCGAGCGGGTCGACGATCGTTCCCGAGACGATGCTCAGCGTCTGCGCCGCGCCGAAGCCGGCGACGAGCACCGTGACGCCGGCGAGCGCGGCCGCCGCCGCAAAACGGCCAAGCCGAGTAATTGGTCGTCGGTTGATTCCTCCGTTCAACATGGCACTGACTCTCCTTTCGAGATTCGTCGTCCGAACGATCGCGTGCGCGGGAACCCAGGGATGGCGATGCCGCCTGTTCGCGCGCGCGAGATCGAGCAGCTCCGCCGCGTAGTCCGATCCTTTGATGCCGGCCCTCAGCACGGCATCGTCGCACGCGTGCTCGCTCTCCTGGCGCATCCGCGACGCCGCGATCCAGACGAGGGGATCGAACCAGTACGCCGACCGCACGAGCTCCGCGAGCATCTGGACGGGCCAGTCGGCGCGTGCGATGTGCGCGAGCTCGTGGCACAGGACGATGCGGATGCGATCGGCCGGCCAGGCGCCGGCGCCGTGCGGCAGGATGATCTTCGGCGCCGCGGCTCCCCATGTCACGAGCAGCGTCGGATGGTCGCTTTGAAGCAGGAGGATTGGCCGCGTGATGCCGAACTCGCCAGCGAGTGCGGCGAGCTGAGTGGACCACGCGCCGTTCTCGACGCGCCGTGACCGCGATGCGATCCACGTCAATCGTCCGAGACCGATCGCCAGGATCGCGAGACAGAGCAGTGTGCCGGCGAGCCACGTCGTGACGAGGACGCGCCTGACGCTCGGCCACTGCGAGGAGGCGGTCGGCGCCGGCGGACGCGTGACGATGATCGTTTCCGAGAACACCGGCACCGGCGCCGGCGGGACGGCGCGTTGCGGAACCGGCGAGGGTGGGGCAGATCGATCGGCGAAGGCGACGTGCCACGCCGGGGCGATGCGCGCGGCCGCCGGGGCGAGCGCCGCGCACGCCATCGCCGCGGCGAGTACCCAGTGGCGCAGCGACGCCGAGCGCGTGCGCATAGACCAAGCGAGGCCGAGCGCGACGAGCACGATCAGCGACACCTTGATGGCGCTCTCGATCAGCAGGCTCATCGCTTGCCTTCCTTTCTCGCCTTCGCGACCATCGCGGCGATGCGATTGAGCTCCTCGTCGGTCAGGCGTGCGCTTTCGCCGCCGAGCACCGCGGCGACGACCTGCTCGGCCGATCCATCGAAAAAGGTATCGACGAGGTGCCGCAGCGCCGATTTGCGCGCGGCGTGCCGCGGCACCGCCGGCACGTAGACGTAGCGCAATCCTTCTTCTTCGTGCCGCACGTGCCCCTTGTCCTCGAGCACACGGAGCTGTGTGCGGACAGTGGAGTAGCTCGGGTCGCCCGGAAGCTGCTCCATGACCTCGCCCGCCGTGGCGCGGCCGCCTCGGTAGAGGATGTCCATGATCTGGCGTTCGCGCCGGGAGAGGGTCGCCCCATGAGAGGCGTGAGAGGCGTGAGACGGCTGCGGCTTGGCCATATGTTATTTTTATAGCACAATGCGAAAGAAATAACACAAGGGCACGGCCGAAGTCAAACGCCGTCGATCAGACCGGCGGGACGGTCCGCGCGGTTCGAGCGTCGCGCGTGATCGTCGGCGTCTCGCCGCCCGTCCACGTGAAGCGCCACGTCGCGCCCTTCCGCACGTGCACCACCAGCGGCGGACGAAAGCAGGCGAGGCACGTGCTGCGCTTGCGCCGGACGCTGGGGTAGACGATGCCCGACGAGCCGTCGGCCAGCAGCCGCTCGGCGAGCTGCTGCGACGCGCGGTAGCTGTCGGGCGCGAGGCAGGCGGCGAAGCGCGTGTCGCGCCGCAGATCGTGAAACGGGGCGCTGAAGTCGGCCAGGTAGTCGTCGTAGGTGACGCTTTCGTTCCAGACGCCCACCTCGGCGAACTCGATCGACTTGTGAAAGGCGACTTCGGCCTGCGCCGCCTCGAGCTCGAACGCGGCGTACCACGCGCCGCGCTCGGGCCCGTTGAACCGGCCGCCGAGCGGATGCGGATGGCAGAAGGCGGCGTTCACCACCGAGGCGAACGGCACGCCGAACACGAGATCGTGCGGGCCGACGGCGGGAGCCGCGCCGTGCTCGGCGGCGAGCCGGTCGTTGGTCGCCTGATCGATGTCGAAGAGGTCGGCCAGGTGCGCGTCGTCGTCGGCGATGCGCATGAGCACGCTGTCGCGCGTGTGCTTCGACGGGACGAGGCGGTGCGTGTCCGAGCGGCGAATCGTGGTGACCGGCGGGAGCCGCATCACCCCGCGCGGCGCGCGTCGAGGAGGCGGCGCACGGTCTGCATCGCGGGCAGCCCGCCTTTGATCATGTACGCCAGCGGCGTGTCGCCTCCGAAGATTGGGTTCCGGTTCGCGAGCTGCACCCACGAGTCGGCGAGCGCCTCGGAATAGAGCACGTTGAGCGCCTTGAAGATGCCGACCACATACGAGATGCGCGTCAGGCGATCGGCCTCGAGGGTGCGGTCCGGGTCGCGCTTCATCTCGTAGAAGGGTCCGTTGGTCACGCCGCCGAGCAGTGCGCGCGCATCCTCGTCGCGCACCTTCCACCGGGCCATGATGTTGAAGAAGCCCTTGAGCGCCGATCGGCTGAGGCGCTCGCGCTCGGCGCGCGAGGAGAGGTCGACGAGCGGCGGCGGGTGATACCGCGTGGATGGATAGGCGAGCGGCCGGGCCTGCCCTGAGCCGTGTCGAAGGACCTTCACGCGTGGACTCCTGAACAGGAGCATAATCAGTCCTGAGCAGGAAGTCAAGTCAGTCGTCGGCCGGTCAACGTTGCCTTTACCACGCAACCATCGCGTCCTCGAACAGCCGCCCGAGCTCCTCCGGTCCGGCCGGCCGCGGCGACAGCTTCGTCACGCGATGCTGAGGCAGGGTGCCTTCGACGAGCGCCGGAATGTCCGACGAGGCGTAGCCGATCGCGCGCAGCCCGTTGGGCGCCCGCAGCCGCTGCATGAACCAGGTGATGCGGTCGGCGAGGATCTCTCCCGCGTCCGCGGCGCGGGCGCGCGAGACGTCGGCGCCGAGCGCCTCGGCGGCCTGCAGGTGTCGGTCGGGATGCGATGCGGCCGTGAACCGGAAGACCGCCGGCGCGTTGAGGATGACCGAGAAGCCGTGCGGCACGAGCGGGTAATCGACGGCGTAGCCGGGCGCGCGATACGCCCGCACGCCGCCCGACACCGGATACGACATCCCGTGCGGCAGGTGAACGCCGGCGTTGCCGAAGCCGACGCCCGCGTACGAGGCCGCGAGCAGCATCTGCGCGCGGGCGTGGTCGTCGGCCGGATCGTCGACGGCGCGCACGAGGTGCCGCGACACCATGCGCAGCGCCTGCATCGACCACACGTCGCTGATCGGATTCGAGCCCTGATAGGCAGGGCGCATCGCCGGGCGTTCGGGACGGGAGCGTTCGGTGAACGGCATCGCGGTGTACGACTCGACGGCGTGGCTCAGGATGTCGAGGCCGGTCGACGC
>Ga0070699_100001970_pt1 | contig 18535 bp, 17 predicted proteins | sample KBSK1503metaG_FD_65473 | JGI IMG/M metagenome (GOLD analysis project Ga0070699, IMG submission 65473) | Corn, switchgrass and miscanthus rhizosphere microbial communities from Kellogg Biological Station, Michigan, USA - KBS K1-50-3 metaG | ecosystem: Host-associated > Plants > Roots >... | reverse complement strand
CGCTGCCCGACCCCCGCGAAAAACCCCGGCCACCCGCGGCCCGCGCCACGCCGACGCGGGAGGGACCCAGTTTTCACATCCCACGGCAGCGCCACGCCAGTGGCGAATGATTTCTAATTCAGCACGCCAACCCGACAAAAGGGACAAACTTCCCTGCCAGTAGCTGCGGGAGTCAATTACTCCCTGACCGGCGCTCCAGTAGCTGCGGGAGTCAATTACTCCCTGACCGGCGCTCCAGTAGCTGCGGGAGTCAATTACTCCCTGACCGGCGCTCTAGGCGTTAGAGAACAGGGGAATGTTCGCCCCGCTGGCTGGTGCCAGCGGGCTGTCAAGCAGCGCGACGATCAGCTCCGCGACATCACCAGGGGTCAGGCCGGGACGCAGCGCGGGGTTGGCCCGGCGCAGCATCTCGGTATCGACGGCGCCAGGACTGATGCAGATGGCGCTGATGCCGTGCTCCTTACCCTCCACCGCGATCGCCTCGGTGAGGCCGATGACCCCGTACTTGGAGATGTTGTACGCGGCCAGCCCGGGAAACTTCTCGGTGGCGTAGACGCCGGAGAGCGAGGCGATGTTGACGATCCGCCCTTCACGGGCCGGGAGCATGGCGGTAAACGCCGCGCGGCAGCAGAGAAATGAACCGGTCAGGTTGACCCCGAGCGTCTGTTCCCAGATCTCAGCCGTCGTTTCGGCGAACGGCGCGCGCGTCAGCACCCCGGCTGCGCAGACGAGCGCCGCGACCGGGCCCGCCCTCTCGGCCACGGCGAAAAGGCGCTCGACATCGGCGCCCTTGCTCACGTCCGTGGGCACCGGCGTAGCCTCGCCGCCCGCGTGCCGGATGTGGCTGGCCACACGGTCGAGGCCTTCGCGATCGCGGGCGGCCAGGACGACCTGAGCGCCAGCCGCCGCTATGGCCGCGGCCGTGGCCGCCCCGATCCCGCGGCTGGCGCCCGTGACGACCGCCACCCGTCCGTCTAGCCAGTGCACCGGATCACCCATCGTCTGCCGCCCCGGTGCCTGGACCAGCCACTTGCCGGTAGAGCCGCTCGTGAGCGTCCAGGCTCCGTTCCAGGTCGAGATGGTCCTCGGCATGGTCGCGGCAAGCCGAACGCGAAATCGTGGCCGTCCGCCCGACGGCCTCGGCAGCGGCCTGGATGTCATCGGCCGGCACCAGGAAACCGGTCACACCGTCCGCGATCACCTCACCGAGGGCTCCGCATCTGAACGCCACGACGGGAGTCCCGCACGCCTGCGCCTCGGCGGCGGCCATCCCGAAGGGTTCGTCCCACCTGGCGGGAAACAAGACCACGGCGGCGCGCGCCATGGCCACCCATAGCGATGTCCTGGGCACTGCCTCGTGAACCGTCACGCCTGGCCAGCCTCGCCGCGGGCCGATCTGGTCCCGGCTGTACTCCGCGTCATAGGCATCACCGTAGACGTCGATCGGCATCCCGGCCGCACGGGCGATGTCGATAGCTTCGGCGGCGCCTTTCTCGGGACTCAGCCTGCCCGCGAAGATGGCGCCCTCCCCCGCCTCCCGCGACCAGGGGATGACATGCGTGGGCACGTAGGGCGGGAGGATCGCGTCGACACGGACGATCCGGCGCCAGGCGCTCGCCTGGAACACGGATACGGCGGCCACCGCCGGCGGTCTGCCCCCCCGGGCCGCATGACGAAGCGCCGCCGCCATCGCCTTGTCCGGCGGCAGGTGGAGCGTGTGTACCACCGGCGCCTGCAGCGCTGCCGCGAGCCGGACGGCGGGCGCGTCGAAGGCGTGATTGTGGATCACGTCATACCGGCTCTCCTGCACGCTGCGATAGGCGCGGGCGAAGGCAGACTCGGCCGCCGCTGGTTCGGGCCCGGCTGGACCGGAAGGCCCGAAAGCCCGGTAGAGCGTGCCCGCCAGAGACCGGGGATCGACTCCGGTGTCGATCACCTCTACGCCCGGGATCTCCGATCCGGAGGCGGCGTAGACGTGGACTTCGTGTCCCCGGCCGGCCAGGCCGCGGGCCAGATCGGACACGAAGGCCTGCGAACCGCCGCGCTGAGGCTCCCGGATGGCCGTCACGAGCGGCGCCATGATAGCGATCTTCACTGTGCCAGTCTCATTGGGCCAGTCTCATTGGGCCAGTCTCATTCGGCCAGCACCTTGAAGGCGAGGTCGCGCGGCGGGTTGATGCCGAGCACGTCGAAAGGAACCCGCCGCTGGCCGCGCCGGCGGACCTCTTCGGCCGCGCGGGGGAAGAAGATCCCGGCCAGCTCGACGGCCTCTTCGCGGCTGGAGAACTCGACGCTCATCGGTCCGGCGAAGCGGACGTACCGATAGCCGCGGGCGGCGAGCCAGTCGATGCGGTTCGGCCAGATGATGGCGACGCAGCCGCCCGGCCGGCACACTCGCTCCATCTCGGACAGGCCGGCCTCGCCGCCGTGCCCCGGGGCGGGGGTGAAGGCCGAGCAGGCGATGACCAGGCCGGCGAAATCGTCGGGAAGCGGCAGCTCGTCGAAAAATCCGTGGATCACCCGGGCCCGGTCGCCATGGTCCGCTGCCGCGAGCTTCCTCCTCAGGATCTGGCGCAAGGGCCTCGCGGGCTCAACCGCCACCACCTCCCGGCCACGGCCGATGAGCTCGAGCGTCAGCCGTCCCGAGCCCGCGCCGACCTCGGCGATCCGGTCTACGCCGCGCGGCAGCCAGCCCAGCACATCAGGATGGAGCCTCTCGGCGTCGGCCAGCCGGTCATACAGCTCCGGTTCGAGCCGGTACAGCAGCTCCCAGGCCAGGACCATGTCAGTTTGCGGATCACCGTCCCCGTGGGGGACGAACCGGCTCGCCTCGTCGCGGGTGAACACGCGAAGGTCCGCGGCCGTGTAACGCCTCCGCAATTCCCGGCCCGCCCGGGCCGGAGCCTCAGGCCTGGTCACCGACCTCAGCCCAGTTCTTATCGGTCTCCCAGACGCGGACCGACCGCAGCAGCCCCTCAGGAAGCTCCGGCTGGAGCCGCTCCCAGAAGGCCAGGGCCAGGTTTTCTGCCGTCGGGATGCGGCCCTTGAGCCACGGAACGTCGGTATTCAGGTTGCGGTGATCCACATCCTGGATGACCTGCTTGTTCATGACATCAGAAAGCAACTTCAGGTCCAGAACGTAGCCGCTGGCGCCGTCGACCTCGCCGGCCACGACCACCTCCAGGACGTAATTGTGCCCGTGCAGGTTCACGCATTTCCCGAACAGGCGCCGGTTCTCGTCATCGGACAGGCCCGGGTCATACAGCTGGTGCGCGGCATTGAACGTTTCGCGCCGGCCGACCAGCACAGTCATCGCACTCCCCGTGGCCTTCGCCCGGCCGCACCTGCCTCGCTGTGTACCTGATTAGCCATGCCATGCCTCCTAGCCAGACCTTCACGGTAATCCGCGTCGTGCTGGCGTGCTAGCCAGAACCCCCGGCGCGGCCCTGAGAGCCCGGGCCCAGCCGACCAGGGTCGCGTCAGCCTGGAGGCGCAGGCGCCGGGCACTCTCCAGGTCACGGATCTCATTGTCAGGCACGCTCCAGGCCGTGGAGACCATCGGCCATCGAGCGGAACAGCGGGTCAGTGAAGGTGGTCAGGGCCGCATACACCTTGTTGATCTTCTGGTAGGCGCGGGCTGCTGGTGCGTCTGGGCCGAACTCGTCGCCGACGGCGACCATTGCCGCGGTGGCCTGGTCCCAGTCCGGGTAGATGCCGTGGCCAACGGCGGCACAGATGGCCGCGCCAAGACCGGCGGCGTCGTTGACGGTGGTGCGACGGGCGGGGCGGTCGAAGACGTCGGCGAGGATCCGCATCATCAGGTCTGAGCTGGACCCGCCGCCGGACACGAGGACCGGCGAGAGCTGGCGCCCCAGCGCTTGTTCCATCGCTGCGGTGTGATTCCTCATCGTCAGGGCAATGCCCTCGAGGAGCGAGCGGTAGACGTGAGCCCGGCCCTGGCTGCCGTCGAAGCCCAGCAGCGCACCTCGCCGCCAGGCCGCGTGGCCGGGAGCGAGCCAGTCCAGAACCGTCAGCAACCCGTTGCTGCCCGGCGCTAGCTCGCTGGCCTCCGCGTTGAGGGCGTCCTCTAGAGGTACCGTTCCCGCGGGCGGCTCCGTGCCGTGCGAGCCCTCCAGGAGGGTGCGGTACCAGCTGATCATCCACATACCGCGGCGGATCCCCGTGCTCTCGTACAGGTATCTCCCGGGCCGCGCCGCGAAGTTAGCCCAGTAGCTATCGCCTGCGCTCGACGAGGAGGAGCCGATGGTCATCGCCGCGATGTAGGTGCCCAGCGACAGCAGCACGGTGCCGTCGTCTTCCAGGCCACTGCCCAGCGCCTCGACGGCCTTGTCGTTGGCCGTGGCGTAGACGGGAAGGCCGGCCGGGATACCCGTAGCCTCGGCCGCGGCGGAAGTCACCTCGCCGAGCAGGCCGCCAGGAGGAACCACGTCGAAGAGCATGTCGCGGGCCATGCCGGCGGCGGCGTAGACGGCGGGATCACCCGACCAGGTCGCGGTGTGGAGGTCGATGGGCCAGACACCTTGGTAGTTGGCCGCGGCGTCTGTGAACTGGCCGGTCAGGCGGTGAGCGATGTAACCGGACGAGGTAGTGACGTAGCGGGTCAGGGGGTTGCCCGGCTGGTAGGGGCGGGAGACCCGGTCGTCCATCCAGCTCAGCACCGGCTCGGCCAGGCTGCCGTCCGCGGCCAGCAGGGCCCGGCAGAACCGGATGGTGCACAGGCCGACCGCTGCGATGTCGGCAGGATTGCCAGGGAACCGGGCCATGGCGGCGCGGCAGGCCTCGGCGATAGAGTCCCAGATGTCGTCACCGGGATGGACGGCATGCCCCGGCACCGAGGTGTCGTAAGGCCTGAGCCGTCGGCGCGCCGAGGCGACAGCGCGACCGCGGGAGTCGAAGATCGTCACCTTGGTGCTCTGCGACCCGTTGTCGATGGCCAGCAGGTACGGCGTCATGATCAGCTCGCGGGTTCGTGCGGGCCGGCTCCCGGCTCCAGCGGGAAGATCGTGCCCGCGTTCATCACGCCGTCGGGGTCGAAGGCCTGCTTGAGGGTCGACAGCAGGTAGTAGGCGCTTCCGTGCTCCTGTCGCACCCAGGGCGTGCGGTACTTGCCGATCCCGTGGTGGTGCACCATCGACCCGCCCAGCCGCAGGGCTTCGGTGACGATGATCGCGTTCAGCGGCTTGTGGTAGACCTCGATCTCGTCGCGAGGGCTGCACTTGATCGTGTAATCGTAGACGAAATAGAGGTTGGTCCCGGTCTGGTAGCTGTGCGAGGAGTGCGCTCCGAGCATGGTCAGGTCACCGGCTCGCGGGAACTCGCTGCGGATCCGGCTCATGACGGCGTCGAACAACTCGCTGACCTGCGACCAGTTGACGGATACTTCGGTGGTGTAGCCGAGGTGGGAGTGCTCGAGCATGGCGGCCTTCTCGGCGTCGATCTTGTCCTGGCCCCAGTTGAGGTTCTCGAACCATTGCTGGATCAGGCCATCGTCGACACGCTGGTGCGGACGGTCGGCGAAGAGCTCCCCGATCGCCTGCGCGGTGGCGTCGGCGATGCCCTTCGGGCCCTCGGCGACGAGCACGACGACGTTTTTCCCCTGGTAGAAGTCGGCGAAATGCTGCCGGGCGTCCTCCGGTGAGTAGACCCGGCACACCGAGGGCCGGTACCCCTCGGTGATCAGCTCGCGGAGAGCCGCGACGCCGCCGGCGAAGTCGTCGACCAGGAAGCCGAAGTACCGGTTGTTCTCCGGCTGATAGCGGAAGAGCTTGACCGTCACTTCGGTGATGAAGCACAGCGCGCCTTCGCTGCCGATGACGACGTGACGGATATCCGGGCCCGCGGCCCGGCGGGGCACGTTCTTGATGCGGGTGACTGTCCCGCCGGGGAAGACGCTTTCCAGGCCCACGACCAGATCCTCGATGCCGCCGTACAAAGTGGAGAACTGGCCGATCGACCGGGTCGCGACCAGGCCGCCCATCTGGGCGAGCGGCTTGGACTGAGGTGAATGCCCGGTGGTCAGGCCCTGGGCCCGCAGGGTGTCCTCCAGTTCCTGCAGGCCGACGCCGCACTGCGTGGTGGCCATCATGTCGACCGGATCGATCGACAGGATCGCGTCCATCCGCGACCCGTCTACCACGAGGCTGTCCTCGACCACGGTCTCCAGGCCGCCCTCGGTGGCGGTCCGGCCGGTGCGGGGCACGACGTTGACGAGGTTTTCCGCGGCGAAACGCAAGATGGCCGCCACCTCCGCCGTCGAGGAGGGGGAGACGATCGCCGCCGGGATCGGCCCGTCGTAGACGCCGTGGACGGCGGTGTACTTCTTGAAGCGGTCGACGCTCGCCGCCTTCAGCTGCTCGTCGCCGGTCTCGACCGCGTGGGGCCCGAGCAGTTCGGTCATCGCCTCGACGATCGACCGGCGGTTCAGCGGAGATCGGGATGGGGCCATGGTCAGTTACGCACTCTTTCTCTTCCGAACGGTCGGACGTTGCGCCGGTTCCCCGGAACCTGGCTCAGCGGACGAGATAGCCGCCGTCGACGACCAGGACATGGCCGTTGACGTAATCTGAGGCCCGGCTGGCCAGGAAGACGGTGGCTCCCATCAGGTCGGCGGTCTCGCCCCAGCGCGCCGCTGGGATGTGCTCGACGATACGGCGATCGGCGCCGGGATCGGCACGGATCGCCTCGGTGATCGCTGTCTTGAAGTATCCCGGCGCGATGGCGTTGACCTGGATGTTGTGGGTCGCCAGCTCGTCGCAGTAGGCCTTGGTGAAGCCCACGATGCCGGCCTTGGTCGCGGCGTAGGCGGGTGAGCGCTTGCCGCCGAGGAAGGAGAACAGCGAGGCAATATTGATGATCTTGCCGGATCCCTGCTCGATCATGAACTTGCCGGCCTCGTGAGCGAGTTCGAAGGCGGCAGTCAGGTTGACGGACACCATGGGATCCCACTGGTCACGGCCGAACTGCTCCACGTCGGACAGCAGGGCGACGCCGGCGGAGTTGACCAGGATGTCGACCGAGCCCAGCGTCTCGACGCAACGGTGCACCACGGCAGCTGGAACGCCTGCTTGCGTGATGTCGGCCAGCACGAACTCCATCCGGCGCCCTGAGCCCTCGATCAGCCGGCGGGTGGTCCCGTCGTCTTCGGCCAGCCCGACGACGACCACGTCAGCGCCGGCCCTGGCCAGGGCGACGGAGAAGGCCCGGCCCAGCCCGGTGTTGCCGCCGGTGACGAGGGCGTTGCGCCCGGCGAGAGAGAACAGGTTAAGGCTGAAGTCGGAGATGTCCATGGGTTAGCTGCCATCCGCGGTGGGAAGTGGGGTCAGAGGTCGGAGGCCTGCTCCGGTCGTAGCCGGCGGCCGTGGTGAAACTCGGCGGCGAACACGGCCTCGCCCAGCGCTTGCCGCGCCACGACGGTGATGCGCCTGACGTCGGCATTGTCGCTGGGCGGAAGGCTAGCACCAGCCGGGCGCCAGGCCGCGTCCGCTGCCCCGAGTAGCCGGGCGGCCCGGTCAGGCTGGCCGCCGAGTGCTCGTGCACCGGCCAGGCCGGTGAGTGCTTGCGCCACGGCCTGCGGGTCACCGAGTTTTTGCGCGGCGGCCAGGCACTGGATATGCCATGAGCGCGCGACGGCCGGCTCGCCGCGCTGCTCGGCGATGAAGCCGAGTTCGGACAGTGAGATGGTGCGGGCCATGTCTGGTTCGGAGCCGAACCGCTGGCTCGTCTGCAGCACGTTGCGCATGTGGGTTTCGGCGAGGTCGAGCTTGCCCTCGCTGCGCGCCGTCTGGCCGAGGCCTATCTCCGCGAAGACCTGCCCGGGCTGATAGCTCTGCTCGGCCGCAAGGCGCATGGCCCGTTCCAGGAGCTCGCGGGCCTGGGCCAGGTCACCGGACTGCAACGCGCTCCTGCCCAGCCACGACAGGGCATCGGCCGCTTGCGGCCACAAGCCAAGATCTTCGGCCATGCGCAGACCGTCCCGGTGCAGCCGGTCGGCCTGCGCGCGGTCCCCGGTCGCCGCCGCCGCGGCACCGAGCCATTCGATGCCTTGCAGCTGCCCCCAGCGGTCCCCGAGCTCACGGAATAGTGCCAGGCTCTGCTCGGCGTCGCGATGCGCGGCGGCAGGGTCGCCTCGGATCATCGCCAGCTTGGCGCGGGTGCTCAGGGCCGCCGCGATTCCCCACTGGTCGCCGAGCGTCCGGAAGCCCGCCAGCGCCTGGGCGAGCATGGTCTCGCCCGCGGACGGGTCACCGAAGTCGGATGCCATGAAGGCGTGAAACCATTCGAGTGTTGCCCTGACGGCGGGATCGTCGATGTCGCCGAGAGGGGGCGGGGCGGCATGCTCCCGACGCTCTCCGGCGAGGGCTGCGAAACCACTCCGCCAGGCCGTGGCCGTGGCCCGGGCGGTGGCCGGCCCGCGGCGCAGGGCAAGAGCCTCATCCAGCGAGCGCCGTGCTTCGGTTAGCCGACCGCGCAGGAACCAGTACCAGGCCAGGGCGTTGACCATCTGGAGAGCGGCGTCGCCGTCGTCTTTGAGCGCGGCATCGAGGGCGGTGCGCAGGTTGGCGGCCTCGACGTCCAGGCGCCTGAGCCAGGACCGCTGGTCGTGGCCGCGGAGGCGTGGTGCAGCCCGTTCGGCGAAATTGGTGTAGTAATGGCGGTGCCGCAGCCGCAGCCGGCCGGATTCCCCCGCCTGGTAGAGACGTTGCCGGCCATATGCCGCGACGCTCTCCAGCAACCGGTACCGGACGCCGTCCGGCCCGTCCGCGACCACGACCAGCGAGCGATCCACCAGCCTGGCCACCAGGCCCAGCACATCCAGGCCATCCTCAGCGCAGATCGCCTCCGCGGCAGGCAGGCTGCAGCCGTCCGCGGCTACCGCCAGCCGCCGCAGCACCAGCCGCTCCGGCTCGGTGAGCAGCTCCCAGCTCCAGTCGATGACGGCCCACAGCGTCTGCTGCCGCGGCGGGGCGTCGCGGTGCCCGGTGACCAGCAGCCGGAACCGGTCATCGAGCCGGGCGAGGAGCTCGTGTACGCCTAGGGTCCGGACGCGGGTTGCCGCCAGCTCCAGCGCCAGCGGAATCCCGTCGAGCCGCCGGCACAGCCCCGCGACGGCCTGGGCGTTGCCTTCATCGAGGCGGAAACCCGGCGCGGACGCGCCGGCCCGCACGACGAACAGCTGGACGGCGCTGAACTGCGCCAGGGCAGCCGGCGGCCGGCCGGCCGCCAGGTCGGGCAGTTGCAGCGGAGGTACGGTCCAGACGACTTCGCCGGCCAGCATGAGGGGTTCCCGGCTGGTCACCAGGATGCGCAGCTCGGAGCCGGCCTGGAGCAACCGGGCGGTCAGTTTGGCGGCTTGGTCGACCAGGTGTTCGCAGTTATCCAGGATCAGCAGCATCCGGCTGGCGCGCAGCGCGTCGGCCAGCAGGTCGAACGGGTCCACGGAGCTGTCGTCCCTGATGCCCAGGACGGTCATGACCGCGTCGGCCGGCGTGCAGGCCCCGGCGAGCGCGGGCCCGGCCAGTTCGACCAGCCAGACACCATCGGGGAAGGCACCTGCCAACCCAGTCGCCGTCTCCACGGCCAGCCGCGTCTTGCCCACGCCGCCAGGCCCGGTAAGGGTCACCAGCCGGCGTTCGGTCAGCAGCTCACGAAGTTCGGTTACCGCTGCCGTCCGGCCGACCACTTCGGTGAGCATGACCGGGATGTTGGTCCGGGGACGGGCCGCCAGAGTGGGCGGAGCCTGTATGCACTGAAGGTCCGTGGCCTGTTCGAGAATGGCCTGATAAAGGGCGGCGAGGCCTGGCCCGGGATCCAGGCCAAGGTCGTCGGCCAGCCGGCCGCGCAGCTCGCTGTAGCTATTTACCGCCTCGGCCTGCCGGCCGGCCCGGTAGAGGGCGAGCATGTGCGCGGCGCGGAGCCGCTCCCGGAGCGGATGATCAGCCACCAGTTCGCCGAGCTCACCGGCCAGCAGGCTGTGCTCGCCCAGCGCCAGCCGGGCTTCGGCCTGCTCTTCCAGCGCGACCAGCCGTTGCTCCTCCAGCCGCGCGATCGCCGCCTGAGCAAACATGGCGTCGGCGAAGTCCGCCAGCGGCGGTCCTCGCCACAAGGCCAGCGCATCGGCAAGCAACCCGGCCCGGTCCCGAAGATCCTCGGTCGCACCGGCCCGCTCGACCAGGGCTGCGAACCGGCCCTCGTCAAGCGCGCTGCTCCCGACCCGCAGCAGATAGCCCGGCGAGCGGAATACCACCAGCTCACCGCAGCCCGGCTCGGCGTTCTCCAGCGCCTGCCGCAGCCGGCTGACCTTCAGCTGCAGGGCGCCGGCGGGATGGGCGGGAAGGTCATCGCCCCACAGATCGTCGATCAGCCGGTCCGCCGACACTGGCCGCCCGAGGTGGATGAGGAGATCGGCCAGCAGGGCGCGCACCTTGGCCTCGGGGACCTCGACGAGCCTGCCGTTCTCTGTCCACGCTGCCAGGGTGCCGAGCAACCCGAAACGCACTAGGTCAGGATAGCCCCGCGATCCACGCGCCGCGGCGGGTGACCAGTGGGGCACTAGCAGCGGGCCGACAGCAGACCGACAGGCGGCCAGCGCAGGGTGGAGTTGGCAGCGCAGGTGGAGTTGCCAGCGCAGACGCCGGAGAGCGGAAGGGGCCCGTTCGTGAACGTGGTGATCACCCGGCAGGCGGGGCGGCGAGAGTGGATCAGCCTGGCCGTGCTGACTCTTCCGTGCCTGCTGTACGCGATGGACCTGACCATACTGAACCTGGCGGTCCCGCATCTCAGTGCAGACCTGCGGCCCAGCAGTACCCAGCTGCTGTGGATCGTCGACATCTACGGGTTCATGGCCGCTGGGGCACTAGTCACCATGGGCACTCTCGGCGACCGCATCGGCCGCCGCCGGCTGCTGCTGACCGGCGCGGCGGCCTTCGGCGCCACCTCACTGCTGGCCGCCTGGTCCGCGAGCGCGGCGATGCTGATCGCGGCCCGTGCCCTGCTCGGGCTGGCCGGGGCCACCGTGGCGCCCTCGACCCTGTCGCTGATCCGGAACATGTTCGGAGATCAGCGGCAGCGGACGGTCGCCATCTCGGTATGGATCACCAGCTTCTCGGTCGGCGGCGCGATCGGGCCGCTGATTGGCGGGGTACTGCTGGAGTGGTTCTGGTGGGGCTCGGTGTTCCTGCTGGCGGTGCCGGTGATGGCGCTGCTGCTGGTGCTCGGGCCGCTGCTGCTGCCGGAGTTCCGTGATCCCGAGGCGGGCCGGCTGGACCTGGTCAGCGCAGCCCTGTCGGTGGGCGCCGTGCTGGCGGTCATCTACGGGCTCAAGCAGATCACCCGCGACGGCCTCGGGTGGCCGCCTGCCTTGTCCATCGTGGCCGGCCTGACGGCCGGGGTGGTGTTCGTGCGCCGGCAGCACCGGCTGGCCGACCCGCTGCTGGATCTGCGGCTGTTCCGCTCCGCCGCCTTCACCACGGCGCTGACCACCAACCTGGTCAGTTTCTTCGTCGGGTTCGGCACCCTGCTGTTCATCGCCCAGTACCTGCAGCTGGTGCTGGGCTTGTCACCGCTGGCGGCGGGCCTGTGGATGCTGCCCGCCTCGGCCGGATTCATCGCCGGGTCCATGCTGACCCCGGTGCTGGCTCGCCGGGTCCGCCCAGCCTTCGTCATGGCGGCCGGCCTGGCGCTGGCAGCGGTCGGCCTGGGGTTGTTCACCCAGCTCGGCACCGCCGGCCTGGCGATCCTGGTGACAGGGTCGGTGCTGTTCTCGCTGGCGCTGGCCCCGGTGGATACCCTGGCGACCGACCTGGCCGTCGGGGCCGCACCGCCAGAGCGGGCCGGGGTGGCGTCGGCGCTGTCGGAGACCGCCGCCGAGTTCGGCGGGGCGCTGGGCATCGCGATCCTGGGCATCATCGGCACCGGTATCTACCGCAGCCAGCTGACCGGCACCCGGCCGGCCGGGATCCTGCCGGCCGGGATCCTGCCCAAGACCGCGGCGGCCGCGCGGGACACCCTCGGCGGCGCAGTGGCAGCGGCCGGGCAACTCCCCGGCCAGCCCGGACAAGCCCTGATCCGGGCCGCCCGCGAGGCCTTCACCACCGGCCTGCATGTGGCCTTCGCCATCAGCGCCGCCGCCGTGCTCGGTGCCGCCGTCCTCGCCGCGATCCAGCTCCGTCACCTGCGCCCGGACTCTGAGCCCGGGCCCGGCTCGTCCGCAGAGGAAACAGCCAGCGGACACGCTGGCACAAGATCCAGCTAGGGAGGGTTTCATGTTGCTTGAAGCCAAGACCGCGATCGTCTACGGCGCCAGCGGCGCGATCGGGTCCGCGGTCGCGCGCGCCTACGCCCGCGAGGGCGCCGAGGTGCACCTCGTCGGCCGCACCCGGGCGCCTCTTGAGGAAGTCGCCCGGCGCATCCGGCACGACGGCGGCGCCGCGCACATCGCGCAGGTCGACGTCCTCGACCCGGTGGCGGTCACGCAGCACGCCGACGCCGTCGCCGCCAGCGGCGGCATCGACATCTGCTTCAACGCCACCGCCAACGACGACGTCCAGGGCACGCCGCTCCTGGCGATGCCGTTCGGGGAGTTCATGCGGCCGGTCACGAAAGCCGTTACCGCGCACTTCAACATCGCCATCGCCGTGGGCCGGCACATGACCCGCCGCGGCCGCGGCGTCATCCTCGTCATGGCCGGAGGACGGGAGGCGATCCCGCGGCTCGGCGGCTCCCACGTCGCCTGGGCGGCGCTCGCCGGACTCTGCCGCCAGCTCGCGGCGGAGTTCGGGCCACACGGCGTGCGGGTGAACTGGCTGCTCTCGCCGGGCTCACCCGGATACGACGACCAGGACGGCACGGGCCCTGGCACCGCGGGCGAGCCTGGCACCGCGGCCGCACCTGGCACCGCGGCCGCACCTGGCACCGTGGGCCTGCTGGCCGGCCACCTGCCCAGCTACGACGAGGTCGCCAACATCGCCGCCTTCGCCGCGTCCGACTGGGCCCGCACCATCACCGCGAGCGAGATCAACTTCACCGGTGGTGCGGTCGTGGACTGAACCTGGCCCGCCGGCAGTGCCCGCCGCCGGCGATGGCCGGCACGGGCCCTCGCAGGGCCGGTCCTGGGCATGTCGCGGCGGATCGGGACGTCCTATTGTGGGGGGTGTGCTGAGCGGACCCCGCTTGCGCCAGGTGGCCCTGGTGGCGCACGACTGCGCCCAGGTGGCGGGCGAGCTGCGCCGGGCCTTCGGCTGGCCTGCGCCCTTTGACGATCCGGGGGTGGGACAGTTCGGCCTGACCAACGCGGTGTTCGCGGTGGGCGACACGTTCGTGGAGGTGGTAGCTCCGGCGCAGCCGGACACGACCGCAGGCCGGTACCTCACGCGGCGGGGCGGTGACGGCGGGTACATGGCGATATTCCAGGTCCCGGACTTGGCGGCGGCCCGCCGCAGGGTCGCAGACCTGGGGGTTCGGGTGGTCTGGACCGCCGACTTGCCCGACATCGCCGGGACCCACCTTCATCCTGGCGATGTCCCCGGCGCCATCGTGTCCTTGGACTGGGCGTCCCCGGAGCGATCGTGGCGGTGGGCGGGCCCGTCGTGGACGGGACGGGCGCCCGAACATGCCCCAGGCGGCGTGACCGGGCTGACGATCGAGGTCAGCGATCCGGCCGCGGCGGCACGGCGCTGGGCGGCGGTACTCGGGATCTCCGCTGCCGACCGCGGGAGCACCGCCGTGGTAGAGCTGCCGGAGCCGGGCCAGCGGCTGCGGTTCGTGCCTGCCCCGGGCGGTCGTGGCGAGGGTATCACGGAGGTGACCATCGCCGGACTGCCCGGCGGCGGGCCATGGGTGATCGGCGGGGTCCGCTTCGCCGGCGAGGAAGGATGACATGACCGCGCTCGATACGGGGACCGAGGACCTGCGTGCCGAGATCGACGACGGCGTCGCGGTGATTACCATGAACCGGCCGGATCGGCGGAACGCCTTCTCTTCCGCCATGGTGTCCGCCCTGGGGGCGGTCCTCGCCCAGGTGGAGACCGACGAGGCGGTTGGCTGCGTCGTGCTCACCGGGGCGGGCGGCGCCTTCGGCGCCGGCGGCGACGTCAAGGGCATGGCCGCCCGGTCGGCGGACGGCGCGAGCCGCTCACTCGACGCGGTCATCCACCGCCAGCGACTGAACCAGCGGGCCACCAGCGGCCGGCTGTGGAGCATGCCCAAGCCGACGATCGCCGCCATCGGGGGGCCCGCGGCCGGGGCTGGCCTATCGCTGGCGCTCGCCTGCGATCTGCGCTACGCGGTACCGGGGGCGGTGCTGACCACCGCCTTCGCCAAGGTCGCGTTCGCCGGGGACTACGGCGGAACATGGTTTCTCACCCGGCTGGTGGGCAGCAGCAAAGCCAAAGAGCTCTACTACTTCTCGGAGCGGCTGAGCGCCGAGGAAGCCCAGCGGCTCGGGATCGTCAACGCCATCTTCCCGGCAGCAGACTTCGAGCGGGAGGTAATGGACCGTGCTCGCCGACTGGCGCACGGGCCGTCCATCGCCTACCGCTACATGAAGGAGAACCTGAACCGGGCCGTATCCGGCGAGCTGGGTGAGTGCATGGACCTGGAGGTGACCCACCATGCGCACACCGGGCTCACCGAGGATCATCGCGAAGCCGCTCAAGCCTTCGTGGACAAACGCGAACCGCGGTTCCAGGGACGGTAGCGCGCCTTAATGGCGTGGCGGGGCCCTCCCGCAGACCAGGCCGACAGGTTATTAGCCGCCATGCTGGATCGGTCGCAGGCGCATCCGGCCGCGGATTGTCGGCGATTGCGCATACCGTTCCTGCATGGCTATCGCACGCTTCCCGAGCATCGTCATCGACTGTCCCGACCCGGGCGCTCTCGCGACCTTCTACGGCGCGATGCTGGATTGGAAGGCCGAGGTCTCCTCCGACTGGGCCGAGGTCCGCGCGGATTACGGTCAGTGCATCTCCTTCCAGCAGGTGGAGGCCTATGCCCCGCCGAAATGGCCGGGTCAGGAGGTGCCCCAGCAGATGCATCTCGACGTGATTGTCGACGACCTCGACGCCGCCGAGGCGGCGGTGCTCGACCTCGGCGCGACCAAGCACGAGCATCAGCCGGGCACATCCTTCCGGGTGTTCCTCGACCCGGCTGGTCATCCCTTCTGTCTCTGCCTGGACTGACGGGGCCTAGACTGACCGGGCCTGGACTGACCCGGGCAGCCAGCGGGCAGCAGGGAGACAGGTCGTTAGGAGCCCGCCAGCCAGGGCGCAACCCGGTCCTGGTCCAGATGCTCCGGTGCACGCAACGTAGCGATCATGAGCTGGACAGCGTCCTGGACATCCCTGGTCAGGTGGAAGCATTCCGCTGCCGACCGGCACTCGGCTGGCCCGAACTGCCGCGCCGTCGCCACCACGGCGCTCGCCAGGCCGGGGAGTTCCGCGGCGTCGCCGGGATCGAGCGGCCAGCCCGCTCCCACGGCTGCGGCGCCCAGGCTGGTGATCTGATCGCCCAGCCACGTCCAGGGGTCGGCGCTCAGGGCGGCATCCCAGTACCGGGCGGACGGCTCGTTTCCGGTGAACTGCGGATGGTAGTGGGCAGCGGAGAAGCTGCCTGGAGGATCCGCGAGCCGGTCGAACAGGTCGGCCCGCCACAGCGGGCGATCGACGGTGGTGAGCTGGGACGCCGACTCGCTGCCTCGACGCGGATGCTGAGCCAGCTCCCGGATCTCGATCCGGGAGCCATGCTCCATGGAAGCGTCATCCAGGTCGATCTCGAACCAGTGCCGGATCGTGACGGCCGAACGGGAAAGAGCCAGGATGTGCTGCACAGTGCCCCGGTTATCTGAATCTGGAGACAGAGGGCCCAGTATGCGGCCGGGTGAGCAGCGTGGTCAACGCGACAGATGGCGCCGTCCGCGTTACCGGTAGCGGAAGCCGTCGAGGAAACGGCGGAACACGCCGCCTTCGCGGGTGAGGGCGGGGCCAGGCGGGGGCGCGGCGGCGCGCTGGCGGGCGACAGGCTGGTCGTAGTCGGTGCGGGCAATGGCGTCGACAACCTGGGCCTCGTCGAAGTCCTCAGAGCCTTCGATCTGGGGCACGTAGCCGACGAGCATGCCGTCGCGTATGACCTGGGCCTCGAGGCCGGCCGTGCCGTCGGTGTCCCACTCGGCTTCGCGGCCGCCGGGCAGCGACACGCGGACGCCGAACTGCTCGACCCCGCCGCGGAGCAGGTGAGCGTTGACGCCACGGTCGCGAAGGGCGTCGACCACCCGGCGGGCCCGGAATTCGTCCATGCAGAAAAGGTAGCGCTCGTTTCTAAAGAATCGCTGAGTGTTGGCACCGGCACATCCCTAGCCTGTCACGCACGGCGACAGGATCTCGGCTATCCCCCGACCGCTGGGTAGCCCGGCGGAAGAATCCCGTAGGGGGCCTGGGTGCGGTTCGGTGCGGCTGGTACTCCGAGCGACTCGAGCAGTTCCTCGAAGTTCAGCCCGATTCTGGTCGGGAACGGGCCATTCCCGCCGACGCTCCCGGCTTCCGGAAGCTGCGATTCCGCGGAGAGGCCGCTTTGCTGCGCCCAGCCGGTCTCGATGCCATCGCCTCCGGCAAACATGCTGGCGATCACGGTAGCGGACGACACGTGCTGGCCGACCTGAACGGTGGGCTTCACGTCTTCGGCCAGAAAGACCGTCAACCCCGCAGCCGGGCCATCGGTCAGCTGGTAGGTAATCCAGCCCCCGCCCGGCCAGCCGCCGGAAGTCCCGGTCGCGTTGGTGATGACGGCGTTGCCGAGAGCGTAGACCGGACCCGATCCGCCAAAGTCGACGCCCATGTCGATGCGCTCGAGAGTCAGACCGCTGACGCTACGGAGCGGGTTGAGGTAGCCGGGCCCGACGGCCACGCCGACGCTGACGATCTGGGGCTGCTGGGCGGCCTGTACGCCCAGCGAGGACGCGAGCTGCATGCCGAGCGCGTCAGCCTGGGCCACCCAGGCCAGGTCGGATGCCCTGGCCAGCAAGTGGGTCGCGGCCGGCCAGGCGGTGACCAGGAGAGCCGAAGCCACCACGGCAGCCGCAGCGATCCGGGTGGTCTTGCCGCGCCGCCAGGTAGCGCCCGGTGACGACTTCCGGTGCCGCGAAGCCGCGCCGGGCCGGCTGGCAGCCGAACGCGACGGCTTACGGTACCGGGCGGACGTACGGGACACGGTCGAGCCTTCGGGTGGACACGGGATCGCGGGCATCGCTGCGCGCTGGATGCTGTTAGTGCCAGGCTGCACCACCTGCACGTATCGAACAGCCGAATTCACCCAAGAGGCAAAGTTTGGTTACGCTTCGTACGAGCGGGCGGGTGGGGCTGGATCAGGGTGTCCCGGCGGTTCGATCGAGGGCATCCAGGATGAGATCGAGCCCGATCTCGAATTCGCTGCCGTAGCGGTAGCCCGGCTGCAAGACGTGCACGGTGGCCAGTTCGGCCAGGTGAGGGTACTCGCCGGCCGGCATCCGCCCGGCGATCTCCTGGGTGACCTGCGCCGTCTCTTCCTCTTCCGTCGCGCCGAACGGCAGGCTCGCTTCCTGCAGCGCGAACCCGTAGATGTAGCTGTCGAGCAGGGAGTAGGCGTGGGCGGTCAGCTCGACCGAGAAGCCTGCCCCGCGGAGGCAGCCGAGGACGGCGTCGTGATGGCGGAGCGTGGCCGGCCCGGGTGATCTCCGCGATTCCATCAGGCCGATGGCCCAGCGGTGGCGGCCCAGGACGGCACGGACCGAGATGGCCCGCTCGCGCATGGCCGACTTCCACCCGCCGTCGGCGGGCGGCAGGCCGATCTCGCTGAACACGACGTCGATCATCCCGTCCATGAGGTCGCCCTTGCCGGCCACGTGGTTGTACAGCGACATCGCCTCGACCCCGAGCACCTGGCCGAGCTTGCGCATGCTGAGCGCCCTGATGCCGCCTTCGTCAGCGAGGCCGACCGCGGCCTGCAGCACCTGGTCGCGGCTCAGCGGCGCCCGCCGAGCCGAAGCGTGCCCGGTTGCCGCCATCTCGCGCTCCTCTCCCGAGGTTGACAAAACTTACACTGTAAGCTTACAGTACTTACAACGTAAGTCTGAAGGAGATGCGATGATGACAACACAGTCGGCCCAGCCGGCGGAACCGGTCGCCGCGGGCGACCCGACCACGATGCGGGCGATCAGGCAAAGCCGCTACGGCACCGTGCCGGAGGACGTGATGCGGCTGGACCGGGTGACCAGGCCCGGCATCGCCGGCAACGAGGTCCTCATCCGCGTCCAGGCGGCCGGGGTGGACCGGGGCACGTGGCACCTGATGACGGGCCAGCCCTACCTGATGCGGTTGCTGGGCTTCGGGTTCCGCGGACCGCGGAACGGCGTGCCCGGGCTGGACGTGGCGGGCACGGTGGTCGCCGTCGGCCGGGAGGTGACCAGGTTCGCCGCCGGCGATGAGGTGTTCGGCATCGCCCGCGGCTCGTTCGCCGAGTACGCCGCCGCCCGGGAGGACAAGCTGGCCCG
>Ga0070699_100001968_pt1 | contig 18549 bp, 21 predicted proteins | sample KBSK1503metaG_FD_65473 | JGI IMG/M metagenome (GOLD analysis project Ga0070699, IMG submission 65473) | Corn, switchgrass and miscanthus rhizosphere microbial communities from Kellogg Biological Station, Michigan, USA - KBS K1-50-3 metaG | ecosystem: Host-associated > Plants > Roots >... | reverse complement strand
CGGAGCGGGTGGCCATGCAGATCTCCGGCCACAGGACGCGGTCGGTTTTTGAGCGCTACAACATCACATCGGATGACGACTTGAGAGACGCAGCGCGAAAGATCGGCGCGCACAACAACGGCTCGGCGGATCGCCACCACTTGGCCGCGAGTGGACCGGCAGGGACAGACTCCCTGCCTGAGGGACGGTAGCTATCGACGGACGCCAGTGTGCATACTGTTCACCGTGAGCCCGGACGGAGTGCGGGAGCCATCGGTGCAGATATGCCACTACGATAATCACTTTTGGCCACTCTATCTGGTCGTCTATGCCAGCAGAGTCTGAGAATCACCGGGCGTTTCCCCAGTGAGGGAAGACCTCCACGCACGCTCCACCCTTCTGTCGGCATACGGGGACGGAGTGCTTTGGACACGTAGTTGACCGCTCGCAACTGAGTCTCCCTTCTAGCTCGACATCCCTTGCACAAGACGAGGGGGTCCTGCCACTCGACATGAATCAGTACTTCAGCGGGACAGCGCGTGCAGCGACCCTTGATCCACTTCCTGCCCCTAGCCATGGCTTCCTGCTGGAGTTGTCGTATCGGCCGCTTCCCGATAGCGGTGTTCTTCTTACTTACAGCCCCCTCCTTGCCTGACTTTCGACGGCCGCGGGATTTTTTTTCCACCAGAGCATGACGCTTCGGACCGTCTTTACTCGCCTCCCGGGCTCGAATTCGATCGAGCGCCTCCTTCGGGCTGATTTCCTGTCGGGCCGCCTCCACGCGTGCTTGACGACGGAGCTCAATCGGTACTTCAGCAGTCCCGAAATCCTCGATCGCGTATCGGGCTAATCGGTCGAGGGTCTGATCTTTGATCTTGCCCATCACTTCCTATTTTGTCCTTCCTCGTTCGGGGACGTCCGCCCGCACCATGTGTCGGGCGGCGGGGCGGTGCAAGGCCTCGCGGTGAGTGTTCTATTCATACCGCCCGGATCGAGGTCTGGTCATACAACGAGCACGACCGGCCGGTCCGTCGGTAGAGCTTGGCGAGGCCGAGGTGGCAGTGGGCGACCAGCGGTTCGCGCCCCGTTTTGAAGCCAGCGGCCGCGCGTCCCCGAGGATCGCGTCGTCCTCGCTTTGAACTGGCCCTCGAACTGGATCCATTCGATATCTCCTGGCTCAGTCGCTATCTCTTGCCAGGGCGGCGACTCGGAAACGTTGCCCGGAATACACACTCTTCCGTTCGTGCCCCTGTCGATAGCCTGCCTCCCGACAACCTAATGATCCGACTCGTCAATAGAAGGTCCCGGCCGAGATGCCCTTTGTCGTGAACCCGCCCTGTCAGCGAAGCATACCCAGACAGCTTGTCTTTGATCTCTACAACGACCACCCCCTGCTCAGACTTCACCAAGACATCGATCCGTTCCCCGGGGCTCGCTACACTGGCAGCATTGAGCACCAGCGACCCGAACGCGTGATGCAGGCTCTCCGCATCTCCGGCGATTTTGTCAAGTCCACGGCCAATCGCCTTGTGAACTTGAAGGCCCCGGCTCTCAACAGCTGCCTGGATTGCCTCAACTGCCTGACCGACTACGGCCCCTAAGTCAATCTCTTGGCGTCTACGCGGTCGGCTCTCCGACAGGAATCCCGCACTGATGAGATCCTGTACATAGGAGCCCTGAAGTTCGTATTCCTTGCGTATGGCCGCGACGAGCTCCGCCGCTGCAACTGAGCTCTCTTGTTCGGCTCTCCTCGCCTTCGTCTCGTGACCAGCCTTCGCCGCCTTCTCTGCGTCGCTAAGCTCACTAGCTACAAGAGCGCGAAATCCGCCATGACGTCTTTCCTGGACTGACGGCTGAGCCGACTCTCTTTCCCGGAGCATCCAGCTTCGTTCTGTCGCGTCACGCAGTACGTTCTCCTGCATCCACGCGGGCAGAGCCGCCAGTGCTTTCGCGAACCGTTCGCGTAGTGGCTGAACCAGATACTCATTGATCGTGGAGGCTGAGACACTCGCTGCACGAGGAGATACGTCCTGAAGCGGTTTAGCCGCAATACTCTCAAACTCTTCCAGAAGTTCATCCTTGACCCTCGAATCATGCATCAGCGTATCGAAGATGTTCCGGAGATTCTCAGGGCTGGGAAAGGTACTGTCATTCACCCATTGCGAGATTGCACTCTCACTAACTCCAAGTACGCGCGCCCACTCAGCGCGGCTCAGAATCTTCGTGCCATCAAGCAGCGTTCTGAGAACAATCGAGAACTCACTAGGTGTCTTCGTCACACTCATCATTTCACCTCACGTGTCCTCCGCTACGTCATTTAGGCGTCCGTAGTAAGGGTCGTGGTGCATATATATCTGCTCTACCCATTCAGTACCGACGTTTACCCCTCCTTCAGATGACACTGCCGACCCCAACTCGTTCGCTATTCCCTTCGCGACGCGCATGCACATCGTTGCTCGGCCAGGAATCGCAGCGATCAGATTTGAGGACAACCGTGACACCCACGGATAGACGGACTGCTTCCCGTCAACTGCGACCTCGAATCCTGCAGTGAAGCGTCCAGCGAGTTGGAATTGACGAAGGCAATCAATCGCCCAAAATGCGTCTAGGTCACCACGTGGGATTCGACGCTCGGGAGCACGGCAGAAATTTGTGCGCGTTCCCTCAACTGTTCCGATGACCATAGCTCCGTTAGGAATCCCATCGGAAGGTGGGTGGCTTATGACGCTAAACCGGCGGACCCTATCCTGGAAGATTCGTGCTCCACGCATCGTTGTCATCGGAACCACGAGGAGAGGGGTCTGATACAGCTCAAGATTCGGTCTCCTTGGTAGACGCATCGATTCCAACAGTGGAACATTCCCTGCCCCCGCTGCCAGAACTGTCATTCTTGGCCGGCAGACTGTCTGTCTGTCGAGTCGAATTGTGAACTCCGCGGAATCTTCACCAGGAATGATCTCGACAGGTTCCGGAATCTCACGTACTAGTCCGCCCTCATCTCGGATAACTTCCCTCAATCTTCGTAGAAGCATTGGCTCGTCGAATGGGATCTCTGGGGTGGCATAGTAGATCGAGTCCGGAGCATAAAACTCGCCCAGAACAGCCCGTATCTGGGCCTGATTGTCCAGTCGGACGACATCCACGCCCATCCTCGCGCCATCACGCTCTAGCTTTTCCGCTTCTGCAGCGCTGCCTAGACGCACAATTCCAAACCCTTTGGGTTTCGGGATCCCCAACTCATCGTGAAGGTCTAGCCCACCCGCTAACATCTCCTTGGCCAGCAGCGTTCGTTCATCCTCATCAAGAGGCCCGATGTAGCGGAGCCCTGACTGTAGCCAGCTCTGGTTCCTAAGCGTGTCAGCCTGAGGCCTCTCCGCGTCTGACAGCCTGCAAAGAAGCACTCGGTGGTTTCTCTTGACCGCTTGGTACGCCACACAAAGGCCGAGAAGCCCTCCTCCCACGATCAGCAGGTCAAGTCCCTTGCCCATCGCGTCTCCTCAGCAATTAAGTACATACCATATCACTCATTTAGCTATATAGAATACACTTAACCAGACGACTTCTATTGCTGCGGCCCACAGACCGCCGGTCCCGGAAACGCTCCACCGTCGCAAGGCTAACCGACTTGTCACTGTCTCGGTCAACGAATCTATACCTTTACAGGACGGGCGGGCGGGGCTAGTTTCCCGGCGCCAGCAAGTCTGGCGGGGCAGACAGCTAGCTCGCACTGCTCAGGATTAAGACTTTTTGTCTCCAGGCGCCGACCCGTCTTCGGCATCGCCTAACTCGTTTCCCGGCCCCATGGCTGCGCTCAGATCCAGGGCTGCGAGCCGTTTCACCGTATCCTTGGAGTTCGTTCTTAGATGGGCTGCACCGTGTAAGGACAAGTCGGAGTAGCCGCGCCGGTTTACCACGGACTAAAATACCGGCGCGATGGGCAGCGATTGTTCTTGATGGAGTGGGAGAGCAGCACTAAGGCGGTACTGACCACCCGATATGTGCGCGGATTGTCCAGATCCTGCCGGTCATCAGAGGAGGCAGCAGATGAACCGCGAACACTCCTTCCTTCGGACCGACTCGTGGCCGTGTCCCTGATACGCCGATACTAGTCACAGTATTGGGGGTGCGGATGAGCTCAACCGGAGGCGGACTCGATTTACTCGAAGAGGTAGGACGCTTCTTCAATAAAACACGAATCTCGGACTACGGGGCCTTTGTTCAGCTTTTGGTACGACGGTTCGAAGAGTTCTCTCTTCGCTCGGCTCCACTGGGTCCCATCTACCGTGTGTACAGCCGGGGTGCGAAGCAGGGGGGCGATGAACTCAAGGAACAGTGGAAGATCGCCGAAAAGGTGAGTCTGGTGCGAAGAGGAAAACGGAAGACTCATGACGGTACCCTTACGGATATCGAGCCGCAGCCTGGGTTCCCTATTCAGGATCTCGGCGATATTGTTGGCCTGACAGTTGTCTGTATCTTTCCCTCCGATATTTCTGTTGTCATGGCCTACGTGGAGGAATCGGTAAGCCACGGGGAACTTCTACAGTTCGATAGCGAGCCGAAGAAGGATGGAGGCTACTATGCCCATCATTACGTCCTTGGTCTTCCGGACTCTCGATTCCGTGACAGCTATCGGTGCGAGGTTCAGATAAAGACGATCCTGCATGATGCCTGGTCAGCTAAGACTCACGACCTGACCTATAAACCGGAAGCAGAGCTCGACAATCGCATGAAGCGTCAGATGAATCACCTTGGAGATGCTCTAAATGCAATCGACCAGCTCAGCGAGCTGCTGAAGGACTTGATCACCGAACGTTGGAAGGTAGATGACGTTCGCAAGGACGCAGCACGCGCGGGGGTGCTGCTGCGTCTTCGAGAGGTAAAGCGGCCGGCTGACAGAAGCAAGGCCAGGCAGTTTGACGCGATTCTTGATGAGTTGGTAGCGAAGCAAGATGCGCTGCGGATCGCGCCTCGATTCAATTCTGAAATAGATACGATACTCGGCCAGATCAAGAGTTTCCTGGGCGGCGGTCCGCACAACTTCGACTCGTGTCGCATGATGGCCGCCTTAGCTTGCATGCGAAAAGACAATGACCTTGACAACGCCGCGCTCGACTCTATTGAACGTTGGGTAACCTCAGCTTCCGACATCGAATCGAAGTACGACGCTCTGCTCTTCCACGGGCTCGTACTGTTCTGCTTCGGCAGGTTAGAGGAGGCTATCAGCGCCACAAAGGAGGCACTCCGCGCCGCAGAAGGACGTGACACAGCAGCTGCGAGGGCAGCCGGAAATTTGGCCTACTTCCACGCTGAGATCGGCGGCTCGGAACTAGGGAACCGCCTGAACGCAATGGCTGAAGCGAGAAACTACGTTTCACTGTCCGATGCCGCGATGTCGCGCGCGGAGGCAGGCCGCACAGTGGACAAAGGTCTGAGTCCGGAGGAGCTCGAAACACTCGACCGTGCTTGGCGAGCGGATCGCGCGAAACTCAAGGACACCAAAGGGACCGTTCTTATTGCGTTTGGTGAGTCGCCGGAAGAGGTTCGAGAAGGCCTTCGTCTCTGCACGGAGGCAAAAGCTGAAGATCCCTACGGAGATGTCGCGGAAGCGTTTTTCGTGATCCACGAGCGCCGCGCGTTCAGGCGGATTCTCAGCTGGAAGTGACGGACCGTTCAACACTTCCAGCTACGACCAAAGGCGTGCCCGCGAGCGCTACCAGCCGATCGGAGACATGGATGTATAAGTAGCGGCCGGGCCGAGTCATGTCAAGGGTTAACGCACACGCAGGCTCAGTATGTTCGGTCTAGCGCCACTATGGTCCTACCCGGCCTCCGTCCTCGCCGCAGGCCATGGTGCCGATACAGCGAACCGAACTGCCCCCGACGAGGTCGCGACGTGGAGCAGTCGGACCTGACGATCGGATTCTCAGCAGGGGACCCGGGTATCCTTCGCGGTGACTTGAGACCCAGCCCATCGCGCTCTTCGCAAATGAGATCGGCTGGCGGCTGCGCGAGATCATCACCCTGGAGTGGCGCCAGGTGGATCTGACAGAGGGGTAGCCGGCTGGATCCCGGCACCACCAAGAACGGCGAGGGCGGGTTGCAATACTGCTCAGCTGAACTCCTGGCCGTCCTGCGGGGCCAGCAGGCAGCCACGCGTGAGCTCGAGCGAGAAAAGGGCATCATCGTCCCGCGGGTCTTTCACCGAAAAGGGAAACGGATTCTTCGGTTCCGCGCCTCGTTGGCAAACAGCATGTAAAAAGGCCGGGGTTCCGGGAACGTACTTTCACGACCTCCGCCGGACGGCTGTCCGCAACATGGTCAGAGCCGGGATCTCGGAGCGGGTGGCCATGCAGATCTCCGGCCACCGGACGCGGTCGGTTTTTGAGCGCTACAACATTGTTTCCGAGTCTGACCTCCGCGAGGCGGCGAAACGACTTAGCGCTCACAACAATGGTTCGACAGACCGCCATCGCTCGATTGCGGGTGGCCCGGCAGCGACCGGCTCCAAGGATGGACGGTAGCTATCGCCCGGAATTGGTGTCCATGCGGTACCGCCTGAAGCTCGCAACCTGGATCGTTCACCGAGAGCCTGGACAACTGTCCCCACGGATCCTGGGTTCACCGGAAGCCGTCGCCCTCCTCGCTCGAGACTTCCTTCGGGCCGCCGACGATGACAAGGAACACTTCTGGGTCATTTTCTTGAACGCGCGGAACAGCTACCTGATGCACATACTCGCTCGACGGGCACTCAGTCCGCCTCCCTCGTGCACCCCAGGGAAGTACTGGGTCCGGCGCTCCGGGTCGGAGCGGTCTCTCTCATCCTCGTCCACAATCACCCCTCCGGAGATCCGACCTCTTCGCGCGAGGACATTCGGTTGACGCGGCATCGGTACACGATCACATCATCATCGGAGACGGGACCGGGTGCTGGGTCTCGCTCGCCCAGACCGGGGCACTGTGATGCGCGGATCGCGTCTGGGACGGGGGAAGGCTAGACTCGCTCGGTGAACAGGTGCTCACCAGGAGGGTGGCCGGAGGCCAGGCTACACTTAAATCTCACTCCCGTTCTTCGCCGGAGGATCACGGTACACCGGCGGACGACAGCTGGTGGTCGATCGCTCGGATCATTGGGTTCGAGCGGGAGGCACTTGCGACACCCAAGCACTTTTCGCCGCGGATTTGCCGCGATGCATGGCTTGCCGTGGGGACAGGCGTGCTCTCGAGGAATGCCATTGAGTCTCCGAAACCATACTATCTGGCCGCAAACCGAGCACGTGACGCTCCGCTTGGGACGCTTCCTTCCAGAAGGGCGCTTCGCCGCCATCACCATTCAAGAATCATGTCTAGGAGTTATGCACAAGAAGTTTCGTTCATGCCACTCCGCACACTGGGCGGACTCACGCTCGCCCGGTCTGTGAAGGGTACTACTTTGCCTTCTTCGCGGAGCTGCGTGCTCGCTTCCGCTGCTTCATCCCATGTGTGGCGCTCACGTGGCGAGACAGTGGGAGCGGATGCGCAAATCGACGATCACACTTCGGGCACTTCAGATGCTTCCGACGCCCGACCTTGACGGCACCATTCGACTCCGTGGACTGGGCCTTACCACCCCTGATCGGCGTGAGTTGGTAGCCGATACCCTGGAGAAGACGGCCCAGGCCCTTGACGAGCTGATGCTGCCGTTGTGCCAGCTGCTGTCCCTTGCGTTGGAGGGTCCGTCGTTCGCGCACCAGTGATCCGAGCGACTTGACGAGCGTATCGACCATTGCGGTTGGGCTCCTTCTCTGAAGGTCAACTCCGGGACTTCACTTTACCTATACAGGTTTAGGCTCTACAAGCAATAAGGACACCTTCCTGGTTCGCTTGGTGGCACAAATCCAGACACACTGACGTCCTGCCGCCGGCGAAAGCTCTTGGAATTCGAAGACTTCAGGGCATCAGGCGGAGGACTCCAGATCCTGCTGCCCGGGATCGTTTAATCTGGGCTCTCGCTGGCCGTCCAGTCTTGACGGCCATCATCGCTCACCTCTCCGGGTCACCGTGTGCGTTACAATCTGGGTCGACCGTCGAGTGGGTGGAGGGGTAGATGGCGTCGGAGAACGTCAAGAATGTGTTTGTCAGTCACGTACATGAGGACGACGCCGTCCTCCAGGACCTGAAGACCCTGCTCGACCGGCAGGGGTACGAGATCCGCGACAGTTCGATAGATAGTTCAAAGCCGAATGAGGCGCAGAGTCCGGAATACATCAAGTCCGAGATCCTCGCGCCGCGCATCCAGTGGGCGGGGGCCTTCATCGTCCTCATCTCGCCAGACACGCATAGGAGCACGTGGGTGGACTGGGAGATCGAATACGCCGCCAAAGAGCACAAGCGCATAGTCGGCGTGTTCGTTCGCGGAGCTCAGGATTCGGACGTCCCCAAGAATCTCGACCTCTACGCAGATGCCGTAGTCGGCTGGAGTGGCCCGAGCGTGGGCGACGCGCTCGAGGGACGCATCAACGACTGGGTTACCGCCGACGGGAAGGTGCGTGCGCCTCGGACCATACGCCGATATCAGTGCTCCTAGCAGTGCGGGACCAGCGTGACCCTGTACTCCTACGTGGTGGCCCGCGACTATGGATTCGCGCCTAACCCCTTCTTCGGAGTCTGCACGTTAGCGACCTGCAAGCCCATGATCCGTAAGGGCGCCGCAGTCGGCGACTGGATAGTCGGCACGGGGTCCAAGGGTTACGGGCTCCAAGGCCGGCTCGTGTACGTGATGGATGTCTCGGAAACCATGAGCTATGACGAGTACTGGCGGGACCCGCGCTACCGCAACAAGCGACCGAATCTGAGAGGAAGTCTCAAGCAAGCGTTCGGCGATAACATCTATCACAAGAGCCGAAGCACTGGCCGCTGGACACAGGTGAACTCCCACCATAGCAATCAGGATGGAACGCCGAATCCGGCCAACATCGCCCACGACACCCAGGCACCGCGAGTATTGATTGCCACGAACTTCGTCTATTGGGGAAGGTCCGGTCCTGTTATCCCGAAACACTTCCGGGACGTCTGCGCACACCGCGGGCACAAGTGCAACTTCCTCCAGGAGTTTGTCACGTCATTCATCGCCTGGATCCGATCGGGCGGGGCGCAAGGGTATGCCGGTCCGCCAGCTGAGTTCCCAAAGTAAGGTGCCCGAATTGCCTCTCCTTCGATGAAGGACTGGCTGTTTTCCTTCGCAGAGCAGGCGGAAGCCTCTGACCAGCTGCGGTCGCGCGAGAACCACACTGTCCTGCTCGCAGCTGGTCTGTTTGGCGAGGCAGGCAGCATCCTCTCGGAGCTCAAGAAGAGTCAGCGCGAAGGCTCGGCGTACCCGCACTATCGCCAGCGTCTGGCCGAAGAGTTCGGGGATGCCCTGTGGTACTTCGTTCGCCTCGTCGCGAAGTGCGACCCAGAACTCTTAAGCACATTGCCCCGTGCGGTGCCAGGCATCCAGTCCAGTGACAAGGGCATCGCGTCGTCACTTCGCTTCGGTGCCGCCGTCGGCGACTTGTTACGGGAGGTCCAAGAAGGCCCGGTCTCCGCACTCCGGACGTCGCTTGACGCCTTTTGGGCTGAACTGCTCGCGCTCGCGGCCGAGGCAAACGTCGAGCTTAAAGATGCAGCCGCGGGGAACATCACCAAGGTCCAGAGCAGATGGCCAGAAACCCGGGCCTTTGCCAGGCTCTTCGATGAAAACTGTCCCCCGGAAGAACAGCTACCGCGGACGCTCACGGTCGAGTTTCACGAGCGGCGGCGCGGAGCCCGTATCGAGGTGTTCTTACGATACCACAGCATTTCGATCGGGGACCGCGTCACGGACAACATCGCCGACCCGGACGCTTATCGCTACCACGATGTATTTCATATGGCTTATGCCGTCTTTCTCGGTTGGTCGCCAGTGACACGCGCGCTATTGCGCTGTAAGCGGAAGAGTCAGCCAGCGGTGGACGAGAACGAGGACGGAGCCCGCGCGGGCATTCTCGAAGAGGCGGTCTCGGCAGTCGTATTCAGCCGGGCCAAGAACATGCGGTACTTAGAGGTTGCGACTGAACTCGACTACGATCTGCTTAAGATTATCCAAGAGATTGTTCGGGGCTATGAAGTGGCCCAGATTCCCCTCTGGCAGTGGGAACGTGCGATTTTGGAAGGTTTTCGCGTCTTCCGGCTTCTGCGCGCCAATCAGGGAGGAGCCCTCGCATGGAACCTACCCGAGCGCCGCTTCGAATGGTCCCCGTTAACCGCCCCAACGTCCGGCGCATAGCGACCGTGCTCGGATCGCGGGATCCAGCTAACCCAGAGCCGCGCTTTCGCTTATCAGACGGAACAACGGTCAAGACCACGCCGGTCTTCGACATGTACTGGCGGTTTGCGTTTGAGCGGCAGGAGATCTTTCACAGGCGCCTGAATGGCGCCCCCTGGCCTTGGACCTCCGACCCGATCCTCCGAACCTACAGGTTCACTAACGCCTATCGGGCTGCCGATCGAGTCAGTCAGTTCCTCATTCGACACGTTCTTTATGAGGGCGAGCAATCGGCCGCTGAAGTCTTTTTTCGCACTATTCTGTTTAAGCTATTCAATCGGATCGAGACGTGGATCCTACTGCGAGATCGAGTAGGTCCGTTGACATGGAAAACATTCCGATTCGACCGCTACGACACGGTGCTTGCTTCGGCTCTTCGAGATGGCCGGACAGTATATTCACCCGCATATATAATGCCCACTCCTCCGTTCGAAGCCAAGAGGAAGCATTCCAACCACCTGCTCCTGCTCAGTCACATGATGAAGGCGGACGTCCCTGAAAAGATCGCTGCGGCAAAATCTCTCCGCGAGATCTTTCAGATCCTCCGGTCGTTCCCTTCGCTCGGTGATTTCTTGGCTTTTCAGTACGCGGTAGACCTCAACTACAGCGACCTCACGCAGTTTACGGAGATGGATTTCGTGGTCGCCGGCCCAGGAGCCCGGAGCGGTATTCGCAAGGCATTCGCGGACCCCGTGGAACTGAGCGACGAGCAGATCATCCGTGAAGTCACGGAAGCCGCCGACCAAGAATTTGCAAGGCGGGGGCTCCCATTCCGGACGTTGTGGGGCCGTCGGCTTCATCTGATCGACTGTCAAAACTTATTCTGCGAGATCGACAAGTACTCACGGGTCGCTTGCCCTGAGCTTTCGGGCAACGGGAGAACGAGAATTAAACGAAAGTTTGAACCTCGGGGCACTCCTCCTTCGCAATGGTATCCCCCGAAATGGCGCTTGTCTTCGCCGGGAGTCAACTCCAGGAGCCATCTATCCACTTCTAGCTGGACGTCATAGGATATATGGCCGCTCCCGATCCGCTTCAACTGTTGCTCTTTCGCCACCCGGACGATCCGGATGTGCTGCCCTACGAAGAGGCGATCGTCCGCGCACTACAGGGAGGCAAAGAAGCTGCAGGGTATCTGGCGACCGGCGAAGACCTCGGACTGCAATTGGAAGTCTTCTCTGGCGCTCCAAGGACAGGACGGTCAGCGACGCAAACTCTCGATAGCTTCGGGCACACCCTCACACTCGTGCTCGTCGACCACACGCTCCTCACCCGAGGCGGGGAATGGCTATGGGATTGGCTCGCCGAGTGTTGGAAGCATACCGATGCTTCCAATGGCCGCCACTCAATGCTAGTTGTACCGCTCGAGGAGCGTTTGGGTCATCAGTTCTCCTCCAAGCGGCCCTCGCTTCAAAGCCTACAGGTTCTTCCGGTCCACGATCTTGGTGAGCGCGCTATTAGACCGGCGACGCTCGCGCTACGCGTTCTTCATGAGTGCCGACTCCTTCTCGCGAGGGCTCTTTATCTCACGTCAGAGCCAGGACGCCCCTCTGGTTTTCTTCGGCTCTTCATTAGCCACGCCAAGATCGACGGCTTGCCCCTCGCGCATGCCTTGAAACATCAGATTGAGGCGCTACCATGGCTCGCTGACTTCTACGATGCCGACGACTTGCCAGCAGGCAGCAACTGGCAGAGGGAGCTGGAACGTGGAGTCGGCGAGTCGCTTATTATCATGCTTCGTACCGACATCTATGACAGTCGTTACTGGTGCCAGCAAGAGGTGCTCTGGGCCGATGAGTATGCGACGCCTGCGGTACTCGTCGACGCACGCACGAGCCTTCACTATCCCGCCGGCGTCCTTCCATTTGACCGCGTACCGACCGTGCGTATTCCCGACGGGAATCTTGTTCGGATTCTCTTTCTCGCCCTGCGTGAGGGCCTGCGCTTCCTTCATTTCATGCGGCGAGTGGAAGAGATGAAACGGAGTGGCGACCTGCCTTCCCCTGCCGAACTTCGAGTCTTCTCCGGCCCACCGAGCATGCCGGCCTTGCTGCGGACATGTCGGCTTCTCTCTGCATCAAAGGAACCTGCGACCACACCGCGAATGATTCTCTACCCGGATCCAACGCTTCGCGCCGGCGTATACGAAGCGGCGGTAGCGCTCGTGGACACGTATGCGCCGGGCACACGTCTCGTTACTCCGAACACGCTTGCCGCGACAGTCGGTCGTACATGATGAGTGTCATACAGCGTCCGCTCACAGGTTCGGTCGTAAATCTCTCTATCTCAGAAAGTGAGGACAGTGCTGAACGCGGCTTTCCCTCGTGGCAAGTCAACCGGGTGACCATTCAAGTAGTGGCCGCGCTCTTCGGTCAGGGTGTAAGCGTGATCTTCGGGCATGACTGGCGCGACGATGGGGTCATGGAGGCCGTACACGGCTTTGCTCGTCAGATGCAATCACCTGTACCGATTTCGCCGAATGACGCTGAATCGATCGGTCAGCCACTCTTGCGCAATCTTCTGCCATGGCCGGACGAGCCCCGCCTGCCTCAGGAAGATCTGGAACGGCTTGCATCGACGTTGCGTGTAGAAAAGGCGGGATTACCTCAAGAGCTTACACCCTATGACAGACGAGCCAGGCATGAAGGGGCGGAGAGCTCTCTGTACCGCTACCTACGCGCTCGAGGTCTGACAAATCTTAGGCATCGACTTGGAGCGGCAGCGCACGCGCGTTTATGCCTCGGTGGCCGTACCTCCGGCGCAGCAGGGCGTTATCCGGGCGTGATCGAAGAGGCCCTCCTGGCTCTGCTCACCGGCAAGCCCCTCTATCTTGTAGGCATCCTTGGCGGCGCAACGCATCAAGTTATAGAGGCAATAGAAGGGCGGCCCATGCTGGAGAACTTCTGCGCGCCGACCACGCTAAGCGAACTCTATCTCGCTCCGCCGGTTCATGAGCGCGATCCTGGAACAGAACCCGATCGTCTCGTCGATAGAGCGGCCATCTGGGACGCCTTCACGAGGGTGGGACGGTCAAGGCTCGCGGAAGCGAACGCGCTCTCTCCGGACGAAAATGGAGAGCTTTTCACCACGCCGGTACTCGACCGCGTCATCCAGCTCGTCCTCACAGGTATCGCGAGGCTGCAAGGTCGACGCTGAGCACCAGGTTTGGCAGTAGCTCAATGCTCAGGCTAGTGTATCGGAGCTGGGACCTGAATCAGCCGGAAAGCCAAGAGCGTCGCACACTTGTTGAATCAGAGCGCCAGCGTTGAACACGATGGCGCGGCGTGGCACACGGCCGAGGCTTCTGATCCTCGTGCGGGCTGTGAAGATCGTCATCCCGGTCACGTCGCCCCGCATCGTGAACGACGAGCGGTAGGCTTGTCCCGTCCTTAGCCGCACGCGGGCGGGCGTCTCGACGAACTCGATCGCACAACGCCTTAGCAAGTATTCCTTGAGCATCGCCGCCTCGGCGAGCCCAAGCCGTTCCCATGCCCTCTCGACCTCGGCATGGAACTCGAACTGCGAGAGCACGGTATAGCTTTCTTCCTTGTCGAACGAGACAACATCAAGCTGAAGCTGGTAACGTTCCTCGACAAGCCTTTCCTCGAAACCGAAATCGAAAAAGTACTTTCCTTCGGAATCGCTTCGGCCATGCCCTGCCTGCTCCTCGATCTTTCCAATGATGCTGAGAATGTCTCTATGCCCTGCGTCGACTGCTCCTCGGCATATCGACAAAGATCCGACGACGCAAGACGGACGGCAAATCTATGTCGTCGCGAAGGATTGGCAGAACTACGAAGTCGGGATCTCCGGAGGCGCGCGTCAGTGCCGCCTGGATCTCCCTCTCCACCCATGGAGAGTTAAGCGAGTGCCCCGAGACAACAACGCAGACAGCAGTGACTTGGCGGAGTGCCTCCTCTATCCGGGTGGAGAAGTCCTCGCCTGGGGATATCTGCCATAGATCCCGCCAGACCTTGATGTTATGGCCACCAAGAAGATATGACAGCCCGTCGACGTACTCTCTATCTTCATGGCTGTAGCTGATGAATACCGACATATAGCAAAGTCAGAGGTCGTCCTACTCTGACGGACGAATAGTTTGGTACCCGTGCAAGGGCTAGGCCCTAGAGAATAGGTCGCGAACGATGATCGCCTCCGGGGTCAAACGCGGGAAATGCCGCACATTGGCTGCCGGGCCTTCATTGGCCGCCATTGGAGTGAGAGGCATGCTAGCCGGGACACACCTCGAGCGTCAAGCGCTGTGTGAGCCGCCCGGTCGCCCAGACATGGCAGGCTCGCGCCCCCGGCTTTTGGCAGCGAATCTTTGTGTAGCGGCGGGCTGTGCACCTCATCTGACGGGGTCAGGGGGCGGCAGCGATCGGTTCGCTGACCTAGGAGGTACGCTCGCCCTGGAGCAAGCTGAACCTCAACGTCGGCGCAGCTGTGGCGTCCGGGATGTCGCTTCGGTTGATTCCGGGTGAAGCCTGACTAAACGATAGGTGCTAGCAGCTGCTCTGTCCGCTAACCCCTCATTGTCAATGGTTGCGGGAGGCCACAGCGACTTGCAGGCAAACTACCGATCGGTCCCCTTCAAACTTCTCGGCTTAGCATCCGTTCCTTCGCCTACCCTGCGGGAGCCAGGGGGACTAAGGGCACGGACTAAGTCCCACTCCGTTCCCGCCGGCTGCCGCCGCATTCGGCAAAGAGGGCCGTAGGTCTTTGGGTGCTGGAGGTCAGTTTGTGGTGGCCTAGTGCTGGATCGCTATCTCGCCGAGCACCTGCCGACGCTCCGGCTGCCTGGGCAGCTCGTCTCCTCTAGCGGCCCTACCCCCTCTACTCAGCTCCCACTCACCGCATACACGAGTCGGGCGCCTGGCAGCTATCCTCTCACAGTCACATCAGACATCGCGTCCAAGCCCCACCGCCTCCTCGTGGCTCCATTCAAGCGCCGACGCTTCCCGCTCATCCAGCATCGAGTGCTGCCCTCGACTTCCAGAATGTCCACCTAATTTCTATAAACGAAGCGGGACCCGGCCTGGCTTCACCATTAGCGACACTTTCAAGTGCCCGCTCCCTCCTACCTCATACCCGGACCACTTCGCCCCGGAACACAACTGCATCACACAGTAAGGGCACAAATGTATTGACTACTGCGTCCCCTAAGCAGCAACTGCTGCCATACGACGCGATAACTCTTAACGTCCCGAACCGTGCGATACGATGACGCAACGGAGGCACCCGTGTTTGAATCTGCCGACCGCCCTCGCACGCCAGGCCCGCAGCCGTGACAACCTCGATCGTCTGCGGTCTGAGGAAAGTGACCCACTGTCCCGACCCCGCCACCAGTCTGCGCCGACGGCTACCTCTACTTAGGTGAGGGGGCTCGACAGGAGACACGATGGAACCGATCGGTGACCACTTCCACACGACTTCTGCCCCAGCACTTACCGCCCGGCGCTCACGGTCAGGAGGACTGTCATGATTGCCAATGTTTCCTGGCAATACATTGTCTTGAACGCCAGCTCCGCTACTGGCTACCGCGTGAAACGGCGGACCGCAGGGTCTCTGCCTCCCGTCTATCAGTCCGGCACAGACACTCCCATGAGCGACAACTGGGTTTCGCAACCGGCTCCCGTGCAAATCACTTTTGGCGGTGCCACCTACATGCTAGGGTTCTGGTCGCTGACGTCTCAGGATTCAACCTCGTTGCAGCGATCCGCTCAAATCCAGACGGGTGCCGTTGCCAACGATTCCCATTCTGGCGGCATCTGGACTGTCGCCGCGAAGGCGTACTATATTCCCGACTTCTCAGGCGGGGGAGGCCCGGGCGTAGGAGGCGGCAGCGGCTTCGTTCTCATCGACGCATTTGATATTCAGCTCAGCGACTTCATCGCGGATGATTTCGTCGATGTGCAGCCCGACCCGAACGGCAGCCTGACCACCGCCGCGAACAATGGGCTCCTCGATACTAGCCAGTTCGCCAAGGGCAGTTCCGTCACGGTCGCGGCTCGCGACGCGCTTTCCCGAAAGCAGTTCGCGTACTGGCTCGCGCCCCTGATCCGGAGCAACGACCAGAACGCAAAGGTTGCCGTTGGCGCGCCCGACCCGCACGACCTCGCCGTGCACTACAACGACCTCGTTGTCGCGTTCAGCTTCTACAACGAAACGCAAGGACGGTCCTGGGTTCCCCCGTATGAAGCCGCCTACGACTGGTTGTGGTGGCTGAAAACTCGCGGTGGCCTCGTGCCTCCGGTTCCACCTTGGGGCCCCGGTGATCCCTGGATCCAGCAGATTCTTGGGGCTCTTTCCGTCGGCTTTGCCGCAAATCAGGTGGGAGGAAAGGTTCGCGGGAGAGTGCTCGAAGCTGCCCTTGAGCAAATCACCCTGGCGACCAACACGCTCAAAGAACAGATAAAGTCGCTCGCGAGAGAATAGTTCAGGTCTTCGGGTGGGCCACCCTTCGCACCCTTTGCCAAGGGGCCACGTTGGGTATCGTACGCCGGGCTAGCGGGTAACTCCCCGATCCGCTCAGCTTGAGTCGGGGCGTGGGTTGCGAAGCCTCTCTATCTGCATCGGATTGCACGCCAAAAACCGGTTCGCTGCCGTGTGCGCGTGAGCAGCTATTCCGCACATAACATCGGAATGAGAGCGCGGGTGCTTGCCGTGAGATTTGCCTACTCCGCCCCGGCTCCTTATAGCGAAAATGGAGCAGTCGGACGCTGGAAACCGTTGATCTACTGAGGACTCGCGGAGTTACATCGCGAGTGGTGACCCCCGGGGGAAGTATACCAAGAGTTGGAGCGCGCTAGAGTTCGGCATCGAGGGTGTCGCCCTCGCGGCTTGGGCCACGGGTTTCCTTCCCGAACGAGTTTCGCGTCTTGCCCTGCTCGACCAAAGAACAAAGGACGGAAGATAGAAAAGATGCCTGATTCGGCCATTGAAAAGGACCGTTCGGATCGAACGGGCCGGGTCGTTCCACTAGCGCGGAGGATGCCCATGGCAGAGCGCCAGTTCGGTGAGATTGTCGGCGTACAGATCGGAACGCTCTTTTGGGCTCGGCGGGCACTGAGCGAAGCCTTGGTCCATCGGCCTACTCAGGCAGGGATCTCTGGTTCGGGTGCCGAAGGCGCCGACTCCATTGTGGTCTCTGGTGGATACGAGGATGATGTCGATGCCGGGGACGAAATCATCTACACAGGCCACGGCGGTAACGACCCGCAGACTGGGAAACAGGTGGCTGACCAGACACTAACTCGTGGCAACCTCGCCCTTGCGAAGAGCCGAGTCGAGGGCCTGCCTGTCCGAGTGATCCGAGGAGCACACTCGGGCTCGTCGTTTGCACCGCGGGAAGGGTACCGGTACGACGGCCTCTACTATGTCGCTGACCACTGGTGCGAGAAGGGTCGCTCGGGGTATCTCATCTGGCGCTTCAAGTTGGTCCGCGATTCATCGGACGGCAGGCCCCTGCCGCCGTTTGTCTCTCCGCCGGCGGGCCGAGAAGTGCCGGAGCGTCGGCCAACCACGACGCTGAGGATCGTCAGAAATACCGCCGTCGCGACCGCAGTGAAGATCCTCCACGACCATCGATGCCAGGTGTGCGGAGTTCGTCTCGAGACACCGGCCGGCCCGTACGCCGAGGGCGCCCACATACGCCCACTCGGTTCGCCACACGACGGACCCGACACGGCCGGCAACATCCTTTGCCTCTGCCCAAACCACCATGCCCTCTTTGACCTAGGCGCCTTCACAGTCGGCGATGACCTGCGTCTCATCGGCCTCGAGGGCTCTCTTCGGACGACGGCCCGCCATATCGTCGACGTTCTACACCTTGCATATCAACGTGATCACTGTGTGCGAAGGAAGGATACGTAGGCCGCCTCAGGCCTCGCCGGGGGCACCTGCTTTCAGGCTCGGCGCGCGGCGTCGACATATCGCGGACCGGTGCATCTGCAAAGGGCCCGGAGTCTCAACGCTGAATCTAGACACCCTGGTATCTGAACAGCGACCTTGGGGTTATGCCGACGAGCGCTGCGTGGGTCTCACACTCCACGTGCGCTGGAATGCGCTGGAGTGTGCGTGAGTTGGTCACAAACTTAGTCACAAATTGAGATTAGGAGAAATTCTCCGGTGGGCAACTGTGTGAAATGAATGGTGGGCTGGGACGGGATTGAACCGCCGACACCAGGATTTTCAGTCCTGTGCTCTACCAACTGAGCTACCAGCCCACCACGAGTTTTCGAGGATAGCAG
>Ga0070699_100001967_pt1 | contig 18553 bp, 16 predicted proteins | sample KBSK1503metaG_FD_65473 | JGI IMG/M metagenome (GOLD analysis project Ga0070699, IMG submission 65473) | Corn, switchgrass and miscanthus rhizosphere microbial communities from Kellogg Biological Station, Michigan, USA - KBS K1-50-3 metaG | ecosystem: Host-associated > Plants > Roots >... | reverse complement strand
GACCGGGAACGCGAGGTGCTCGACCTGGTCGCCCAGGGCCGGGCCAACCCGGTGATCGCGACCAGGCTGGGGCTGAGCCAGAAGACGGTGCGCAACCACGTCTCCAACATCTTGACCAAGTTGCAGGTCGCCGACCGCGCCCAGGCCATCGTCCAGGCCAGGGACGCGGGCCTGGGACACCAGTCCCGGGTCTAAGGGACATCCGGCGCCTTTCCTCCGGCCGGCGTGCCTTTAATTCCCGGGTAAGTCGTGACGGTTACCTCATGACGACGGGACGCGCGGTCGCCGAGTCTGTCATCAATGGCTCGGCACGCTTGAGGAGAACCGGATCATGACCGCTGGGACAGCCTGCACCCTGATACCGCCGCAACAGACGAATTCCCCGGCCGAATCCACGGTCAATGACCTGGTGGCCCGCGCGAAGGACGGTGACAAGCAGGCGTGGGACGCGCTGATTGAGCGCTACGCCCCGCTCATCTGGTCGATCTGCCGCAGGCACCGGCTCGGCCGCGCCGACGCCGACGATGTGGGCCAGAGCGTCTGGCTGCGCCTGGTGGACCAGCTGGACCGGCTCCGTGACCCGGCCGCGCTGCCCGGCTGGCTGGCCACCACCGCCCGGCGGGAGTGCCTCCGGGTGCTGTGCGCGACGCAGGGACCGCGCGCGACCATGTATGAACGGGACGTGGAGACCCTCCCCGACGAGCGGATCGGCCTGGCCGAGCAGGGCCTGCTCGCGGCCGAGCGGCACGCGGCGCTGCGCGAGGCGTTCGACCAGCTGCCGCCGAACGGCAAGCAGCTGATCTCCCTGCTCATCGCCGACCCGCCGCTGCCCTACGCCGACATCAGCGCCCAGCTGGGCATCCCGGTCGGCAGCATCGGCCCGAACCGCAGCCGCTACCTCGACAAGATGCGGCGCCACCCGGCGATCGCCGCGCTGATCAACGCCTAGCTGAGCGATTGAAAACGGGGGATGGAAACCATGCACGTTCGACGCAGGACGGCGGGCTTGATGCTCGCGGCGGCCGCAGCCGCCGGCCTGACCACGGCCGCCGCACTGCCCGCCAGCGCCAGCACGACCGGCTATTACAAGATCTTCGTCCAGCTAGGCACTTTCCCGACCGCCATGTGCCTGCAGCCTGCCGATCCGGCCGGCGGGGCCGGGACGCCCATCGTCCAGCAGCCCTGCGACATCAGCCAGGCCCAGAACTGGGCGCCGGTCGGCATCGGCGGCAGCAGCTACAAGTTCGTGAACCAGGCCACCGGGTTGTGCATGGACGTCCGGGGCGGGGCCGCCCGGGGCACGCCCATCGACCAGTGGCCGTGCAACAACATCAGCAACGAGCGCTGGTCCTGGCCGCACAGCCTCCCGGACGGGATGTGGCCGATCCGGTCGCAGGTCGCGGGAAGCAGCAGTTACTGCCTTGACGTACCTGGAGCGTCCAAGCAGGCCGGGCTCGGCGTTCAGATCTACACCTGCAACGGCACCGCCGCGCAGGCCTGGGCGATCGCCGGCCCCGTCGCCTGACCCGGGTGTAGGACCGTGCCCGTGGGGCAAGGGACCCAGACCCTGCGAGCGGAGGGTCGCTGGGCGACCAGCCCGGCATCGTCGCCGACCGCTACGTCCGGCACGCGCTGCCCGGGGTGCTGACGGTCACCGCGACGGCGGCCGCTGCCGGAGGCCAGGTCACGACCCCGCCCGTATCAGAGTCTTACGACATGGTTGCATCGTTCATGTCGCCAGAGCGTGTCGGCGGATAACCCGTCGGCTGGTCCTGCGGGAGGCCCCGGCCGGGATGGCATCATCGCGGTGACCCGCGCTCACGGGTGCGGTGACAGCTGTGGTACCTGATGCGGGCACTGTTGCCCGGAACGATGCGGGTTATTTTCCCTGCACGTCCCCAGAACTGTATGAACGCGGCATCCATGCAGTATGTACGGGCGCCGACCGGCTTGCTGACGTCACGCCAGCATGCCGGATCGCAGCGGTAGCAGGGACAGAGACAGAGACAGAGACAGAGACAGAGACAGAGACAGGGCCAGGTAGCTCAACCGCCCGGCCAAGCGCGAGCTGGGTGAGATACATAAGGATATGATATAAGTAACTTATGGAAATTGCCCGAGGGTCCGAGCGGACGCTAGCGGCCGGGATAGCGGCCGGGGTGGAGCGGCTGATCGGGCTGGTCAGGTCGCTGAGCCCGGCGGACGGGCTGTCCCTGACCGCGGCCGCGACGCTGGCCACGCTGGAGCGGTCGGGGCCGCGCCGGCTCACCGCGCTCGCCGTCCAGGAGGGCGTGACGCAGCCGGCCATGACGCAGCTGATCGCGCGCCTGCAGGACGCCGGGCTTGTCCGGCGCGACGCGGATCCCGCCGACGGGCGGGTGGTCCAGGTGCGGCTGACCGACCAGGGCCGGGACGCGCTGGCCCGGCGCCGGGCGGTGCGGGCCGAGCGGCTCGCCGTGATCCTGGACCGGATCAGCCCGCAGGACCGGGCGGCCCTCGGCGCGGCGCTGCCCGCCATCGACGCGCTGGCCAGCGCGCAGCGCGACATCACCCTGACCCACTGACAGTTATCCCGAAAGAGAGCACTGATGAGCGGCCCTCACGCGACTTCGGTCGCGAGCCCGTTCCGCCAGCCGAAAGCCGTCTTCGCCGTGGCGTTCGCCTGCGTCGTGTCGTTCATGGGCATCGGCCTGGTCGACCCGATCCTGCCGGCCATCTCGCACGAGCTGCACGCCTCGCCGAGCGAGGTGACGCTGCTGTTCACCAGCTACCTGGTGGTCACCGCGGTGGCGATGCTGATCACCAACTGGGTCTCCAGCCGGCTGGGCGCCAAGAAGACGCTGATCGCGGGGCTGATCCTGATTGTGGTGTTCAGCGCGCTCGCCGGGGCCTCCCCCAGCATCGGCGGGATCATCGGGTTCCGGGCCGGCTGGGGCGTGGGCAACGCGCTGTTCATCGCCACCTCCCTGGCCGTCATCGTCGCCTCGGCCAGCGGCGGCTTCGCCGGCGCGATCGTGCTCTACGAGACCACGCTCGGCGTCGGCATCGCGATCGGCCCGCTGCTCGGCGGGACGCTCGGCGAGATCAGCTGGCGGGGACCGTTCTACGGGGTGGCCGGCCTGATGGCCATCGCGCTCATCGCCACCATCGTGCTGGTCGAGCCCGCGCCGAAACCGGCTCACACCACGGCCCTGTCCGCGCCGTTGCGCGCGCTGAAGCACCGCGGCCTGCTGACCATGTCGCTGACCGCGCTCTGTTACAACTGGGGCTTCTTCACCGTCCTTGGGTACGCGCCGTTCCCGATGAACCTGAGCCCGATCAAGCTCGGCCTGGTGTTCACCGGCTGGGGCATCCTCGTCGCACTCTTCGCCGTGTTCGGCGCGCCCCGGCTGCAGGCCAGCCTGGGCATCGCGAAGACCATGTACGCGAACCTGGCCGCGTTCGCGGTGTTGGTGCTGGTCATCGCGATCTGGACGACCGACCGCGCGGTGCTGATCCCGGCCGTGATCATCTCCGGGATCTTCATCGGGGTTAACAACACGATCACCACCCAGGCGGTGATGACCGTCTCCCCGGTGGAGAAGCCGGTCGCGTCGGCGGCCTACGGCTTCGTCAGGTTCATCGGCGGCGGCCTCGCCCCGTACGCGGCGGGCCGGCTGGTCCTGGCCGTCAACATCCATTTCCCGTTCTACATCGCGGTCGGCGCGATCGTGGCCGGGATCGTGATCCTCACCACCGCTCACGGCCTGCTCACCCAGGCCGAACGGGTCCAGGTTGAGCAGGTCGCCGGGTCACTGGCGGCTGTCGCCGCCGGGCCGGCGGGCGCGCTCATCCCGGTCGAGGCCAACGCGGAGGCGGCGCGGCCTGGCGCGAGCGTCATCCTGGCCGCGGTCGACGCCTCGCCGGTCGGCGCGCTGGTCACCGAGGCCGCGGGCGTCCTGGCGGCGGATCACGGCGGGGTGGTGCACGTGGTGCACACCCAGGAGGAGGCGACCGCGGGCGACGTGGCGATCGACGGCGAGAGCCTGGACGCGGCGCGGGCCATAGTCCGGAACCACCTGGACCGGCTGGCCGCGCACCACGTCCCGGCCGAGGGCCATATCCTGCTGCACGCCGCCGACCACGGCGCGGCGGGCCGGATGGTCGCCGAGTACGCCAACACCGTCGGGGTCAGCACGATCGTGGTCGGCGCGCCCACCCACGGCGGGCTGCCCGCGCTGATGGACGGCAGCGCCAGCCGCGAGCTATGGCGGCACGCCCGCAGCAACGTGCTGGTCGTCAACCCGGACGCGCCGGCCGGGGTGCCCGCCGTAGACCTGTGGCGCGAGCTGGCCAAGGACCGGTAAGCCGCCTTTACTGGCCGCTCAGGCGTCGTGGAAGACCAGGCCGGGGGCGATCACCACGCCACCCCCAGTAGGGCGCCTTCGTGGACCAGCAACTGCTGCTTGCGTTCCACGCCCCCGGCGTAGCCCCGCATACCGCCGTCCGAGCCGATGACCCGGTGGCACGGGCGGATGATGGCCAGCGGGTTGGCGCCGATGGCGGCGCCCAGCGCCTGGACCCTGTCGCGCGGGACGCCGAGCTGGGCGGCCAGCTGGCCGTAGGTGATCGTCGTGCCGTGCTGGACCGAGTCCAGGGCCTGCCAGATCCGCTGCTGGAATTCGGTGCCGCGCGGGGCGAGGTCGAGGCTGAAGACGCGTCGCTGGCCGGCGAAGTACTCGGTGAGCTGGCGGATCACCTCGGCGAACGGCGCCGGGTCACGGCGCCAGCCGTCCCGCACCTCCGGCTCGTAACGCTGCCCGGCCATCGTCACCGAGGTGAGCGTCACGCCGCTGGGCGAGGGGTGGCCGACCAGGAGCAGTTCACCTACCGGGCTTTCCATCGTGGTGTAGACGTTCATATACCCACGCTATGAACCGGCGCGAGAGCAAGCTGGCGGGTTTCGGACATGACGATAGCGCACCCGGGCCGTGGAGGGGGCTGTGACCAGGACCGTTCGGGATTATGAACTGGCTGCCCGGGTCAGATGGGCCGCGGCGAGTCCCGGAGCCGATCCCGGCCCCGCCGCACCGTTTTCCGCAGGTCCTCGGCCAGGTTCTCCAGCGCCGGCAGCGCCGCGAGCAGCGCGGCCTGCTGGCCGTCGGGCAGGCCGGACACCGATTCGGAGATCACCGCACTGCGCTGCGCCGTGATCCGCTCGTAGACACCCCGGCCCTCCGGCGTGACCTCGACCCGGGCCGCGCGGAAATCATCGGGGTCGCGCAGCCGCTTGATCAGGCCGTATTCATCGAGCTTGCCGATGACGCGGGACAGCATCGTCGGGTTGATGCCCTCGAGCTCGGTGAGTTCGGCCAGGCTGAGCGGTCCGCGCATGGTGATGATGCCGAGCACCGAGGCCTGGGTCGGGGTCAGCCCTTCCTCCCGGGACGCGGCGTTGAGCTGCCGCGCGAGCTTCAGGACGACACGCCTCAGGCGGATGACCGTGTCGTTGTCCATGCCCGTTGCTCCCGGTCTTATTGCCCGGCGCTAGGCCCTCGTGCCCGGTCCAGGCCGCCGGGGTCCCCGGCCTCCTCGATGGCCGTCTGGGGTCCGGACGGTGCGCCGGATTGTGTTCGGTGCCATCGGCACGTGCCGCCTTTCGTCAGCTGCGGTCAGTCGGCGGCCAGAATGACGTCCGACGCCTTGATCACCGCGGTGACCTCCGAGCCGACGGACAGGCCGAGTTGCTTGACCGCCTCCACCGTGATCGAGGCCACCAGGCGGGTGCCGCCTGCGTCCAGTTCGACGTTGGAGATGGCCTCGCCGTTGTTGATGGCTGTGACGCGGGCGGGAATCTGGTTTCGGGCGCTCAGCCGCATGGCTGTCACTCCTTGTTATCTGTGCTGCCTCATTGGTGCTGCCTCATTGGTGCTGCCTCATTGGTGCTGCCTCATTGGTGCTGCCTCATTGGTGCTGCCTCATTGGTGCTGCGACCGTACGCTACTCGCCGTGGCTTCGCCCGGAGCCATGCGGTGGCGCGAACGGCGATACTGACGGGGTGGCCGAGCATTGGCTGAGCAGTGATTGGGTGCTAGCGTCTGATGGTAGCAATGTCGCTGCTCCAGACCCCGGCGGCGGGAGGAACTACCGCCTGGCGGTGAGTTGAGTGAGCAGTCCTGGCGCCCCTGACATCAGGACCGGTACCAGACCGGTTTCCCATCCGGCGGCCGTCTCTGCACTGCGCCCCCATGATCGCCGTGACCCGTGGGTGGGTACCGGGCTCGGCGGCGTCACCATGCCCCCGCTCGCCGGGCAACCCGGCCACGGCCTCACGGCGTTCCTGCGGAGCCAGCCGTCCCGCATCGTGGACGGCCGTATCCAAGGCGGCTACAACGACGTGTATGAGCTCATCTGCCCCAGCTGCGGCGATCGTCCCGACCTGGATTACCTCGAGGTTCCGCCGCGGCTTCGGTGGCTTCGCGGGCCGCGCACGCTGGAGGAGGGCCTGGCTGCGTATCACGGGCACCTCGGGCTTCCCTGGTCGACGAGGATAGCGCCGGAAGCTTCAGGTCCTGACTAGGCGAAGGCCGGGCAGGCGGGTGCTACCCAATGCGGCTCCGATCATCGATGGCGATTACGCTGTCTTGATTCCCATTGGGTGAAGCAGGGTTGGCGGCCCCCAACCGCAGGCCCATAGGGGAGATGGGTCCTGTGGCTCCCGCGGGGTCGCCAACCCGGACCGCGCCAGGTCTTGGCGCCAACTACCACGCCACGTTGTCTTGTCCGAGGATGACCGGGGCTTTACCTTTGGATTTAACAGCTGACCTCAGTTGGTGTCGTCCAGACCCCGCGAGCCGATTGAGAAGCGATGGATACTGATGATCTTACGGTCAAAGCCGACCACGATGGAGCGGTCTGCACGCTCATCCTGGGCGGCGACCTAGACTTTCTGACGGCTGGCGAATTCCTGCAACATGCGGCACGGGTCCTCGATGACCGGATCGAGCGGTTCGTTCTGGACCTGGCCGGGGTGACGTTCCTGGACTGCGCCGGAATACGGGCGCTGGCCATCGCTACCTGCTTTGCGCCCGGTGGCTGCCCGGTCATCATCCGCTCACTCAGTCCTCCGGCGCGCCGGATCATCGCGCTGCTGGGCACTGATGACATAGAGAGCCTCCGGAGACTCACTGCGGGCCTGCAACCCCAGAACGGACTGCGGGATGGGGTGACTAGTGAGCAGGGACTTGTCCCGGTGACGTGGGCCGACCTGGCCCTTGACGCGTAAGCGTCAATCCGGACCTGCCAGAAGTACGGGGAGGCGAACGTGCACCCCCACCGCTACCGGATTTCATCGGGGGCGGTCTGAGCACAGTTGTCCGCCAGGCGTTCGAGGGATTCATGATCAAATCCGACGGCGTACACGACGCTCATCGCCGATCTCGATCAGGCTGCTCTGTACGGGGCGCTGAATCGTATCCAGTTCCTTGATCTCGACCTCATTGAGCTCGTCAGGACATCAGAAGAGGCAGGCTGACAGCTAGGCGATGCGGGGGGCGGGGGCGTCAGCTCTGTTAGACCACATCAGCTGGACGGGAACGGCGCCCGAACCGTCGGCCAGGTCGACTTCACGGAAGATGAGGGGGAGGCTGGTGCCGGCTTCCTTGACCGGGATGTCGCCGATCTCGCCGCCCTTGGCGGAGTACCAGCCGAGTCTGGCGCTGTCGCCGGTCCGGATGGCGTCGTCCACGTCGGGGTCGGTCCTGGCCTCGTTGAGCTGGTGATAGAGGGTGGCCGCGATGTTCTTCCAGGACTGGCCGAAGACGGGTATGCCGTTGCCTGCCTCGGAGTAGACGCCGGCGATGTAGTAGGCGGTGCCGCACGGCGTGACGCGGGCCGATCCGTGGTAGCCGCCCAGGCCGCGGCGGGAGTCGGCATCCTCGTCGCCGACCTTCACGACGGCGTGCTGACGGCGCTCGTGCTCGGCTTCCTGGCCCGGCGGCGGCCGGAACCCGGGCGAGAAGCCGTCCACTAGGACGACGCCTCGGGGCAGCAGGATGTTGATCACCGTGCTGTCCGTGTCGGCGCCGTCGAGGGCGCCGTACCGGCAGATCCGCGCCACCAGCGCTTCCACCTGGTCCTTGTGGATCGTGGCCGGGGCGGAGCCGGGCAGCACCACCGATGGCAGCATGCGGGAACTGATGGGCACGTCGTAGTACTGCTGGATCACAGACTGCAGGTCGTTGTCGCTCATCGCCTTGGCCAGGGCCGCGTCGATGCTGGCGATGTCGGCCGGGTCCCAGGCCGCGGTTCCGCCCAGGTAGTGGTTGGCGAAGACCAGGTGCGCGATGGTCCTGCCGCCGAAGAAGCGAAGGTTCAGCGCGGGCCTGGGCGGGAAACCCGACGCGAGCTCGTCCGCAGTCAGCTCGGACACGCTCGATCCCGAACGGTCGTAGTACGCGCGGTGCGCCCCGGAGCCGGCCAGGAGGCTGACGTTCAGGAGCCGGCCCTGGCTATCGTCCATCGTTCCCCGATCTCTGCCGTCGTGCGCGGGTCAGTCCCCTATTCGTCCGGAGGAGCAGACGGACCCGGTTGATACGGCCCGGCGGGTGTCCGGAGCCGACGCGGAGGGACAAAAATTCGCTCACCAGTACGTAAAATTGACTTTTTGCGTGGTTGATTCGGGCTCCGTGGTTGATTTGGTGGCCTATAGTGCACCGAAACAACCGCATAGCCCGGATCAACCACGATCTTTTTCGGTCGGGCGTCTCACGGCGCGCTCGGGCATCAGGGGACGCACAGGCATCACAGCACGGAGGCGCAGGCATCACAGCACGGAGGCGCAGGCATCACAGCGGACGCGCAGGCATCACAGCGCGGACGAGAAGACCGTGCGGGGCTGCTTGGTTAGGGGATCAGGTCGAGGGCGGCGCGGATGATGCTGTCGGTGTCGATGCCGTTGTAGCGGTACAGGTCCTCGATCGCGCCGGACTGGCCGAACTGCGCCACGCCCAGCGCGGCGTGGGGCACCTGGTTGACGGTGGCCAGGAAAGACAGCGTGTGCGGGTGCCCGTCCAGGACGGTGACCAGCGGCGTGGCACGGGCCGCGGGAAACGCCTGCTCGAGGATCCAGGGCTCGCCGGCCGGCGCACCCTGCGCCAGGCCCTGCCGGGCGCGCAGCGCGCGGAACAGCAGCCCGGGGCTGGTCACGCAGACCACGTCGGCCTGCGTTCCGGTCTCGGCGAGCCGCTCGGCGGCGGCCAGCGCCTCGGACACGAGCGCGCCCATCACCGCGATCGTCACGGCAGGCGCCCCGGTGCGGTGCAGCGGGTACGCGCCGGCCACCACCTGGCGGCGGCGGCGTTCCCTGGCCGCGGGGTCGGCCGGGATCGCGGCCAGCTTCTGGCTGACCGGCCGGGTGGACAGCCGCAGGTAGGCCGAGCTGCCGTCCGGGCCGCCCAGCCGGGCCAGGCTGGCCAGCAGGCACCATTCGGTGTCGACCGCGAAGGCGGGCTCGTAGGCTACGCAGCCCGGCTGCTCGATTCCGATGGACGGCGTGGTGATGGACTGGTGCGCCCCGCCCTCGGGGGCGAGCGAGACCCCGGACGGCGTGCCGACCAGGATCGACTGGCCGCCCGCGTAGATGCCGAACGACCACGGCTCGAGCGCCCGCTCCACGAACGGGTCGTACAGCACCCCGATCGGGAACAGCGGCTGGCCCCAGCGGCTCCAGGTCGCGCCGAGCTCGCCGAGCAGGCCGACCAGGTTGGTCTCGGCGATGCCGAGCTCGATGTGCTGCCCGGTCGGCTTCTCCCGCCAGTGCAGGATGGTCTCGGCGTCGTCGGCGAACCAGTCGGTCCGCTCCCGGGCCGACCACACGCCGACCTTGTTCACCCAGCCGCCCAGGTTGGTGCTCGAGCTGACGTCCGGGCTGACCGTGACGACCCGCGCGGCCGCCCCGGGGGCTTCGCGGGTCAGGTCGAGCAGCGCCCGGCCGAGCGCGGCCTGGGTGGTGGCCACCCCGGTCGGGGTGCGGCCGAAGTCCTGCGGCACGGCGGGCGGCGCCTGCCGGGGCGGGGCCGGACGGCGCAGCCGCCGGGCGGTCTGCGCGCACAGCTCGCCCGCCGCGCTGTCCGGCGCGGGCCGGCGCCACGGCTCCCCCGGGTCGCTGCCCAGCTGGGTTGCCAGCTCGCCGAGCTGGGCCTCGGTCAGCAGTGCCGAGTGATTCTGCGGGTGGCCCTCGACGGCCAGGCCGTAGCCCTTGATCGTGTAGGCCAGGATGATCGTGGGCCGGCTGTCGTCGATGGCGCCGTACGCCTCGTCCAGCGCCTCCAGATCGTGGCCGCCGAGGTTCCGGATCGCGCGGGCCAGGGAAGCGTCGTCCAGGCCGGCCACGAGTCCGGCCAGGGACTCGTCGCCGCCGGGCAGGCGCTGGCGCAGCTCGTCCGGGTGGCAGCGGAGCAGCCGCTGGTACTCGGGGTTGGGCATGGCGTCGATCCGGTGCCGCAGCGCCTCCCCGCCGGGCCGGGTGAACAGCTCCTCGAGCAGCCGCCCGTACTTCAGCGTGATGACCTGCCAGCCCGCCGCGCTGAACATGCCGCGCAGCCGGTCCGCGGTGATCAGCGGGACCACCCGGTCCAGCGACTGGCGGTTCACGTCGACGACCCAGACGACCTCGCCGAGTTCGGCCACGCCGGGGTCGACGATGGCCTCCCAGACCGCGCCCTCGTCGAGTTCGGCGTCTCCGAGCAGCGAGTACTGGCGGCCTGGGGCCGCGGGGCTGTCTTGGCGGCCTGGGGCCGCGGGGCTGTCTTGGCGGCCTGGGGCCGCGGGGCTGTCTTGGCGGGCTGGGGGCGCGGGGCTGTCTTGGCGGCCTGGGGTCGCGGGGTCGTCGGCGGTGAACCGGTTGCTCAGGTAGCGGCGGGCCACCGCGCCCCAGACCGGGGCGGTCGCGCCGATGCCGACGGACCCGGTGGAGTAGTCGACCGGATCGGGGTCCTTGACCCGGCTCGGGTAGCTCTGCAGGCCGCCGAACGCCCGCAGCGTCGGCAGGTACGACTCATCGAGCTCACCGAGCAGGTAGTTGATCGCGTGCAGCACGGGCGAGGCGTGCGGCTTGACCGACACCCGGTCGTCGGCGCGCAGGTGCCGGAACCACAGCGACGTCATGACCGAGACCATCGACGCCGACGACGCCTGATGGCCGCCGACCTTCAGCCCGCCGGGATTGGGCCGGACCCGGTTGGCGTGGTGGACGATCGCCGTGGACAGCCAGAGCACCTGGCGCTCGATCTCGGCCAGCGCGTCCAGGCTGGTGGCTTTCTGCTGCAGCTCGGTCATGGGTGCATGACAACATGCCCGCAGCCAGGGCACAACCAGGCATTCGTCACACGACCGGCAGCCAGTAGCAACGTTCTTCGCCGTAGTCGGTGAACCCGGCCCTGAGCAGGATCGGTCCGGAAGCCAGGGCGCGGCCCTTGGCCATGGCCAAAGTGGCGCCATGCTCGCGGGCCAGCCGGAGCCGTTCGGCGAGCACGGCGCGGTAACTGCCGTGGCCGCGGGAGGCCGGCAGGGTGATCGCGCCCCACAGGTGCGCGATTCTCCCCTGGGCCACCTCCCCGGTCAGCGTGCATCCGCCGGTCGAGACCGGCTCGCCGCCGGCGAAGGCGACCACGCGGAAGCTGGACCAGGTCGCCAGGTCCCTGAGCGTCTCCTTCAGCTGGCGGGTGAGCTCGGCCTGGCCTGGCTCGAGGCTCTCCCATCCCTGCACGCTGACCGCTGAGGCCGCGCGGAAGGTGCGCTCGTCGCTGACGAGCTCGACGACCTCGCCGCCGGGCAGTTCGGGGGGCGGCAGGTCCTCGCTCAGTTCGCGGGCCAGTATCTGCATCGCGTCGATGAGCCCGGCCCCGCGGGCCCGGAGCGCATCCTCGGTGCCGGCCGGCTGGCTCACGGCCGAGACCCACCAGGCCACCCCGGGCAGGCCCCAGCCGCGAACCCGGTCCGCGATCTCTCCGATGACCTCATCGAGCGGTCGCGCCGTCCGGGACCAGGTCACCTGGGCGGCGCCGAGGGAGGGACCGAGCACCCAGTCGGGGTGCCGGAGGAGCCGGTAGTCGTCGGTCCGGACCTCGATGGCGCCTTCGGGCACGAACTCCATCGCGGCCGCCGCGTCGAGCACCCGCTGTGCTGTCCACGAACTCATCGCCTGACCTCCCGTCGACTAGGAATCAGGCACCGTACCTCTTCTTTCTATCCCGCTAGATGAGCGGCAGCCAGTAGCAGCGCTCCTCGCTGTAGAGGGCGAACCCGGATCGGAGCAGGATCGGCCCGGACGTCTCGACGCGCCCCTTCACCAGGGCCAGCGTGGCCCCGTGGGCGTGGGCCAGCCGCAGCCGTTCGGCCAGCACCGCCCGGTAGGCGCCGCGCCGCCGGTACTCCCGCCGGGTGACCGCGCCCCACAGCTGGGCCACCTCCCCGCGTAGCGTGCACCCGCCGACCGCGGCGGGCTCGCCCCGCACCGAGGCCAGCACGCGGAAGCTGGACCAGGCCGCCAGGTCGCCGACTGTCTCGGCGTACTCGCGGGCGAGCGCGGCATCGGCGGGCTCCCTTCTCCCCCACCCGCGCACGGCGACCATCGACGCGGCCCGGAACGTCCGCTCGTCGGCAACCAGCTCGACGCTCACGTCCCCGAAGCCGGCCAGGCCGGCATCGTCGCCGTTCAGCTCGCGAGCCAGGATCTGCACCGCGTCGATCTGCTTGCCGCCCGCGGTGCGCAGCGCCGCCTCGGTGTCCGGCGGCAGGGTCGCGGACGAGACCCACCAGGCCACCCCGGGCCTGTTCCACTCGCGCACCCGCGCGGTCACCTCACTGATGACCTCCGCCACGGTCCGTTCCGACCGCGACCGGGTGACCTGGGCGGCGGGGAAGGGCGGGTCGAGCGCCCAGTCCGGGTAGCGGATGAGCCGGTAGTCATCGGTCAGCACCTCGACGGCGCCGTCCGGGGACCACTCCATGGCGACCGCCGCGTCGAGCACATGCCGCGGTGTCCACGAGCTCACGCCTGACCTCCTCCTGAAGGTTCTTTTCTACCGAACGGGCCCGGCGCGTGCCCCGCTATCGTGCGAGCCCCTCCGATGGCGGCGCTCGCCGCGGCGCCCCGCGCCAGGACGAAGGCCAGGGCGAGGCCCAGCCGTTCTGTTGGCCTTTGTCCGGAAGCGTCATCCGTTGTTCAGGTTCCGGTCGCCTGCGCCCGAAACGATGTGAGGGCGCCGAAATGCGGCGGTCCTGAGCCTGGCAGGAGACATCATGCGAACGAAACCGATATGGCGGGCGGCGGCCATCGCCGCGAGCGTAACGGCCGCGCTCGGCGGCGCGGCGGGCGCCTCTGCGGCGACAGGACAGCCCGGCGGTGAGGGGCATTCCGGCGGCGTCCAGCACGTGCTGCTGATCTCGGTGGACGGCCTGCACCAGCAGGATCTCACCTGGTACGTGAAGAACTACCCGCACTCTGTGCTGGCCACCCTGGGCCACCGGGGCGTGGAGTACAGCAACGCCCAGACGCCGTTCCCCTCCGACTCTTCCCCGGGAATGGTGGCCCAGGTGACGGGCGGCAACCCGCGGTCGACCGGCTACTACTACGACGACACCTGGAACCACGACGTGTTCCCCGCGGGCACGACGCACTGCTCAGGGCCCGTACCGGGCGGTGAGGCCGCCTACCACGAGGCCGTCGACAAGAACTCCAGCGCGCTGGACGCGGGCCAGGGCCTGGCGGGCCTGCCGGGCAGCATCCTGCAGATGACCGGGAACCCGGTAGACGTGATCAACCCGGCGAACCTGCCGGTCGACCCGGCGACCTGCAAGCCGATCTACCCGAACCAGTACCTTCAGGTCAACACGATCTTCAACGTGGCCAGGGCTCATGGGCTGCGCACGGCCTGGTCGGACAAGCACCCCGCGTACCAGATGTTCAACGGGCCCTCGGGAACGAACGGGCCCTCGGGCAGCGGAGTCCAGGATTACTTCACCCCCGAGATCAACAGCGTGGCGACTTCCAGCGGCGGAGACTGGACCACCGACAACGCCCTGACCATGCAGTACGACTCTTACAAGGTGCAGGCGATCCTGAACGAGATCAACGGCTTCGACCACAGCGGCAAGCGCCACGTGGGCGTTCCGGCCATCTTCGGCATGAACTTCCAGACCGTCTCCACGGCCCAGAAGCTGCCCACCTCCGACGGGCTGACCGGCGGATACCTGCCCGGCGGGACGGTCCCCGGCCCGCTGCTCGTGCGGGCGCTCAACTACGTCAACACCCAGATCGGCGCGATGGTGGCCCGGATCCAGGCCGACGGCCTGGCCGGCAGCACCGCCGTCATCATCTCCGCCAAGCACGGCCAGTCCCCGACCGACCCGAACGACCTGGCCCGGGTGCCCGACTCACCTATCATCAGCGCAATCAACGCGGCGTGGAAAGCCGCCCATCCGGGCGCGGGCGACCTGGTCATCTTCTCCACCGACGATGACGCGATGCTGCTCTGGCTCAGCGACCGTTCGCAGGCGGCCGCCAACTTCGTGAAGACCTACCTGCTGACGCACTCGGCGGCCGGCAACAACATCAGCGGAAACCCGATCACGGTCTCGGCGTCCGGACTGAAGACGGTCTACGCGGGCGCTGCGTCGGCAGCCTTCTTCGGCGTCCCGGTCAGTGATCCCCGGCACCCGGACGTTCTCGGCATCGCCCAGCACGGCGTGGTCTACACCGGCGGGAAGAGCAAGATCGCCGAGCATGGCGGAGACGATCCGCAGGACCGCGACGTGCCCATCCTCGTCGTACTGCCTAACCTGAAAAATGGCCGCACCATCGGCGCTCCGGTCGAGACCACCCAGATCGCCCCGACCATCCTGCGGCTGCTCGGCCTGAACCCGGGTGAACTGCAGGCCGTGCAGGCCGAGCACACCCGGAGCCTGCCCAGCCTGCGATAGGCACCGGACACTGACGCTCCCCGCCGTTACGGCGTCGGCCAGCTACGATGAAGTCCCGGCCGGGATGGGCCGGCCGACGCCGCTGGGGGGTGCAGTGAAATTCGTCCAGTACTACCTCGACTGCCTGTCCCAGGCTTCCTACCTGATCGGCGACGAGACCACCGGGCGCGCGGCCGTGGTGGACCCCAGGCGGGACGTGCAGGATTACCTGGACGACGCGGCCGCCAGCGGGCTGAGCATCGACTACGTCATCGAGACCCACGTGCACGCCGACTTCCTCTCCGGGCACCTGGAGCTGGCCGCCGCGACCGGCGCCGCCATCGTCTACGGGCAGGCCGCGGACGTGCACTTCCCGCACCGCAAGGTGGGCGACGGCGAGCGCATCGAGCTCGGCCAGGTCGGCCTGGAGTTCCGGGCCACCCCCGGGCACACGCCCGAGTCGGTCTGCATCGTGGTGTGGGAGTCCCCCGGCGCCGACGCACCGTACGGCGTGCTGACCGGCGACACCCTGTTCATCGGGGACGTCGGCCGGCCGGACCTGCAGGGCGGGCAGGGACTGAGCCCCGAGGTCATGGCCCGCCAGCTCTACCGGTCGCTGCACGCCAGCCTGCTCACCCTGCCCGACGCCACCCGGGTGTACCCGGCCCACGGGGCGGGATCCGCGTGCGGCAAGAACCTGTCGACCGAGAAGGCGTCCACCATCGGTGAGCAGCGCCGCAGTAACTACGCGCTGCGGCTCGGCACCGCGGAGGACTTCGTGGCCGCGGTCACCGAGGGACAGCCGCCCCAGCCCGGCTACTTCGCCCGGGTGGCCGAGCTCAACCGGGAATCCCACGAGCTCGCGCACGTCGAGCAGCCGCCCCTGCTGCCCCTGGAACAGGTGCTGCGGCTTCAGGCGAGCGGCGCGGCCGTGCTCGACGTCCGCTCCCCCGAGGAGTTCGCCCGCGGGCACCTGCGCGGCTCGGTCAACGTCGGTCTCGACGGCCGCTTCGCCGAGTACGCCGCGCAGGTCGTCGGCGGCGACATCGTCGTGGTGTGCGACCCCGGCCGTGCCCGCGACGCCCGGCTGCGCCTGGCCCGGGTGGGCCTGGACTCCGTCGTGGGGGCCCTCGACCATCCGGTGCCCGCCTTCATCGGGCACCCCGAGGTCACCGGCACCGCCAGCCGCCTGACCGCAGCCCAGCTGGCCGACGCCCGGGCGGCCGTCCCCGGCCTGGTGCTGCTGGACGTGCGCGGCCCCGGCGAGCGGGAAACGGGTTACATCGAGGACAGCGTGCACATCCCCATCGGCCAGCTGCGGGACCGGATAGGCGAGCTCGATCCCGCCCGCCCGGTCGTCACGTACTGCGCCGGCGGCTACCGGTCCTCCATCGCGGCCAGCCTGCTCCGCGCCTCGGCCTTCGCCGACGTGTCCGACCTCATCGGGGGCTACCAGGCGTGGCTGGCGGCCTGACGTTCCCCGGCGTCAGTAGCTGAAGGTGGTCGCGCCCTCGTCACCGATCCACTCCCACAGCTGGACGCTGCCGGCCAGCTCGGCGTTCGGGACCAGGTCGCCCTTGTCCAGCTGCTTGGCGTTGAAGCACACCGGGCAGACCATGAACCGGCCCCCCGCCTTCTCGTACCGGGCCAGCAGGTCCGGCAGCGGCGGGCAGCCGTCGCAGGCCACCCCCACCGCCACCCCGGCCAGCGCCAGCCGGACCGCCTCCTTGGCCTGGAACATCAACGTCGGGCGCCCCGCCTCGGCCGCCCCCACCGCGACCAGGAACGCCACCGTCACCTTCTCCGGATCCTCCAGACCCGTGGTCAGGCTGATCACTGCCTTACCCGCCATCACTGCCTCCCTCTCCCGATGCACCGTGCGCTGGTGAGGAGACGGTAAGGCGGGCGCGGGCGGGCCGGATACCGTAGAACTACCGTATTGGGCGGATTACTTACGGCGGCGGTCGGTGGCGCTGGCCACATTCGCGACGATCACCGCGAACGGCGGGATCAGCAGGGCCACCGCCGAGACGATCACGGCCGCGAGCGTGGAGTACCGGTCGATCACCGCCCAGGAGAGCACGAACAAGCCGATGCAGGTCGCCATCAGCGCGAAGTACCAGCGCTTGTCGGCCCGCGACGGCTGCGGTCCCGGGTCGTTATCGCTGGTCGTCACCAGCCTCCGATGCCCGGGCCGCGGTCACTCAAACGTGGCCGGCGCGGCGTACGGGTCTGTGGCGGTCCGGCTGGTTATGTTCATATGCATGTTCGACGAGAACGCGGTGCTTGACGGGCTGAACGAACAGCAGCGGCAGGCGGCCACGCACCAGGGCGGTCCGCTGCTGGTGCTGGCCGGGGCGGGCACCGGGAAAACCCGGACGCTGGTGGCACGGGCGGCGTGGCTGCGCGGCAGTCAGGGCGTGCCGGCCAGCCGGATCCTGCTGCTGACCTTCACCCGCCGCGCCGCCAGCGACATGCTCGCCCGGGCGGCGGCGTGGTTCGACGGCTCGTCCGGGCGAATCTGCGGCGGGACCTTCCACGCCATCGCGCACAAGATCATCCGGCAGCACGCGGAGTCGTTCTCGCTGCCGCCGCAGTTCACCATCCTGGACCAGGGCGACACCACCGACCTGATGGACGTGCTGCGGCCGGATCACGGACTTGACAACACCGGACAGCGGGCACCGCGGGCGGCGGCATGCGCGGACATCTACACCCGCTGCGTGAACACCGGACGGCCGGTCAGCGAGGTAGTGACCGCCTGCTACCCGTGGTGCAAGCCGTTCACCGGCCAGCTGGCCGCGCTGTTCCGCGCCTACACGGCGCGCAAGCGGGCCAGGAACCTGCTGGACTTCGATGACCTGCTGCTGCTGTGGCAGGCGGCACTGGCCGACCCGGTCGCCGGCCCGGTGCTGCGCGGCATGTTCGACGCGGTCCTGGTGGACGAGTACCAGGACGTCAACGCCGTCCAGGCCAGCATCGTCCGGCTGCTGCAGCCGGACGGGAAGCAGCTGACCTGCGTGGGCGACGACGCGCAGGCCATCTACGGGTTCCGCGGCGCCGACCCGGCGCACCTGCGGCAGCTCACCGCCGACTACCCGGGTCTCGATATCGTGCGGCTGGACCGCAACTACCGGTCCCGGCAGGGCGTGCTCGACCTGGCCAACGTCATCCGCCCTTCCTCTCGCCTCCCCGGGGGGGCTCGGGGGGGTCGTCTCTCCCCAAGGGGGGTCCGGGGGGATGGGTCCCCCCGGGAAAGGAGCGAGCAGAGCCTGGATCTCACGCTGACCGGCGACCGCGGCGCGGGGATGGTGCCGCTGCTCGTCCGCTGCCACGACGAGGCCACCCAGGCCATCCAGATCTGCGCCCGGGTGCTGGAGGCGCACGAGGACGGCGCCGCACTGCGCGACCAGGCGGTGCTGGTCCGCGCCGCGCATCACAGCGACATCCTGGAGATCGAGCTGAGCGCGCGGAAGATCCCGTACGTGAAGTACGGCGGGCTGCGGTTCACCGACACCGCCCACGTCAAGGACTTCCTCGCCGCCGCCAGGATCCTCGTCAATCCGGCCGACGAGCTGGCCTGGTTCCGGCTGCTCCGGCTGCACGAGGGCAT
>Ga0070699_100001965_pt1 | contig 18563 bp, 10 predicted proteins | sample KBSK1503metaG_FD_65473 | JGI IMG/M metagenome (GOLD analysis project Ga0070699, IMG submission 65473) | Corn, switchgrass and miscanthus rhizosphere microbial communities from Kellogg Biological Station, Michigan, USA - KBS K1-50-3 metaG | ecosystem: Host-associated > Plants > Roots >... | reverse complement strand
AAGGGAATTGATCACGCGGCGGAAACCGTCATTTAACAATCCTACATCATAACCTTCACGTAAAATGCGCGCAATTTCACCTGGATTCATGCTAGACGGAATCAGGAATATCTTGCCTTTAATATCCACACCTACTTTATTCGTCACATCTTTTGCTGCTTCCTCTATTTCACACTCTCCCCATAGATAATCGTTCAATGAGTGAACCATTTCCTTTTCATCCAGGCTAAATAGGACATGAATGCCCGGCGATTGAATATCGGTATCCACAATCCCCACACGCTTACCTTCCATCGCTAAAAGTGTAGACAGGTTTGCGGTTGTATTTGATTTGCCGGTACCACCTCGAAAAGAATGAACAGAAATAATCTGAGGGGCCATCTGTTTCTCCAGGAAAGGTTAAATTTCTATCATTATAGTAGTGTTGGAAAGTAAAATCAAATTGTGTTATGCAAATGTAAACAGACTTACCCGCCCTGCTGCGCTCAAATCAAACCATACTTGCACAGTCCCTGGCAGAAAACATTAGCATAGCGCAGGATTGTGTAGGCGTCGCATAGCAAAATCCACTGCTGAAGAACTTGGATACGTTTCCTTCTTATCCAGGGTGTTCGACGGACGGTCAGGATGTATCTTTTGAAGGCCGAGGGCTGATAAACGTCTCCTCGCCAGATGGAGGCGAAGCATCTTCTGTCCCTTTGGGGGATGCTGCTTCGCTTTGGGTAGACTTGCTCTTCAATAGGCGATCATACACCGAATCCATCGCTTTCGAAACGGCCCTGCCCGGCGGATTAACCTGAAGAGCTTTATTAACAGCCTGGACGAAATCTTCAGCAGTTTGGTATCGCTCGCCCGGCTCCTTGGCCAGCGACTTGATCACGACACGTTCGATGGCGTCATTCAGCTCCGGCACAAGTTCACGGACTGAGGGCAATGGGTCACGAATATGTTTGATCACAACCATCATGGGGAAATTGTCCTGATATGGGACCTGACCGGTGAGCATTTCATAAAAGATAACCCCCAAGGAATAAAGATCGCTACGCCCATCTACTGAATCGCCTTTCCCCTGTTCAGGCGACATATAGGCCGGGGTGCCCATGATGGTCCCTGCGGATGTTAATCTGTCGGATGAGGCCTGCATCATACGTGCCAGACCAAAGTCGGTTAACAGACAGTTGCCTTGCTCGTCAATGAGTACGTTACTGGGCTTCACATCACGGTGAATCATGCCCCGGGCGTGAGCATAACCCAGCGCGCCGCCAATCTGGGTCATGATCTGGTGGATCTCAGACAGGGTCCTACGACGGGCCTGCAACAGCTCGGCAAGTGTGCCGTTCTGCAGGAAGGGCATGACAATATAGCTGTATCCATCTTCTTGTCCATAGTCGAAAACCGGCAAAATATGCGGATGCTGAAGTTGAGCTAACATGATGGCTTCACGCTGAAACCTGTTAGTAAACTCGTTTGACTCGGCCACCAATGTACGGGAGAGTACCTTCACGGCGACAAAGCGTTCCATGGCAGGTTGGTAAGCCTTATAGACGGCTGCCATACCTCCTTCTCCCAGGGGAGCCACAATTTCATAGACTCCAAACTGTTTTCCTGTTAGGTCTTCCATGTGTAAGCTTTACCTCGTATCTTCTTTGATCAATTCATCCTAGTATAGCACGGCACACAAATTTCGAGATTGTTTTTTCCGGCGCTAATTAAATTGAAAGGCAGAGGGTTTTGCTCATTATAAGGTGATGCCGCCATCCACCTGGATGATCTGGCCGGTGATGTAAGATGCTTTATCAGAGAGCAGGAAGCATACGACATGTGAAACATCATCCACTGTGCCAAGCCGCCGCAAATTAATGCGGTCCCGAATGTAATTCAAGGTATCATGATCAAGAACGCCGATCATGTCCGTTTGAATATATCCTGGTGCGACCGCGTTCACACGCACGTTATAAGAGGCCACCTCAGCCGATAAGGCCTTTGTAAATCCGATCATTCCGGCTTTAGCCGCTGCATAATTCGACTGGCCGCTGTTTCCATAGATACCAGACACTGAAGAGATATTGATGATGACTCCGTTGCGTTGCTTCACCATTTGAAGTACCAGCGGTTTGGTCGCATTGAACATGCTTCCCAAATTGGTGTTAATGACTGAATCCCATTGATCGCGGCTCATGCGCGCCAGCACGGCATCACGCGTAATCCCGGCGTTGTTCACCAGCCCATCGACCTGCTTGAAATCGGCGATGACTTCCCTGACCAGTTTATCCATGGCATCGGCATCGGTCACGTTACATTGGTTCGCCAGACAACGCTGACCAGAATGTTTGGCAGACATTTCACCAACAAAGGCCTCGGCTTCCTCCTCACTGTTAAGATAGGTAAAGGCAACGTTGGCGCCTTCCCGCATGGCAATTCGTACAATACCTTTTCCGATGCCCCGGCTTCCCCCAGTGACAAGTATATTTTTGTTCTCCAGAATGCCCAAGTTGCAAGTCTCCTTGTGTGTTCAAAATGATTTGCTGTAATGCGGATTTCTTCTTGATTTGATGTGCAATTTGATCCCGCGCCTGGGGCCCATCGCAATATTACGCCGTATATCAAAATCCACACCGACTGGCTCAAGATCCCAATGCGATACTATTTCTGCCAAGGCAATGCGCATGGAATATTCCGCCAATCCCGCCCCTAAACAACGCCGATGACCACCGCCAAATGGTAAAAACTCAAAAACATTATACTTGCGCTCGATAAACCGTTCCGGCTTAAACAGGTTTGGTTCCGGGTACACTTTAGGATCGTGATGAATAGCCACAATTGAAACGACCAAAGCCTGACCAGCTTGAATCTGCCGACCAAATATCTCTACGGGTTGCATGGGAATACGGGCACACTCAGGAAGTATGGGATGCAAACGAATGGTTTCATTACAGACAGCCCCTAGATAGGGCAAAGTTACGAGTCTGGCTGCGTCAGGTCTTTCACCGGTACTTTCTATTTCAGTTCTTAATTTGGTGACCACTTCAGGATGAAGACCTAATTCATAAAGCGCCCAAGCCAAAGCGGTGGCAGTCGTTTCGTGTCCGGCAGAGAGGACCGAATTTAATTCCGTATGAATATAATCCTTATCGACAGGCTTTTCATTCTCATCACGTGCATTCATCAGCATGCTTAAGACATCGCCTGACTGTTTTCCAGCGACACGCCGGGCAGCCATTAAGCGGTCAATCCAATCGTACATAATGATTCGGGCTTTCTCATAGCGTCGCCAGATCGGAAACCAGGGTTTCTGAAACATGGGGAAAAAGACAATCAGCGGATGAATCGCCTCAGTAGACTTGTTCAGAACCTTGCGCCCCTCTTTCATAAATGCCTTTTCCTCCACCCCAAAGACCAACCTCATAATGATATCCAGGGCGATGGCGAGGGTCACTTCAATGCCTTTCATGGTCTGACCGGGCTGCCATTGGTCGATATGGGAATGGACAATCTCACGAATGGTCTCTCCGTAAGCACGAAAATGATTCGCGTGGACTGCTGGCGCAAACAGTTGCCGTTCACGCCGGTGTCTTTCTCCAATCAACACCCAGACTGATTCATCGCCCATCAACCCGGCGAAAGATTCTTTCCAAAAGACTTCATAACCATCCGGGTCAGCAGAAAAGACCTGCCGGGCGCCTTCTGCTGTCGTAACTACAAAATAATCTTTCCCTTGAAAATGCACAGGTACGAAGTCTCCATAATGTTCACGTATCCAATCCCCCATTTGCATTGGCCGAGTGAAATAGCGCAGTTGCATGAGCGGATTGAGGGGAACGATTTTTGAATTGGCGGTGGCTAGGGACATGGTGATACCTTTTGGGTGGAAGGTCTTTTTACAGACTATGGAATACACAATACGCGGTGCGTATTGTGTATTTTAATGTCGCCATCCCACAATGCGCAGAGGGACGCCGTACTTTGGCCCCATCGGGACGCCGTGCCGGACGTCGCGGTCTGCTCCCGTTGTCACGAAGTCCCAATGCAGGACGATCTCGGCCAGCGCAATCCGTGTTTCGTATTCCGACAGGGCCGCGCCCAGGCAACGACGATGGGCGCCGCCAAAAGGCAGGAACTCGGAGCGGCTGTAGCTTCTTTCGATAAAACGTTCCGGCTTGAACTGCTCCGGTTCGGGATAGAGTTCGGGGTCGTGGTGGATGCCGAGGATCGAAATAATCAGCACGTTCCCGGCTGCGATGGTATGCCCAAGGACCTGCATGGGTTCAGTCAGGACGCGTGCACATTCGGCCAGGATCGGATGCAAGCGCACGATTTCGTTGCAGACCGCGCCCAGGTAAGGAAGTTTTACAGCCAGGCTGATGTCATTCTCGCTGCCGCTGTTGTCCAGTTCAGCCTGCAATTTCGCCAGTCTTGCCGGGTCGCGGCCCAACTCGTATAAGGCCCAGGCCAATACGGCAGCGGTGGTTTCGTGCCCGCCAATCAGGACGGTGATCAATTCGTCGCGGATTTCATTATCCTGCATTGGGCTGCCATCTTCATAGCGGGCGGCCAACATGTTGCCGATCACATCGTCTGTTTCTCCGCCTTGCGCGCGGCGTTCCGCCAGAAAGCGGTTGACCCAATCGCCAAAACGCTCCTTGGCGCGAGCATAGCGTCGCCAGGGTGGAAACCAGGATCGCTGCAACTGGGCGACAAACACAATCAGCGGATTGGAAGCATGGCTCAACTCGTCCATGATCTCGCGCCCCTCATCCATGAGAGGCCCGTCTTCGATCCCAAACACCAGCCGCAGAATAACGTCCCGCGAAATCGCGCGGGTGGTGTCGAAAGCCTTGATGTTCCGGCCCGGCTGCCATTGTTCAAGGTAAGTGCGCGTGATGTTATGCACAATGTTCGCATACTTGCTGAGGTGGCTGGCATGTACCACCGGTGTAAAGAGCTGGCGCTCGCGGCGGTGCGCTACGCCTGTTAACGTCCACAACGAGGCAGGACCGGCGATAGCGGTAAATCCATCTTTGAAAAAGGCGTCATAGTTTGCTGGGTCCGCCGCAAATACTTGCCGTGCGCCTTCGGCGGTCAGGACCATGACGTGATCTTGTTGATCGAAACGGCCGGGCGCTAAAGCCCCAAAGCGTTTACGGAGATCGGCGTACCTGAACTGCGGTTCGTTGAAATGTCGCCATAATTCAAGTGGCGTTGGGGGGGCGGCAGGTGGAAGTGTCTCAAGTGACATGTTTTACCAAGCCTTTCTGCTCGGTAGTGCTGGAGCGCTCAAACTTTCAGGCTTCGCCGCCCGATAACGCGCATTGGGACGCCATATTTCGGCCCCATCGCCAGGTCGTGGCGGATGTCTTTGTCCATGCCGGTCGTTTCGAAGTCCCAGTGTGTGACGGCCTCAGCCAGGGCCAGACGGATGGTGTATTCCGCCAAACCGGCACCCATGCAGCGGCGGTGTCCGCCACCGAAGGGCAGGAACTCGTAGATATTGTATTTGCGTTCCAGGAAGCGCTCGGGCCTGAACGTATCCGGTTCGGGGTAGGTATTGGGGTCGTGGTGGATGCTGACGATGGAGACCACCAACGCCTGCCTCGGCAGGACTGTGCGCCCGCGGATCTGCACGGGCTCCATCGGGATACGCGCACACTCCGACAGGATCGGGTGCAGTCGAATGGTCTCCTTGGCGATGGCGTCAAGATAGGGCAGTGATGTCAGGATCAGGCTGGGATCCGGATCGGGACCGACAGCATCCAGCTCGGCCCGAAGTTTGGCTGTGATCTCCGGGTGACGTCCCAGTTCATAAAGCGCCCAGGCCAGGGCCACGGCGGTGGTCATTTGTCCGGCGGTGAGCACCGAGAGCAATTCATTGTAGATGTGCTCATCACTGACAGGGTTGCCTTTTTCGTCGGTGGCCTTCATCAATACGCCCATTACGTCGCCCACGTCCACATTGTTGGCACGACGGCCATTTAATAGTTTTTGCATCCAGGCATAGAGATTTTTCTTGGCATTGACGTACGGCCACCACAGCGGAAACCAGGGACGTTGTAGCTTGGGGTAGAAGACGATCAGCGGGTGAGCAGTATGTGTCAGCCGATGGACAAGTTTGCGTCCCTCTTCCATGACCGCGCCTGCCTCAAGGCCAAAAACCAGGCGCATGATCACATCCAGCGAAATCATCATGGTGGTGTCAATGGCTTTAAGGTTCCTGCCTGGCTGCCATGTATCAAACCGGGCACGCGCAATCTCGCGGATAACATGACCGTATGAACGATAGTGATTGGCGTGAACGGCGGGTGCGAAGAGCAGGCGTTCCTTGCGGTGGCGTTCGCCGATCAGTACCCAGAGCGAATCCTGACCGTTCATACCGGCAAAGGATTCTTTCCAAAAAGCGTCGTACATATCTGGGTCTTGGGTAAATACTTCGCGCGCCGATTCGGGGGTCATCACCAGCACGTGATCGCGACCCTGAAAGTGCATCGCCGCCAGATCGCCATGCGTGTTGCGCAGCCAGTCGTGCATGTCGCGCGGCTCGGCAAAGTTGTGCCACTGCTGCCAAGGGGTAAGTTTGATGGTGGTGGTTTGGGGGGCAATTGCGGTTGCTAGGGCCATGTTTATTTGAATCCTTTCCACATGTGCAGCCATGCACTACGCCGGGGTTTCAATCCCCAGCGACGCTGCCTAATTCCTCCGGTTGCGGAATATATCCGATATCCTGAAGATAGCGCAGATATGTTCCAAATAATTTCTCATCTGCCGGCGGGCAGGCAATGCCAGAACCTGCCAGTTCACGTTGGGTTTCGCGCGTGTCATAAGTAGGTAACTGCATGCTTACGTTATCCATCTCATCTAATACGGCTTGATAAGCAAACAGGGCATTATTAGAAAAATCAGGACTGTTGATCAATCGATCGCGCAGATCAACAAATGAAACTTCTTCAAATTGATAACCGAAGTTTCGCAGGTAAGCCATCCCGTCCTTCAGACGGCGGCGCGATGGATTGGTGAGATGGAAGGCACGACCCAGCACATTGCGATGAAAAGCCATATACACCATCGATTTGGCAACATAGTCCACTGGGGCAACATCCACTTCGATATCCAAATCTGGGAACAGGCCAAATTGTAGAAAGCCCTTGAAGCACGCAATGATGAAATGATCAGTCACACAACGCCCGGTGACGCTATCCCCACCCACTTCACCCGGACGATAACGCGCTACTGGCAGACCCCGTTCCTCTGCATGCAGTAAACATTTTTCACCTACCCACTTCGCTTCGTCGTATCCCAGGTTGAGCAGGCCATAATGGTCAATGGGGTCTTTTTCATAATACTTATACTGCGAGCCCATAGGCCAGATCGCTGCCGTGGAAAGATGATGCACTGGTTTGATGCGTGCATAAAACGCAAACTGAATGATCTCGTGAATCCCAAGCACGTTCGTGGCGCGCAATGCTTCATACGGATAAATAAAATTGACATGCGCAGCGCCGTGGAAAATGGCATCCACTTCGCGCGCCAGTCTTTCATAATCCGCAGCTTTCATGCCTAGCCGTGGCAGGGTGACATCTCCATCGACAACATGCAAACGGCTATTCCAAGCGGACTGCCACGCTTCTTCCTCAGCCCAAACCTGATACCGTTTCATTTGCTTTTCAATCCGCTCCTTGCTGTTCTCGCCGCGCCGTGGACGCACCAAACAATACACTTCTGCGCTCGTTGTGTTCAGGATTTCAGCAACAGTATACGCGCCTAAAAAGCCGGTAGCGCCGGTGATCAACACAGTATGGATTTCCTTGGCAGGCTGATACGTAGTGCCGCGCGCGGGAGCGATGTAGCGCGGGAGTTCAGCCTCACGCTGGAGAAAAGCCATGCGTTGACGCGCCCATTCCGAGGTCCGTGTTGAGGCGGGGTTTTGACGTCCATTTGATTTGCCAGCCCTGTCTTGTCGGCGTTGATCGATCAGGACAGCAAACTTCTTGAGCGTGGAGGCAGCAAAGAATTCGCGCAAAGTGTAGCTAATATCGAACTTCTTGCGCACTTCGACCATCAACAAGGTCATCAAGAGTGAATGACCGCCCAGATCCATAAAATCGGAATCGCGGCCAATGATGTTTACATCAATACCCAAAATATTTGCCCAAGCTCGAGCCAGCATCTGCTCGGTTTGCGTGGATGGCGGTTCAATCACTTTGCCCGAAGATTTCTGCCTGACTTCTTCTGGGGAAGGCAAGGCAGCGCGCTGTACTTTTCCATTGGCAGTTTGAGGGAAGCCCTCAGTGAATAGGATGTAAGGTGGAATCATGACCTCAGGCAAACGCTCGCGCAACTGCACGCGGAGTTGCGAACTCGTCAACGCATCTTTTTCCTTTGCGATCACGTGCCCCACCAATTGCGTATCGCCACGCGCATCCTTCCATGAGACCACCACCGCATCGCGCACACCTTCAAGGTTGCGTAATGCGATTTCTACTTCTCCGAGTTCCACACGCACGCCGTGAATCTTGACCTGATCATCAACTCTTCCTAAACAGACAATGTTTCCATCTGGCAGGTAGCGCGCGAGATCGCCTGTCCAATACATGCGTTCGTTGGTGCGAAATGGATTTACGACAAAACGTTCAGCGGTCAATTCGGGTCTTTGCCAGTAGCCCACTGCCAGTCCATCGCCGCCAATGTATAAATCACCAACTGCTCCCATCGGTACAGGTTGATAGCGTTTATCCAAAATATACATTTGTGTATTCGCCAGTGGGCGGCCGATTCGCATCGGTTCATCTGGTGCAGATTCGACTCGATAGCCCGAAGAGTAAACCGTTGTCTCTGTGGGGCCATATAAATTCCACAAAGCACTACTCTTTTGCAATAATTGCTCGGCAAGGTCGCGGCTCAATGCTTCGCCGGCCGTCATCAGACAAATCTCAGGGTTGCCTTTCCAACCCGCGGTCAGAACTGACTTCCATGTAGATGGGGTAGCCTGCACATGACTCGGCTTGCGACTCTCAAGCCTTTCTATTAATTGCAGCCCATCAGCCACCAGGCCATCCTCGCTCAGCTCAACACAACCTCCAACCATTAAGGGCATCAGAATCTCAGCTGTGGATATGTCGAAAGAAACAGTTGTTAGAGCCAGCATACGACTGGCAGATGTAAACGCTAGATAACCCTGCGTGGTCAGCAGGCAATTTATCAGCGCGCTATGCCGAATTTCCACACCTTTGGGTTTTCCGGTCGAGCCTGAGGTGTACATAATATAGGCGCTATCGTTCCCGTGAGCAGGTGAGGTTTTTTCAAGCTGTACATTATTCTGCGCCTTTATATCTTCAATAGAGAAGCTATTCAGCGAAACTTCTTCCAGCAAGCCTGTCAAATCGCGGTTGGTGATCACAGTCTGAACATTGGCATCCGTCAGCATGTACGCGATGCGCTTTTGTGGAAAGGCCACGTCCATAGGCACATACAGGGCGCCTACACGCCAAGTCGCAAGGATCGCTGGAATCAGATCAATCGAGCGCTTCATCAGGATGGCGACTCGATCTTCATGTTTGACGCCGCGTTGCTGAAGCTCACGGGCAATTTGTTCGACGCGCTCCATTAATTGACCGTAGCTCAATGAAGCTTCACCAAAGCGGATCGCGATCGCTTCGCGTGAAGCCTGAGCCTGTTCTTTAATTAAATCGAAAGTTGTCTGCTCTTTAGGAAATTCTTTTTCTGTATTGTTCCACTCGGTGAGGATTCTGTCGCGTTCCTGAGTCGGCATCATTGGCAATAAGCCGCAGGCTTGATTCACATTCTGCAGGCCCGCATCCAAAAACGCAATAAAGCCTTTCAACCAGCGCGAGACCGTCTCAGCTTCAAAGAGTTCAGTGCTGTAATCACAAACCAGAGAAACAGCATTCCCTCCTGTCAGCGCGATCAATTCAATATCATAGCGGGCACCTGAGCCAGGTGGCAGGATAAATTCGCTTTCCAACCCTTCGAAGTGCGGAGCCGAGCCGTTGTTTTGCGTATGAAACGCCGTTGCAAACAACGGTGATCGACTCTGGTCGCGCGGCACCTCAAGCAGTTGAATGATTTCAGACAGAGAAAGATTTCGATGAGCATTTGCCTTTGCAAGTGCTTCAACCTGTTGATGTATAAGTTCCTTGAAACTTTGCGCCTCGTCAAAGCTTGAACGGATGGGCAACATCGTGCGGGTATTGGCAATGGCTGGTGTACTGGCATTCAGATACAAGCTTTCGCTCTCCACGCCCATCACGAGTTCATTTGCATCAGCCAATCTGTGAATGAAGGCAGCAAAAGCGGCACAGAGTACTGATTCTAGATTGACGTCTTCAGAAAGGGCAAAGGCTTGGAGCCGCTCCTGGATGGCAGAATCAAGCTGTAGGTCCACGCGAGAGCCGATGTATTTCTTGATGACGGGCCGTTGATGGTCAGCAGGCAGTTCCAGGCGGGGCAATCCAGAGTCAAATAGTTTCGTCCAATATTTTTCTGCTGTACGGCGTGCGTCCTTTACTTCGCGGGTGGTGCCGAGCGCCAGATAATCTGTCCACTGCAATGTGAGAGGCGCGGCACCTGCTTTTTCGTCACGCGAAAAGACGCGATAGAGTTCGGCAATATCATACAGAATGGTTTGTAAAGCGTGTTGCTCAACGACGAGCGCATGCCCCACCAAACCCAGCACATGTTCTGTATCCGAGAGGCGGAATAACTCAGCTTGGAATAACCGCCGACCCACCTCAAATGGACGGGCAACTGTTTCGGCCAGTTGTGTTTGTAGCTGATCCGCAGAAATTGGAGAAACAACGAGTTCAAGCGGTTCGCCGGTACCCACATCCAGCGCGTTTTGATCTACATTCAGCGCGGTACGCAGCGACTCGTAGTGATTGCCAGCTTCTTCAATAGCGGTATGGAGCGCGGGTCCATGCAACGGACCGTTCAATCGGACCAATACTGGTTCATTGAAGGCGGCGCTGGCTTCACTCGAATATCGACTCAAAAACGCCAGATGTTGTTGGGAGGGCGCCAGTTGAATTTGGCGTTCCACTTTCCAGGCTTGCCCGCCTTTGAATTTCCTGCGGGAGTGTTGCGAATTTAATTCCTGGTCGATATACAGCGCGAGTGTACCGAGTGTGATCTGCCCTTCGATCACGCGGCGAATCGAAACTAGCACACCAAAACGCTCATACACCTGACGCATCCCCTCCACGAGCATGAGCGAACTGACGCCCAGATCCAGGATGGGAATGTCATCAGGAATGGCACGCAGATCGCCTTCCCCCATTACTTTGACAATGATCTGCCTTAACTCTTTTCGGATTTGCGAAGTATCAAGTTTACTGTTGGAGGGAGGCATGGTAGGATATCCGGAAATACTTCTAATATTCCATGGCTCCCGCAACCATCCGTTCGCGGAGTTGGCTATAGCGTTTTTCAGCCAGCAGGGTCTGAATCAAGGGCGTGTAAAAAGGACCATCGCCGACCAGCCGAATCTTCTCAGGCGTGATTTCAACGAAGCCATATTCTTCCAATGCCTTCCAAACACCTTCGAACACATCGTATACGTCCACTGCAAACGCTTCCTGGAATTTTGGACGGTCAAGCTCCAACCCAAAGAGGTTGCGCCAGATCAAAGAGATCATGAAATCTTCACGAGCATGCCGGAAGCCACGTTCCACCGGGAACTGACCTGCATCCACTTTGGTTTTGTATTCAACAAGATTGCGCGAGTTGATGAATGACCATGAACGTCCTTCTTCCAACGCAACATCATAGAAGAATGTAATCGCTGCATAACCCAAACCGAGCGTATCCATGGTATCCAAACGATGCGTCACACCTTCTTCGTAGGGACGGCTGTTGGGGTCACCGGGTTTGCGCCAGTTGTAAGCAGTGATCTGCTCGTAACCGTGACTCTTCAACAGGTCACGTGAGGCGCGGTACATTTCCAGATTACTCAGTGTGCTCGGCAGCTCATGATAACGGTTGAGGGCAAAATCAGTTGGGCCACCGACATTCAATTCATAGTGGGTAATATCGTATACACCCCATGCGACCGCGGTTTCCAAATCCTTGACCATGGTTTCCACTGTTTGTTGCGGCCAGCCGAAGATCAAGTCAATGTTGCAGGGCAACCCAAACTCGTTTGCCCATTCCAACGTTTGCATGACGTGCTTCGTCTTCTGTTTACGACCACTGAGGCTGTTGAGCTGTTCGTTTACCTGCTGAACCCCCATGCTGATGCGGTTCATCCCAGATTCCTTGATCGCCCTGACCTTTTCTTTTGTAAAGAGCTGTGGAATGCCTTCGAGGGTGATATCTACATAGCCAGGGATATCGGGGAACAGATCGCGCACCAAATCCATGAGTTCGTGATATTTGGGTTCCTTATATAGATTTGAAGTACCACCACCAAAAAAGACCGCGCCCAGAGGAATACCCTGTAGCGCTTCCTTATAACGCGAGGCTTCGCGCTTTAAGTAATCAAAATAAATCTCAAGGTCAACGTTGCCCGTAAACAGTTCTACAGGGAAGAGACAATAGCCACATTTTCCCGGGTCGGTCTGAATACAATAAGGCACACCTACATATAAATTGACGGGTGTGCCGCGTTGCATGGCATGAAGTTTCTGCCGGTCTTCCAGAACATCCTGAACGGGCACTTCCGTTTCAGACCAGTAACGTGGCGAAGGAAACGCGTGTTGAATTTTGTTTACCTGCCGCTTATCGAGATGACTCTCAATAAAATCGCGGGCGAAATCTTTGTCAACAGAAATTGTATTAAGCATGGGAACTTCTCCAGTAATCAATCGTAAATCGAATGAGCGACTTTAACCTTCAAAGAACAGGAAGGTAAAAAGTGGTTTGTCCTTGGCTGCTAGAACAAAGTCAGCTGGCGACAGGGGCAGGAGCCGACTCGCCTTGCAAATCCGCGACGAGCACTTCATCGTGAATAAACTCGGCCATCGTCTCAATAGACTGATAATCCAAACCTTGCATGGGCTTGAAGCGGAATTCCATCTTCTCCTGAATGCGACGTTGAAGTTCGGTCACAAGCAGGGAGTCCAACCCAATTTCGAGGAAGGCAGCGGAGGGCGGCAGTTTCTCAATATTGAGTCCATCTGCAGCCTGACCCATCGTGTCTTTGATTTCGGCCGTCAGCCATTTGGCCAGCAAAGCCACGCGTTCCCGTTTGGACATGGGGCGCATCGTTTCTACTGCATGAGCGCGGGATTTAAAAATTAGATTCGCAGAAGATTGCCTGTCTGCATCAGCACCACGTTTGCCCAAGGTAAGCGACAAGGTTCTCCGCAATTCCAGGTTTTCAAATGTGGCCAACACCTTGCCCTCATCATTCAAGATGCGAATTGATGCGACTGCACCGCGTCCATTTTGGCCTGCACTGACTTTCACATGGCTCCACACCTGCGCCGGTAAATCACCTGCAAATGAAATGGATTGAATAGTAGCAGGCACGAACGCGCCCGGTTGATTCATCTCTTCCAGGGTCGCCAGCGCCGCGCCAAATACTTGAAGACATCCGTCCAGTACTACTGCGTTGTTGAACGGATCACTTCCATGATTCATTTGTGTGTTCATCACACGCCCAAATGCTTCGCCTGAGCCGGGTTTGCCCAGCCACAATTCGCGCACGTTTGCAAACCGGGCACCGTATTCCAGACCGCGACTGCGCAGTTCGCCATAGAAGACTCCTATCTTCATCTCGGAATCACGATCGGGAAATTCCGCATCAAGCTGGACCTGTTCCTGTTTCTTAGTCAAGGTAGTGATTCGCCCTCGACAATAAACCACACTGCCATCGCTGGCAGCAATGCTGAACTTTGTTTCGCCCTTGCCATGCGCAGTTTGCTCGAGTGCGAGTTTGACCTTCCTCTCCTCTCTATAAGATAGAAGGAGCGGCCGTTCAAACGCCATATCTTTTACGATAACGGCCTGTGAACTCTCGCCCGAAATTGCAGCAAAACCGCGGGCGGCGATTTCCACATAACCTGTACCGGGGAAGACGGTCGAATCCAACACGCGATGATCAGTCCATGGGGTGGTTGTTTTGAAGCTGGTTTCGAATACCGTCTTGCGGGAGTTACGACTGATCACTTTACCAAGTAACGGGTGCAATTCCGGCAGTTCAGGAAGATCCTCAGCCACAGGTGAATCCATCAACGGGAAGGCATCTGGTGGCAGGCCCATTGCACCTTCCAGATTGAGCCAATACTTGTTGCCATGGAAGGGATAAAGTGGCAAAGAAATACGTTGAGTAATCGGGGTGCGGAAAAGGCGCTCAAAATTCAAGGGCGCGCCGTTCACATACATTGCAGCCAGTGTATTGAGCAGATTCGCCGCGTCCTTTTTATCCTTGCGCAAAGTAGGCGTGGCCTGAAGGTTGGGAGAGTCAAACGAAGTCACCACCATGGGTGTCAATGCAGGGTGCGGACCCACTTCTATAATCAAAGAGCAACCCGCGTCAATAACCTTTTGCATACCCTGATGGAAGAGCACAGCATTACGCACCTGTGTGCTCCAGTATTCAGGTTTGATTTCATCACTGAAGAAATCGCCACTGGTATTGGAGAGAATGGGAATACGCGGTGCCGAAATCCGCATGGAAGAGGCCACTTGTGTGAGCTCATCCAAAATCGGATCCATCAACGGCGAATGGAAAGCGTGTGAAACTTCCAGTGGCCTTGTCTGCCGCCCTGCCGCCTGTGCCATTTCACCGATAGCAGAGACTGCTTCTGCTGAACCAGAAATGACCACAGCGTGCGGTCCATTGACAGTAGCAACTGCAACCTTAGCTTCTCTTCCTTGAATCCATCTTTGCACCTGTTCAGGAGAAGCCGCGATGGCGAGCATCGTACCACCTTCAGGTAGCGAACCCATCAGGCGTCCACGAGCCACAACAAAACGTGCGGCATCTTCCAAATCCAATACCCCAGCAACACAAGCAGCAACAATTTCGCCGATGCTATGACCGATCACATAAGAAGGCTCGATGCCCCAATAGCGTAACAGGTCAGCCAATGCATATTCAATGGCAAAGAGTGCCGGTTGAACATAGCGTGTATTTTCCAGATACTCAGCAGATTTTTCGCCAAATAAAACGTCCAGCAATGGCGCACTCAGTTCCGGGTCCATGATGGAGGCGACGCGGTGAATTGCATCAGCAAACCGCGGTTCGGTCTCATATAGGTCAGCTCCCATCCCAGCATATTGCGCGCCCTGTCCGGTAAACATAAAAGCGATGCGTGGCTTGATCTTGCCAAAGACCTGCCCTACTGCCAGACCCTTTGGCGTGCGACCTTCGCGCCAGGCTTGCAGTTTTTGTTTGACATCCTCAGCGTCCCTGCCAATCACCGCCAGACGTTGACTGAGTTGGGTACGGCCTAATGCGGCTGTAAATGCAATATCATGTAAAGGAGCATCTTTTTCCTGATCGAGATATTGAACCCACTGATCCACAAGGTCACCCAGTGATGATGTAGATTTCGCCGAGATGACCACCATTTCACCGCCACGCTCAAACAAACCTTTTTCTTCTTTCTCAACCTGAGGCGTATGTCCGTTTTCAATCGCAGGAGCTTCCTGCAAGATCACGTGAGCATTTGTGCCACTGTATCCAAAGGAATTGATACCAGCCAAACGCGGACGGCCATTCCGCTGCCAGGGAATACGGCTGGTTGCCACCTGCACGGGTGCATGACTAAGATCGATACTGGGATTTAATTCCTTGAAATGAATGCTTGGGAAAATCTCTTCATAATGCAGTGACAGTGCAGACTTGACCAAACCCAACAAACCCGCACCCGCCTCGATGTGGCCGAAATTACTCTTGACCGAACCAACGTATAAAGTCTGGTCATCTGAACGGCCCGGGCCATAGACATTTACAATGGCGCTCATTTCGATGGGGTCACCTACCGGGGTACCTGTGCCATGCGCCTCCACATAACCGATGTCATTGGGGCTAACTCCAACGCGAGCCAGCGCGCTGCGAATCACTTTTTCCTGTGAACGGCCATTCGGCGCGGTAAGAGCGGGAGTGCGTCCATCCTGATTCACGGCTGTACCCACAATGCTGGCAATGATACGGTTGCCTTTGGCAATGGCGTCAGATTGTCTGCGCAGGATGACAGCCATGCAACCTTCTCCGCGGATATAACCATCCGCCGAAGCATCAAATGTGGCGCAATGCCCCGCGCGAGACATGAGTCCCAGTTTCGAGAAGGCGATGTGAATCGCAGGATGGAGTATGACGTTTACGCCTGCCACAATCGCCGTATCACAATCGCCCATCAGAATACTCTGACGAGCCAGATGCAAAGCGACCAAGGAACTGGAGCAGGCCGTATCGAGAGTCAGACACGGACCTTCCAGGCCGAGAAAATGTGAGATGCGCCCTGCGGCTATACTCATCGCGTCGCCCATGGCATCATAGGCATTGATACCCATGGGACCTTCGAATACACTTTTTAAATGAGAATAGCCATTGGTATTCATCATTGCCAGGAATACCCCCGTGTTGCTGTTCATTAATTCTTCAGCAGGTTGACCGGCATCTTCCAGCGCGTGCCAGACGGTTTGCAGAAGCAGGCGCTGTTGTGGGTCCATACGCTCAGCTTCAGAATCAGTGATGCCAAAGAAACCAGAATCAAAAAGATAAACGTCCTCTACAAAACTCCCCTTGCGAACATACGTCTTGCCAGGCGACAGTGGATCGGGATCAAAGAACGCATCCACATTCCAACGGTCTGACGGTATTTCCGTTATCAGGTCCCGCCCCTCCCGTAAAGCTGAAAGTAGTCCCTCTGTATTTGTAATTCTTCCGGGTAGTGTGCAACCAACGCCGATAAGGGCAATGGGTTCCGGACCATCACTTGAACTCTCCTGACGATAATGGGTCATTTTTTTCTCCAGAGCTGAATTCAAATACTGATGAATACACTTACACTTAAGAACACTTTCTATTTTGAAAGATTTTTACACCTCCATTAACATATAAAATTGACTTAATTTGGGTAAGTAAGATAGAATTAGTAAATAATAATATTGAGTATCCTCATTTGTCAACCCAACCATAGTAATATCTGAAATCTTGTGGTTCTGGCATACAATATCAGTATTCAGTTTGTTTCTACATTTGATTGGAAAGAGAGGATAACATGGCGGAAGAAAGTGTTAAGACTTCGACCGAGATGACGCAACCAGTCATCATTGATTTGGGGAAACAAAAAAGAGCCACCCTAAAAGACTTGAAGCAGGGGGAAGGAAAGCTGTGGGATGAAATACTTGATGTAGTTGAAGAAGTCAAAGAAATGCTTGGCGCAGATGCGGATGGGAAAGTTCTCGTTCCGATTGTGATGCTATACCAGGAACGCACCGGGCGCCGCCGACTTGATCTCGACCGAATCCTTTTTCCTCTTCTCGAGGAAAGAGACGATGACGACGATGATGAAGATGATGATGACGAGGAGTAATTAGCCATGCCTGACGAACCCGAGAAAAAAAAGCAAGTATTGGTATTGCGTCGCTCTCAGGGCAAATTGCAATCCAACCTACAACCCATCGTGCTGGAATATAAGGAACGCCATAAAGGCAAAAAGAAAAAAAGCGACGACGATGAGCCAAAAGAAAGATATTCCGAAGGTCTGGAAGACATTCAGCGCCTGGAAGGCAACACGGTACGCATCGCCCAGCGTTCTGCACGTGCTCTCTCCAAGGGACTTGATACCTACGACCAGGAACGCAGACGTTCAGCCAAAGAGAAAAAGGATGGCGCGATCGAAGACTTCGTCCATAATTCCGCCAAGGCTGCGAGCGTTTCGATGAAAGAGGCTAGTGAAATCCCGGTGGATATCGCTGAAGCGTTGAATGCAACATCCTATCAGAAGAGAATGCGCGACAGTCTGCACCAGGTCTCCAGGGTCATTCGTCTCTTCGATCTTTAATTCAATCGTTTTGCTGCCAAGCCAAGACCAGCCCGGCAATTGAAATCAACCGAAACAGTTGCGCATGGTACCTGATTCCCTACAATCTACAAGTGAAGATCAACGCGGCGGAGTATTAGCTGGATTACCCCGCCGCAAATTTATTGACGCATCGGTTGGGGATGCCTCCCTTTCGCAGATGCGGTTTGTTTCTTTTAAACCAAACCGGCTGCGCTCCATAATGAGCCTCCTGCGTTGGTATCAACTGCTGCTTTATTTTTCCCTGAACATTCTTATTGATATTCTTCTGGGCAGGGATACTCCAAAGCGGCGCGCCTCGCGCCTGAGACGTGCATTTGAGCGTGAGGGAGGTTCATTTATAAAATTGGGTTTGCAACTCTCCCTGCGCCTGGACCTTGTCCCCTGGGAATATTGCAACGAATTATCCTGCATGACCGACAGAATGGAGCCTTTCCCGGTCGCACAGACTGTTGCAATCATTGAACGCTCCACAGGCAAACCTCTTTCTGCAACCTTTTCACAGTTTGATCCGGCTCCCATTATCTCAACTTCCGTCGCCTGTATTTATCAGGCGATTTTGCATAACGGCGAAAAAGTCAT
>Ga0070699_100001963_pt1 | contig 18571 bp, 20 predicted proteins | sample KBSK1503metaG_FD_65473 | JGI IMG/M metagenome (GOLD analysis project Ga0070699, IMG submission 65473) | Corn, switchgrass and miscanthus rhizosphere microbial communities from Kellogg Biological Station, Michigan, USA - KBS K1-50-3 metaG | ecosystem: Host-associated > Plants > Roots >... | reverse complement strand
CGACAAAGGCAGGATCCGGCTCGCTGCCGGGGAGGTAGATCTTCGGCAGCGGGGTGGCCTGGGTGCCCGGGCTCGGGCGACTGCCCGACGTCGGCTCCGGCGTCTTGCCCGGCGCAGGAGGGCGGGTGATCACGACCGCGACGAGCGCGCCCACGACGGTCAGCGCGATCGCCGCCGTCGCCGCCTGGCCGAGCCGGCCGAACCAGCCGCCAGCCGCCGCGAGTCGCCGCGTGCGGGAGCTGCGAACCCGCTCGCGCCAGCCCGGGGCGTCCAGCCGGACCGGGGGCATGCTCCACTCCCCCACCACGTCGCGCACGAGCTGCTCGATCGTCGGGTCGTCGAAGCCGGGTGAGCGCGGATCGCGGGTCATGGGAGCACCTCGGGCGGCTCGGGCGACGTGCCGCGACGCGCGGCCGTCGAGCTGGTGGCAGAGGCAGTGCCGGTCCTGGGCTCGGCCGCGAGGTCGGGCGCGGCAGGGTCCTCGGCTTCGAGCCGGCGACGGATCGCCGCGTGGGCCCGCGACAGGGTCGAGCCGACCGTGCCGCTGCTGATCCCGAGGAACGTCCCGATCTGCGCGTAGTCGTAGCCGTAGTAGTGGCGCAGGACGAGCGTCGCGCGGACCTCCGGCCGGAGGCCGTCGAGCGCCCCCTCCACGATCTGGCGCCGGGTCACCTCGTCGGCGGGGTCGGGCTGGCCGGTCCGCTCGATCGACACCGCGGCGCGGCCGAGGACCGGCAGCGCGAGGCGCCGGACGCGGCGGCGCCGGAGCTGGTCGAGCGCGAGGTGGACCACGATCCCGTGGAGCCAGCCCTGCAACGGCCGCTGGCTGTCGTACTGGTCCCAGCGCTCCCACGCCCGCGCGAACGCCTCGTGCGTCGCGTCGAGCGCGTCGTCCGGGTCACGCAGGATGCCGTAGGCGACGCGGTACACGTCGTTCGCGTGGTCGCGATAGGCCTGGTCGGCGACGCGGTCGCGCTCGGTGTCGATCACGGCCTACCTACGCCCCGCCCCGCGGAAACGTTGCGCGCTGGGTCACGTGCTGATGATGGCCGCGCGTCAAGCGCCGAGCCGGTATCGTCGCCCGATGCCCCTGACGATCCGGACCGTCCGGCCAGATGAGCTGCCTGCCTGGTTCGAAGCCTTTGGCAGCGCGTTCTACTTCTGGCTGTTCGATCCGAACGCGTTGGCCGCGGCACGCCGGGACGCCTTCGAGATCGAGCGCATGGTCGGCGCCTACGACGGCGACACGATCGTCGGGACGTTCCGAACGTTCGCCTCGCAGCTCACGCTGCCTGGCGGCGCGCGGGTTCCGGTCAGCTCCGTATCGGGCGTCAGCGTGCGCCCCACGCATCGACGCCGCGGGACGCTGCGCCGCTTGATCGCGGACGACGTCGAGCGTGCCACCGCACGGGGCGACGCGGCGAGCGTCCTGATCAGCGCCGAGTGGCCGATCTACGGACGCTTCGGCTTTGGCCCGGCGACGTGGCAGACCTCGTGGACGCTGCGGCCGCGGGCCGCGCGACCCGAGGTCGAACCGGTTGGCTCGATCGAGTTCGTCGACGGGCTGGCCGCGCGCAAGCTCATCCCCGAGCTCTATGACCGGTACGCAGCGGGTCAGCCGGGGGAGCTTTCGCGTCCCGACTACCGCTGGGATGAGGCCCTCGGTCTCGTGGAGATCTCGGGCCGGCCACGGTGGCGCGGTTCGATCGCGCTCCATCGGGACGAGTCGGGCGCGCTCGATGGGTACGCCCGGTACCACGGCGACGAGGTCTGGGAGGACATGGTCGCGGACAACGTGCTGATCCTCGACGAGCTCCACGCCCTGACCGAGGAGGCCGAGCTCGACCTGTGGCGCTTCCTCGCCCAGATGGACCTCACGGCGACGATCCGTGCCGACACGCGACGCGTACACGAGCCACTGCGTTGGTACCTAGCCGACGGGCGCGCGGCGCGGGGCGGTGGCGCGCTCGACTTCCTGTGGCTCCGTCCGCTCGACGTTCCCCGGCTTCTCGGCGAGCGGCGCTACGAACGCGACGGGAGCCTGGTCGTGGCGGTCGCCGACGTCGTCGACGGGAAGCCCGGGCCGGGTGCGGGCACGTACCGGCTCGAGGTCAGTGATGGAACAGGCAACTGCCGTCGCACCGACGAGGCGCCGGAGCTGACGCTGGAGGTCCGGGCGCTCGGCGCTTCGCTCCTCGGCGGGACGCGCCTCGCCGATGCCTGCCGCGCCGGCGGCGCAATCACGCACCGAGCAGGCGCGCTCGAGCGCGCCGACGCGCTCCTGCGGACCGCCGACCCGCCCTGGTGCTCGACCTGGTTCTGAGCCGCGGCCGGCCTGCGTCGACCGGTCGCGGTCGGAGGTTCTAGCCCGCCTCGCTGGTCTCGGTCTTCGGCTCGAACTCGAGCGACGCGGAGTTCATGCAGTAGCGAAGGCCGGTCGGGCGCGGCCCGTCCGGGAAGACGTGCCCGAGGTGCGCACCGCAGTTGGCGCAGTTCGCCTCGGTACGGCGCATGAACAAGGAGTTGTCCTCGTGCGTGGCGACGCGCCCCTGCTCGATCTCGTCGAAGAAGCTCGGCCAGCCCGTGCCGGACTCGAACTTCGCGCCCGAGTCGAACAGCGGCGCCTCGCACACGACGCAGCGGTAGGTGCCCTCGGCGTGGTTGTCCCAGTAGACCCCGGTGAATGCGCGCTCCGTCTGGCCCTCCTGGGTGACGGCGTACTGGAGCGGGCTCAGCTTCGAGAGCCGAGCCTGGAGATCGGTGGTATTCACGCTCCGGATTCTGTGCCGGGACTGTGTCGCGCTGATGACCTTCAGCCGACCCCGATGCCGGCGGGCTGAGCGGCGCCGAGGATCTCGCGCGCCTTGGCCGGGTTGTCGGTGGCGAACGAGACCGTGACCTTGTCGCCGGCCATGCCGGTGGGCATGGCTGCCTCGATGTTGATGCCGGCGTCGGCCAGCTTCCTGGCCGCGGCTGCGAGGCTGCCAGGAACGTGATCCAGGGACGCCATCACGAGCTCGACCTCGCGTGCGCTGCAGCCCGCGTCGCTGAGGGCACGCCGGGTTCCGGCGTCGTCATTGGTCACGATGACGACGGTGCCCGCGCCCGCGGCGGTCGCGCCCGCGAAGCCCTCGATGTTGATGCCCTTCTGGGCGATCGCCTCGGTCACCCGGGCGAGCTCCCCCGGCTTGTTCGTCAGCTCGACGATGAAGGCGTTCATCGGCTCTCCCCACGTGATCCGGCCCGGGCCACGCACGACCGGCGGCGCGGCGCCGCGGAACCGGGAAGGAGCCGATTCTACCCCTCGCCGCCAGCGCCCCCGGACGAGGGCGTCGCCAGCGTCGCACCCGACGGCGCCCGGATCAGGCCGGCGCGGAGGGCCATGCTGATCGCCTCCAGCCGGCTGGTCGCGCCGAGCTTCTGGCTGGCGCGGTGGAGGTGGACGCGGAGCGTCGCCGGGGCCATGTGGATCCGGCGCGCGGCCTCCTGGGTCGTGCCCGCGGCGAGCACAGCCTCGAGCACGATGCGCTCGCGCGGCGTCAGCCGATCGAGGGCGGCGAGGCGCGATGCCCCGCCCGCGGGCTGGGTCATCAGGTCCCGCAAGGTACGCACGTCGAGCAGCACGTCGCCGCGGTGGGCGCGCTCGATCACGTCGAGGATGTGGTCGACGCCCATGTCCTTGGTCAGGACGCCGTCGGCGCCCGCGGCGATGGCCTCGTGCAGGATGTCCGACTCGGTGTGGCCGGTGAACAGCACCATGCGCGCGCGCGGCCAGTGCCGGCGCACCAGCCGGAGCACGTCCGAGCCGCGCCCGTCGGGCAGCGAGTAGTCGACGAGGACCACGTCGGCCGGGTCGTGGCGCAGCAGCGCGCCAACGTCGGCGAGCCGCGGGGCGTTGCCCAGGAACTCGAACTTGCCCGGGTGGCGCTCGAAGGCGCGGGCGAGCATGTCCGCGATGAACTGATGATCGTCGACGAGGGCGACCCGGATGGGCCGCGTCCGGGTGGGAGTGGCGGCGGCCTCGTGCGTCGACGTGTTGTCCACGCGCATCGCGTCGGTCAGGCTCGCGCGTTTAGCCGCCCTCGAAAATAGTCCTTTCGGGTGGACAGGACGAGATCGTCGAGGCTCGCCTCAGCGCCGGACGATGCGAGCGAGCCACGCGCTCGGGGTCGGCCCCGACCACAGGTTCGAGACGGCGAAGGTGTCCGGCTCGATGCTCTCGACGTCCCAGTCGCGCGAGAAGGTCGCCGTGATCTCGCCCTGGGTCACGCGCCGCGGACCATCGGTGCCGGGCGTGTGCTCCGAGAAGCACAGCAGGTGCAGGACCGACCCGGTGTCGGTCACCGCCGCGAGGCTCGAGGCGTAGAGCGGCCGGTCCGCGTTGGCGAATGTGTGGAAGCAGCCGATATCGATCACGGTCCGGAACGGCGGCTCCAGCCGGTCGATCTGATCGAGCGCGAGGACGTCGCCGACGATGAACTCCGCCGACAGGCCGCGCTGGCGCGCCTTCGCGCGAGCCCGCTCGATGGCAGTCCCGGCGACGTCGACGCCCTTGACCTCGAGGCCCATCGACGCCGCGAGCAGGGCGTGCTCGCCCGTGCCACAGCCGCTGTCGAGCACGGGCTCGACCAACCCGCCCCACTCGGCGATGCGCAGGATCGCCGGCTGTGGGCGCCCGATGTCCCACGGCACGGCGTTCTGCTGGTACGCCTCGTCCCACGAATCCCCCGCCACCCGGCCAGCATACCCATGGGGCCCATCAGCCGAACGCGGAATTAGTACCTATTCCGAGCCTCGGCTCGCGCCACCTCGGCCCGGACCAGCGCCTCGAGGAGGTGATCCGGGAGCGGCCGCTCGGCGGTGAAGTGCAGGCTTCCCTTCGTGCGGCCGTAGCCCTCGAGCTCGTCGTGGTACATGGCCAGGAACTCGTCGGTCAGCGGGTAGATGCTGCAGTGCCGCTTCCAGGCGGCATAGGAGAGGAAGAACCGGCCGTCGCGTTTGAACGCGGGCATGCCGTAGCTGATCGTCTCCTCGGCGTCGGGCACGACGCGGGCGATGACCGAGCGCAGGTGCTCGAGCAGCTCGCGTTGCGCCTCGGGGAGGCGCGCCAGGTAGGCGTCGACGCGCGGGTCGGTGGCCATCGCCGCGAGGATATGCCCCGCGGCTCTACCCTCGCGATCAGCTGGAGGGAGCCTTGATCACGAGCCATACCGAGGCCGCGACGCGCGAGCTGCTCGTCGAGCTGCTCGGCGAGTTCTGGCGCCGCGGCTGGGTCTCGGGCACCGGCGGCGGCATCTGCGGCCCGGCCGACGGCGGCGGGCTCCTGCTCGCCCCGACCGGCGTGCACAAGGAGCGAGTCCGCACCGACGAGTTCTTCACCGTCGACCCGGGAGACGGACGCGTTCTCCGGTCGCCCGACCGCGGCGACCTCCGCCCCAGCGAGTGCAACTCGATCTTCTGCCTGACCCATCGAGCCCGAGGCGCGTGGAGCGTCGTCCACTCGCACGCGCTCGCGGCCGTGCTCGCGGGAGATCTCGCGGCCGCGGACGGCGCCGACCACCTCGCGATCCGCGACCTCGAGATGCTCAAGGGGCTGCCGGGCGTGGCCAACACCGACACGCACCTCGTGCCGGTCATCCCGAACATGCCGCGCGAGCCGGAGCTCGTCCGCGACCTCGAGGCGGTCTTTGCCGACCCACGCTTTGCTGCCTCGCGCGCCGTCGTGGTGCGCGATCACGGCGCCTACATCTGGGGCGCCGACGTCCTCGAGGCGAAGCGCCACACCGAGGTCTACCACTTCCTGTTCGAGGCAACGGTCGCGCGTCGCGGCCGCCAGTAGGAGGACCAAACGTGACCGACCTGAGCCACCTCACCAAGATCGACGTCGTCGACGTCGCGGCGTCCGTGGAGGCCGACAAGCTCACCGACGCGGACGTCTTCAAGCGGACGTACCTCGGCCACGGCTCGCAGTCGAGCGTCTTCGTCTTCCAGGGCCACGCCGGCCCGTTCCGGAAGCACGTCCACGTCGACCACGACGAGATCGGCTACGTGCTCGCGGGAACGGGCTCGGTGACGGTCGGCGGCGTGACCCGGCCGGTAAAGAAGGGCGACGTCTGGGTGATCCCGATGAACACGCCCCACGGCGGGCAGTTCGAGGACGCGCCGCAGGTCCTGTTCATCTCGTCACCGATCGACGATCCCGACAACCAGGACCGGGTCTGGCTGGACGAGTGACGCGTGCCTCAGCGCACGAGCGTCCACGGCTTGACGAGCATCGGCGTCGGGGCCGCGTACGGGAGTGTCGGGTCACGCTTGAACGTCAGCGTTTCCCTGTAGATGCTCCAGCGATACTCGAACGTCTCACCGTTGTCCTGGGCCATGGTCACGCTGTCCCCGTCGACCGTGAAGGTCCCGGACCCCGACGACGATTCGATCGGGTTTCTCTGGGTCGCACTGAAGGATCCGTTCCCGAAAGTCAGCGTGAAGTCTCCCCAGTTCCCATCGTTGAGCGACCCGATGTCGTCGAGGAAGGGCGAGGAGGCGAGCTCGTCCCTCGTGTCCGTCATCGTCCACGTCCCGTCCAGCGCGGTCCGAACGATCTGTGGCGACTTGTTCGCGGCCGTGGCGCATGGAGCGATGGCATACGGTTTGGAGTTCGAGTCCTTGAGGGCGCTGATCTCGTCCATCGTGGCCTTTGTCCCGTGGTCCTTCGCCATCTCGGCGATGACCGGCCGGAGTTTCTGGCGCAAGGCGTCGAGCGCCTGCTTCGAGGCAGTCCCGACCGGGAAGCCGGCCGCGCAGAACCCGTCTCTCGCCTCCTGTGCGAGACCGGGCAGGCGGGTGATCGCCAGCTGACCCGTCTGGGCCACGGCCGCTCGGAGTTGTGCCCGCTGGTCGGCAGAAAGGCCATCGAACCAATTCGCGTTGGCGAAGATGATGTTCGGTCGAGGCCAGAAGACAAGGTTTCCGGTCAACGACCTGGCGCCGACGTAGAAGCCGTTGCCGGCGACTCCCTGGGCGCCCAGCTCGATGCCGTCGAGGCCTGTGAGGTCCTGCGGGATCGCCAGGTGGCTGCTTGTGGCTCCGAGGGCCGTGAGCGTCATGTCGGTCACATGCGACGCCCGGATCCCGATGCGCGCCCCCTTGAAGTCCGAGACCTGGACGAGGTCGCGCGTGATGCCAAGGGCCTGACGGAGCTCGCCCTGGATGTAACCGAGCCCGACGACGCCGACCGAGCGGGGTCCATCGAGCAGCTTCTTCGCCCAATCGCTCGCGAGCACCTTGGCTTCCAGGTCGTAGCTGTCGATCAGCATCGGCGCCTGGAGACCCGCGAAGCTGGTCACCCCGGCGGTGTCGAAGCCGCGAGCCCCGATCAGACCGAGCTCCGGCTTCCCGGCGGCGACATCGGCGACGAGCTCGGCCTCGCTCGCAGGATCGCCGGGGTGCAGGCGATCGGCGACCGCGACGTCGATCGCACCCGAGGACAGGGCCTTGGCTGACGCGGCGAACTCCTGCTCGTCGTCGCCTGCCCCGTTGACCGTACCGAGGGTCACCTTGAGGATCTGCGGGATCGTGCCAACCTTCGTCGGCGGCCCGCTCGGGGCGGCCGGACCACTTTGCCCGGGCGAGCCGCTCTGGGGAGGCGCCCCGCCCGCGCACGCGGCGAGCACAGCCGAAAGGCCGATGACCACGGCAATTGCCAGCGTTCGACTCCGGTCCATGGACTGGACTCCCGTGACGGGTGTTGACCGGTCGAGACTGGCTGACCGAGCCGTGCGGCTCATCGATGCGGCCCCTCGATTCGCGCAGCGCAACGACAGCGTAGGCCCTCGATCGAGGCCCCAGATCGAGGGTTGGCCCTGATGACCCGGTTTCCGGCCGTGCGACGATGGGGCGATGCGCAGCATTCTCGTGGTGGACGACTACGGGCCGTTCCGCCTCGTCGTCCGGGAGATGCTCGAGCGCGACGGGTTTCGGGTGGTCGGAGAGGCGTCCGACGGCAACGGCGCCGTCGATGGCGTCCTCGCGCTCCGGCCGGAGATCGTCCTCCTGGACGTGCACCTTCCGGGCGACGATGGGTTCACCGTTTGCGAACGCCTGCAGAACCTCTCGCCCGCGCCCCAGGTCGTCCTGACCTCGAGCCACGACGTGGCGTCCTTCCGGCGGCGGCTCCGAACCAGCGCGGCACGCGGCTTCATCTCCAAGGCGGACCTGAGCTCGAGCGCGCTCGTCGCGCTCCTCGACGCGCCCCCGACGTGAGCCTCCGATGGCTCGTGCTCCCGGGCGCCGTGGCGCTGGGGCTGGCCGCGGAGACGAGCTGGCCCGCGGGGATCGACACCCGGCTCATCGCTGCCGATCTCCTCGTGGGGTGGCTGCTGATCGGCGGCGGCTTCCTGATCTGGCTCGTTCGTCCGGCCAATCGGATGGGCCTCCTCCTCATGGCCACAGGCGGCGCCTGGTTCGTGGCGACCTACCTGCCGTCCGCCGAATTTCTGTACTGCGGGCCCCTGGTCCACGCCATCGTCGCCCATCCGGGCGGCAGGGTGGGGCAACGCTGGAGCCGGATCGCCATCGTGGTCGGCTACGCCATCACGGCTCTAGCTGTCCTGGTTCCAACGCCGGGGATCGCTGTCGTGCTCGGGACGGTCGTCGCAGGCATCGCAGCCGTGCGCATGCTCCTGTCCATCCGGCGTCGCTTTGCGCCAGGGCTGATCTTCGCCCCGGCCGTCATCGCCGGGCTGGTCCTGGCCGGCGCCGATGCGGCGCGCCTCGTCGGGGCGGTGATCGACAATGAGGTCCTCCTGACATACGACGCCGCCCTGGCCGCGACCTTCCTCGGGATGGTCGCGGAGATCGTCTGGTGGTCCTCGTCACCCGGGGTCCTTACCCGCTTCGTCCTCGACGTCGGAAGCTCCGCCGAGGCGGGGACGCTTCGGGATCGCCTCGCCCGGGCCGTCGGCGATCCGTCCCTGGCGATCGGCTACGCCGTCGCCGACGGGGCGAGCGGCTGGGTCGACGATGCCGGCCGGCCCGTGGTCCGACCGACTGGCACCGCGGATCGCGCGGTCACGCCGATCGCCGCGGGCGGACGGGAGCTGGGTTTCGTCGCCCATGATCCCGCGTTCGTTGGCGATCCACGGGTCTTCGGATTGATCGCCGCGGCCGCAGGGCTGGCCATCTCGAACTCGGCCACCCAGGCGGAGATCCGGCGCCAGGTCGCGAATGTCGACGCATCCCGGGCGCGACTCGTACACGCCGCCGATGCCCAGGAGCGCCGGCTCGAGGCGGCCCTGGCGGACGGCGTCGATGCGCGCCTTCGCCGCGTCGCCGAGCTCCTGGCGATGGCTGCGGCCGAGGGGAGGCAGGAGGATGCCCAGATCGCCAGCTCGCTCGCGGAGGTGGCGTCTGCGCGTCGCCACCTCCGGGACTTCGCGAGAGGCGTCTATCCGGCGAGGCTCAGGTCGGGCGGGCTGCGCACCGCGATCCAGGATCTCGCGAGCTACTCGACGATTCCGGTCGAGACGATTGGCGTCGGGAGAGAACGCTACGAGCCAGCCGTCGAATCGACGCTCTACTTCGTCTGCTCGGAGGCACTCTCGAATGTCGCCAAGCACGCTCGCGCATCGCGGGTGCGGATCGATCTCCGCGAAGGCGCCGCGGGCCCGCTGCTGCGCATCGAGGATGACGGGGTCGGCGGCGCGAACGTCGGCGCGGGATCGGGGCTTGGCGGCCTCGCCGACCGGCTCGAGGCACTCGGTGGCACGCTGGTCGTCGACGACGGGCCGGGGGGCGGCACCGCCGTGACGGCCTCGGTGCCACGCGCGCGAGCGGTCGCCGCCCTCGCCGAGGCCGTTGGTTGATCGCCGCCGAAGCGCCCCAGGCTCGGGCCGTCGCGGGTGCCCGACGCATCATCCTCGGTCGGGGCGGCGCCTTCGCGATCGCGCTGGCGGCGATCGGCGTGGCGGTCGTGTCGCTCCGGACCGCTGGCGCGTCGAGTGCCCTCTCGTATCTCAGCGATTCGCCGACGGCCGCGACGATCGGCCTGCTCGGCGGCTGGGGGCTTGTCGCGGTGGGGCTGGAGACCGTGCGCCGTGGGCGCCGATCCTGGTTCGGGTACCTCCTCGCGGCGGCGGGGGTCGCCTGGTTCCTCCCCGAGTGGTCGGATCCGGCGATCGGCTCGGCGGTCCCGTTCACGATCGGGTTGGCCTGCGCCTGGGCCTACCCCGCGATCGTCGGTCATGCCCTGTTCGCGCTCGTCGGGAGCCCGCGCTCGCCCATCCTCGCCGGCTTCATCGCCACCGGCTACTCGATCTTCCTCGTCGGTCTCGGCCTGATCCCCACGGCGGGTTTCGATCCCGTGGCGACGGGCTGCGGCCTCTGCCCCCCGAACCTGCTCGCGGCCGACAGCTCCGAACTCCTGGCGGGGGCGGCTCCGGTCGCCACCGCCCTCGCCCTGGCATGGACCGCCGGGGCGGCGGTCCTCCTCGCCGCCGCCCTCGTTCGGTCCGGACGTGTCAGCCGGCTCGTCCGAGGACCCATCCTTGTCCCGGGTATCACATTCCTCGCGCTCGTCGGCGTCGCCCTGGGACGCGGGATCCTGGGGACGGTCCCGCCCACTGACCCGACGGACCGCTTCCTGAGGATGGGCCAGGCCATAGCGCTCCTGGCCGTCGCCGCCGGCGTGGTTGTGGAGTGGTTGCTCGCGCGGCGGTCCAGGACCAGTCTCGCCCGGGTCGTTGCCGACCTGGCCGAGTCTCCGCCGATCGGCGGCCTGCGCGATCACCTGGCAACGATCCTGCGCGACCCGCAGCTGCAGCTCGCCTATCCCGTCGGCAATGGCGAGCTCGTCGATGCCCGGGGTCGCCACGCCGACGTTCGGCCGCGCGTGGGCCGAACAACGACACCGATCGTCCGGGAAGGCATTTCCGTCGCGGTGATCGAGCACGACGCCGGCGTCCTTGGCGATGCCGCTGAGGTCGACGAGGTCGTGGCGGCGGCCCGCCTCGGTCTCGAGCACGAACGCCTGCAGGCCGAGGCGCATGCGCAGCTCGAGGCCCTGCAGGCCGCGAGACGACGCATCGTCGAGACTGGCGACGCCCGCCGGAAGCAGTTGGAACGGGATCTTCACGACGGCGCCCAACAGCACCTGATCGCGCTCTCGATCGGGATCCGGCTCATCGATCGGGATCCGGGCTCCCGCATCTACCTCGAAGAGGCGGCAGCCGAGCTGCGCATGGCGATGGACGACCTCCGCGAAGTCGCGCACGGCATCTATCCGGCGGTGCTGGCCGACGAGGGCTTCGCCGCGGCCGTCGACGTCCTTGCCGAATCCTCCAGGACCCCGCTGACCATAGCGGCGATGTTCGAGGATCGCGTCGACCCCGCGATCGAGGTCGCCGCCTATCACGTGGTCGCGGACGCAGCTCGGGGGCGTTACGGCCCGCTCCGGATCAGCGCACGACGCAGCGAACGACTTCTTACGGTCGAGGTCGAAGGCGCGGACATCCCGGAGGCATTGCTCGATGAGATCGAGGATCGCGTCGGAGCCGTCGACGGGACGCTGCGACGCGAGCGCGGCGCCATGGGCTCGATGAAGCTGGTCGCGGAGATTCCATGCGGGTCGTAATCGCCGATGACGAGGTGCTCCTGCGCGAGGGCCTGGGTCGCCTGCTGGTCGAGGCAGGCTTCGAGGTGGTCGGCAAGTCCGGGACGGCCGAGGAGCTCATGCGTCTCGTCGATCGGGCGCGGCCGGACGTCGCCCTCGTCGATATCAGGATGCCCCCGACCCATACGGACGAGGGCCTCGTCGCCGCCCAGGAGATCCGGCGCGCCTACCCCGAGATCGGTGTCCTCGTCCTCTCGCACTACCTGGAATCGAGCTATGCCATGCGGCTTCTCGCGGAACACCCGGAGCGCATGGGTTACCTCCTCAAGGAGCGAGTCTCCGACGTCGCGGTCCTCGCCGATGCACTGCGCCGGATCGCGGAAGGCGAGTCCGTCGTGGATCCGACGATCGTCTCGAGGCTGGTCCACAGGCCCCGCGACCCGGATCCGCTCGCGGACCTCACCGAGCGCGAGCTGGAGGTGCTGTCGCAGCTCGCGGAGGGCCGGTCCAACCACGGGGTCGGCGCCGCCCTGTTCCTCAGTCCAAAGACGGTCGAATCGCACGTTCGCCAGATCTTCATGAAGCTCGGTCTCGAGGGCGCGCCGGACGATCACCGTCGTGTCCTCGCGGTGCTCGCGTACCTACGTCGTCGCGCCTGAAGCCTCCGCCGGCGCACGAGGAACGCCGCCTCCGGCCAACCGAGAGGCCGAAGGCGGCGTCCATGACGAGGGTCGGGTGCGCCGCCTGGGAGGCGGTGCGATCGGTTACGCGCAGCCCTCCGGGGGACCGTTCGCTCCGAAGTTGTGGTCGACGAGAACCGCACCGTTCACGTACACGAACGTCGTGTAGAAACGCAGCATCTGGTGGGTCTGGCCGTTGTCGAAGGTCACGCCGTTGTCATGGAACGACTCGTGGAAGAGCACGGAGCCGTTCTTGGTCAGGTGGAACGCCCAGGCGTCCGTGCCCTGTCGCTTGTACGTCGCTTCGGTTGGCCTGGTCGGCACGACGGTGACCCAGAAGGTCTCGTCGTAGGAGACGGCCACGCTGTCGCCGAGATCCGTGTAGTGGAGATGCTCGATCCCTGTCGACGTATCCGTTGATCCGCCGAAATCGTTGCACGGCGGCCAGGGATCAACTGTCTGAACGATCGTGAACTTGTCGACGATCGTCACGGTGGTGACACCGGCCGCCAAGGTCGAAGTCGCGAACGCGAGCGACAACCCGACGACGACGAACGGGATCAACGCACCCCTTCGACCAAACGTGCCGCGAGGCCCTCGGCCTGCCGTCAGGTTCGCCAGTGATCCGAACAAGCTCTTCGTCATCGTGTCCTCCGCCCCTGCGATCCGTCCGGAGCCAGACAGCCCGTTGGCGGATTGCTATCGATGCTCGCGGCGGGCGGGCGCCGGCGAAACGGTGCGAGCCCGAGAGTTGGGCGGGTGAACCATGAACACTTCTTCTCTCGCGTCAGGGCAGACCCTCAGGGTCGATCACGAGCGATCACGGTCCGAAGCAGGGAATGGGTCCAGGTCACGCCAAGCTATTGGTAGGCAAGGAAGGCGCCGCCGGCCGGCGACGCGGACGAGGGGCACATGAGGCCGCGGCGCGAGTCGTTCTCGTGCCGGGGGGGATCCGGGAGACAGAAGCGCCCGGATGGGCCGTGGGATGACATCGTCGGTGCCATCCGCAGAAATGAGTGGCTCCGGCGGTAGGATTCGAACCTACGACCATGCGGTTAACAGCCGCCCGCTCTACCACTGAGCTACGCCGGAACGGGAGCCGCGAAGGATAGCAGAGGCTCCCCCGGCGTCCGACGTTCCGGGGCCTCAGCTCCCGGTCAGCTGCAACCCCCGTCCACCGGCCTGCAGCGTCAGGACGTTCGACCGGATCGACGCCTGTACCGGACCCGCATTGATGACCGCCAGCACGGCCGTCTCGAGTGCGCCCCCCGCGCCGTCGCAGGCCATCTTGGTCAGCGCCACCTCGCGGAACGTGATGCCCGTGCCCTGGGCAGCCCAGCTGCCGCGGCCGCGGTTGCAACCGGCATTGACGTTCACGAAGCCGTCATTGCCGAACACGAGCGTGGCGGTGGCTCCCACAGGGACGCTCGAGACCGTGTCGCCCTCGATGACGGAGGTCACGGTCCAGGTCGGGCCGACGATGTTGAGATCGGGCTCGGCAATCGTGCGATCCACGAGGCGGATGATCGTTCGTCCGTTGTCGAGCGTCAGGTCCGAGCCCGCGAGCGTCGCGCCCGGCCTGGAGCCCAGGAACGCGAACAGCCACTGGTCCTGCTGGTTGCGCGGGTCATCGCAGCCCATCTCGGTCATCGCGCCGCCGTCGATCACGAGGCGGCCGCCCTCGATCCTGTAGGTCGCGCCGAACGTGTTGCAGCCGGCGGAGACGGTGACGTTGGCGCCGGTGAAGCCGATGCGGACGCGAGTGCCGGGCACGAGCGCGAAGGCGGCGCCGCCGTCGGTGATGCCGTTCGACAGGAACTCGCGGCCGGCGAGCGCGAGCGGTGCCGTCGCCTGGCAGCCCGCCAGCGAAGTCAGGAAGAGGAGCGCGAGGCCGGCAAGGAGCGGGTTGCTGCGATTCGGTGGTTGCACGGGCGCGAGACGCCGAGTCGCCGTGGTGGGTTCCGCGGTAGCCTCACCACGATGGAGACAGAACACTCGCCCATCGTCTCGGTCGAGCGGCTCGCGGAGTGGCTGGCGAGTCCGCGCCCGCCGGTCATCGTCGATGTCCGCTGGTATCTCGGCAAGCCCGGCGCAGGCCGGGCCGCCTACCTCGAGGGGCACCTGCCCGGCGCGATCTTCCTCGACCTCGACGAGGACCTGTCCGACCCGAACGGCCTCGGCGCCCCGGGGCGGCACCCGCTGCCCTCCCCGGGCGTGTTCATCGAGCGCATGGCGGCCGCCGGCATCGGTGACGGTGACCGCGTCGTCGGCTACGACGACGTGGGCGGCTGGGTGGCCGCCCGGCTGTGGTGGATGCTCGACAACCTCGGGTACGGCAGGCGGGGCATCGACGGCGAGTGGGTCGGCGTCCTCGACGGGGGAATCAAGGCCTGGGTCGAGGCGGGCGCAGCGCTCGAGCACGGCGACCAGGCGCCGCGCCCGCAAGCTGGTCTGTCGGCGGCGACGCTCGCGGACGGGTGGCGCGGCGTCATCGAGCGCGAAGCGCTGAAGGCGAGGCTCGGGAGCGTGACCCTGCTCGACGCGCGAGGCGCGCCCCGATATCGCGGCGAGGTCGAACCGGTCGACCCGCTGCCGGGTCACATCCCCACCGCCGTCAGCGCGCCGTTCGACATGAACCTCGACGTCAACGGGCGGATGCTCGGTCCGGGCGCGCTGCGCGCGTTGTATGCCGAGATGGGCATCGACGCCGAGGCCGCGGGCGGCGTCGGGCGCGACGTCGTGACCTCGTGCGGCAGCGGGACGTCCGCGACGCACCACTCGCTCGCGATGCGCCTCGCCGGCTTGCCCGACCCGATCCTGTATGTCGGCTCGTACTCGGACTGGAGCCGCTCCGGCGAGCCGGTTGCCACAGGACCGGAGCCCGGCGACCCACCCGGCTGAACCAGCATTCTCGCCGCCACGTTCTCGCCGCTCGGAGGAGGACCGCGATGACCGTCACCAGCGCGATGGCGCCGTCCACGGAGATCCGGGAAACGGTGCTCGAGTTCTGTCGACGCATGCTGGCCGGCGAGGCCGACGCGGCGAACGACCTGATCTCGCGCGACCCGGGGCTCATCTTCATCGGCTCGGCCGGCGAATGGGTCGACGACCAGGAGACCCTCCGAGCCGGCAGGCTCGACCCGGGCGAGGGCCTGCAGCCCGGATCCGATCCGAAGGCCTACGCGATCGGCGACGTGGGCTGGTACGTCGACCAGCCGACCTGGATCTTCGGCGACGGGACCTCGGCGGCGATGCGGATGAGCGCGGTGCTCCAGCGTGAGGAGCCGGGCTGGCGCATCGTCCACGCACACCTGTCGGTCGCCGTCCCGGACAACGAGTGCGTGATGCTCCAGCGGCGCTGGCAGTACGGCATCCCGGCGAACGCCCCGGGCTCGTGATCTTCCGGGTCAACCCATGGCGCGGGCCGAGAATTCGGCTCGCGGTCACCCGGTCGGCGCTATGGCCTGATGTTCTGGTTTACATGGAAGAGGTTGCCGGGGTCGTACGTCCTCTTCACGTCGCGTAGCCGCTCGTAGTTCGCGCCGTAGTTGGCGGGCACTCTGTCCTGGTCGTCTCCGGACATGAAGTTGACGTACCCGCCAGTCTCCGAGTACGGGGCGGTAGCGTTGTAGTACCCACGGACCCAGGCGATGTTGGCGTCGTTCTGGGCGGGGTCAGGCCACATGCCCGCGATCACGGTGGCGAAGGTCGCGTCACGGTGCGAGAACGCGGTGGCGTCCGCGGGCACACGATGGCAGGCGCCATTGATCGGGTAGATGTGCACGGTCGAGTTGACGACCGGCACCTTCGGCCCCCATTCGAGATGGGCCGCGATCGCATCGTCGGTGAGCTCCTTGACGAAGTTCGCCTTCCAGTAGTGCTGCAGCGCGCCGGGCGGGTAGAGCGCGTCGAAGGCCCCGTTCAGCGCCGCGTACGGCATCGGGCCGACGTGCTCCGCGACCACCTGCGCGACGTCATGGAGGGGCTTGAGGATGGCCTCGCCCTCGTCGACCGGGCCCGCCCAACAGGCAACGAACGCGAGCATGGTTTCGCCATGGCGACTCTCGGGGATGAACGGCAACGGCGGGGCGATCTGGAACGCCGGGAACCCGCCAAAGGCCTCGGGGGCCTCCCTGATCCAGTCCCTGTAGAAACGCAGGACCGTGCCCGCGTCGGCCATGTCGAAGAACATCGGGCCGCCGTAGATGTCGCCGACCGGGTGAAGGCGGAACTCGAACGAGGTGACAACGCCGAAGTTCCCGCTTCCCCCGCGCAGTGCCCAGAACAGGTCCTCGTTCTCGCTTTCGCTGGCGGTCACGATCTGCCCGTCGGCCGTGACCACCTCGGCGGAGACCAGGTTGTCGCAGGCGAGGCCCAGACCGCGCGCCAGGTAGCCGATACCTCCGCCGAGGGTAAGGCCGCCGACCCCCGTGGTCGAGACGACCCCGCCGGTGGAGGCCAGGCCGTGGGCGCCTGTGGCGCTGTTGAAATCGGCCCAGGTGGCGCCGCCTGCGGCCCTGGCCCGCCGCTTCGCGGGATCCACGGCGACGGTTCGCATCCCGGAAAGGTCGATGACCACGCCGTCGTCCACGGTCCCGAAGCCGGGCACGCTATGGCCACCGCCTCGAACGGCGAGGTCGAGATCGGCCTCCCTGGCATAGTCGACGGCCGCGACGACGTCTGCCGCGCCGGCCGCCTGCACGATGGCGGCAGGGTGCCGGTCGATCATCGCATTGAAGACCCGTCGGGCCTCGTCGTAACCATCATCGCCCGGCGTGATCACCCGGCCACGCACACGCTCGCGAAGGCGCGTCTTCGTCTCGATCACGGTCCGATCCTCCCTGGCTTCTGTTCCGCGGGAGCATGGGCGCCGCATGCACCGTGCACAATTCGGCAACCGCGCTATTTCGTTGTCCGTAGAACGCCCTAGCCGGAGACCGGCTGACCCGCCGAATTCCCTAGGGAATGCGTGCGCCGCGTCTCTAGAATTCGATCCGGCATGCCCAGTCAGCGAAGGACCAGCTATACGAAGGCGGGCCGGTTCAACATCGCCTACCAGGTCGTCGGCGACGGTCCGATCGACCTCGTGCTGTCACCGGGCTGGGTGACGCATCTCGACCTCGCCTGGGATATCCCCCCGCTGGCCCAGTTCCTCACCAAGCTCGCGTCCTTCTCTCGGCTCATCCTCTTCGACAAACGAGGGACGGGCCTCTCCGATCGGATCAACCCGGAGACGTTGCCATCCCTCGAGCAGCGCACCGAGGACCTCCTTGCCGTGGTGGAGGCCGTCGGCTCCGAGCGGGCAGTGCTCTTCGGCACCCTCGGCGGCGGAGCGATGTCCGGTCTCTTCGCGGCGCGGTACCCAGGGCGAACGGCGGCGCTCGTCCTGTATGGAACGTTCGGCAAGCTGGAGCCGTACACGGGCCTCCTCTCCCGGCTCGCCGAGACGGAAGATGCGGCCCTCGACCGCATCGAGCGGGAGTGGGGCACCGAGGGGGTCGGGCTGGCCTTCTGGGCACCCAGCCTGCTGGCCGACGAGAGGACCAAGGAGGCCTACCTGCGGCTGAGCCGCTCCGCCGTGAGCCCGGGCTCGGCTCGCTCGCTCATGAAGCTCGGGTACCAGATCGACTGGGAATCGATCCTGCCCGAAATCCATGTGCCCACGGTGGTCATGCACCGCGCCGGCGATCTCGTCGTGCCGATCCGCCAGGCCCGCCGGCTGGCCGAAGGGATCGACGGCGCGAGGTTCGTGCAGCTGCCCGGGATCGACCACCTGATGTGGGCCGGGGACCACGACGCCATCATCGCCGAGCTGCGCGCGTTCCTCGACGACGTCGGGCTGACCTCGACGACGTCCGGTGCCCCGGGGCTCGACCTCGGCCTGACGCCGCGCGAGAAGGAAGTGCTGGCCCTGGTGGCGAAGGGCCTGACCAACAGGCAGATCGCCGGCGAGCTGTTCATCAGCGTCAAGACTGCGGGTGCCCACGTGTCCAACATCCTCACCAAGCTCGGTGTCGCGCGGCGAGCTCAGGCGGCCGCGGTGGCCGAGCGCCTGCGGCTCTCGGGCGATCGCTTCACCTCCGGCCCGCCCTGGACCTGACGCGAGACGCGGACGCCATGCGGTTCTCGATCAGACCGCTCTCAGCGGCAACCTGGGGCGCGCTGGCCGAGCTGTTCCGGGAGGGCGGTGACCCGCGCTGGTGCTGGTGCCAGTACTGGCGGCTGCGCTCGAAGGACTTCTCGACGGCGAAGGTGCCGCAGCTTCGTGAGCGCCTGCACGACCAGG
>Ga0070699_100001960_pt1 | contig 18609 bp, 14 predicted proteins | sample KBSK1503metaG_FD_65473 | JGI IMG/M metagenome (GOLD analysis project Ga0070699, IMG submission 65473) | Corn, switchgrass and miscanthus rhizosphere microbial communities from Kellogg Biological Station, Michigan, USA - KBS K1-50-3 metaG | ecosystem: Host-associated > Plants > Roots >... | reverse complement strand
TTGCTGAATGGTCAAAGAAGAAAGCTGATACAAACAAATTCGGCGTTCTGGTTCTGCGCACGTTGGCTTTACTAAGAGGACTGGATCCTAAGCCGCGCATTCTCATCAATCTAAAGCCTGAAGACTTTGAGCAAGATTGGCGCCGCGCAGCCGGCGCGATTGAAAGAGCGCTTGAGCTGATTATGCTTGTCGGACCGGATGGCTTTGGCGTTTTTAATCGCAAGTGGCTGCCTGGGTTTGGGCTCATCCCTATTCTGGCGGCGCTGCGGGCCGAAATTGAGGAGCGAAAGCTAGGAGAGGGTCCTCGGTCTGATCTACGCCGCTGGTATTGGTCCAACGTCTTTCTTGAGAGGTATTCAAGTGCAGTGGAGAGCAAGTCGCGTAAGGATTATTCAGAGATGCTGGGACATTGGGTGGATGGAAAAGGAGAACCGTCGATCTTTTCTGAAGCAAAGGCGCGTATCGGCGCTGAAGGGTATACGGTCCGAGAATCTGCCAGCTATGCGAGCGCGCTATACAGCGGAGTTTTTTGTTTGCTGGCGGTGCGCGGCGCTCGCGATTGGAGACGCGGCGAAGCAATCCTGCTACAGGAGCTCCAGGATCACCATGTTTTTCCGCGGGCTTATCTAAGAAGACACAATGTCACCAAACAGTCAGAGGTAAACAGCATCGTTAACCGGACGCTCATCAGTGACGAAACGAACAATAGGATTAAGGACAAGGCGCCGGCGGACTACATAGGAGATGCCGAGATCTTTCCCTCGGGCGCGACGGAATCCTTACTGAAGCCTCACTTTATTTCGCAGGCAAGCATTGAAGGACTGAAAAAGGCAACTGAAGGCTTGTCAAACGATGGGCTAGCCGTAATGTACGACGAATTCCTGAAAGCTCGCGAGGCCACAATCGTTGATGAAATTCGAAGCGTGTGTGGTGTGAGTACAAAGGCGTCGCAAGCCGAGTCCGTCCAATCGGTGCAGTAAATGTTCTTCGCAACCAACCTCGCCGATTTCCTCGCCTGTCAGCATCTCACGACGCTTGACCTCGCGGAAGCTGCTGGAGAGATCGAAAAACAATATTACGACGATCCCGGCTTGGAGCTGCTCAGAACTCTTGGCCTCAGGCATGAGCAGGCCCATCTTCGCGAGCTGGAACTTCAGGGCCTGACGGTTGTGCAGATTCCTACGGACATTCCCTGGGTCGACGCTGCTGCCCTCACGCGCCAGGCTATGCTCAAAGGCGCCGACGCGATCTATCAGGCGACATTTCTTGATGGACAATGGGGTGGTCGTGCCGACTTTGTAGTGCGCGTCGAGACCCCAAGCAATCTGGGCGCGTGGTCATACGAAGCAATCGAAACCAAACTCGCGCGCTCCACTAAGGCGCGGGCGCTGATTCAGCTATCCCTGTACTCTGACTTGATAGCAAGGATTCAAGGCCCCGAACCAAAGTGGATGCATGTAGTGCTCGGCGGCGGAGTGAAACCTGAGAAATTTCCTGTCCAACACTATCTCGCCTATTTCCGCAAAATCAGACGTGACTTCGAAGCAGCCATCGCAGCGAAGCCGGAGACATATCCTGAGCCAGTCGAGCACTGCGACATATGCTCCTGGTTTCCGCGCTGTGATGATCAGCGTCACAGTGACGATCATCTTTCGCTGGTCGCGGGGATCACACGCAATCAGCGTAAGGCACTGGTTGCGCGCGATGTCACTACTGTGGCTGAACTTGGTTCTCTGTCCCTACCTATCTCTCCGAAGATCAAGCGAATCGCCGATGCACCGTTGCGACGCATTCGCGAGCAGGCGCGAGTGCAGGTGCAGGGTCGAGAAGAAGGTCAGCCGGTTCAGGAGTTTCTCGAACCTGTTGAAGCAGGCAAGGGCTTAGCTATGCTTCCGCACCCTTCGCCGGGGGACCTGTTCTTAGATTTCGAGGGCGATCCATTCGCGCTTGAGCAAGGCTTGGAGTATCTGACAGGTACAGTAAGCATCTCGGAAGACGGAGAACCAGCCTACGAGACTATTTGGTCGTTCGATCGCGCGACGGAAAAGAAAGCCTTCCAAACATTTATCGATAGGATCAAACAACGTCGCAGTGCTCACCCGGATATGCACATTTACCATTACGCTCCCTACGAGCCTACGGCGATCAAGCATCTTGCGGGACGACACGGAATCTGCACTGATGATGTTGACGAGTTGTTGAGGGCTGAAGTCTTCGTCGATCTCTATCGCGTTGTTCGGCAGGGTTTGCGTGCTTCGGTTGAGAGTTACTCGATCAAAAAAATGGAGCCATTCTACGGATTCACACGCACTGTGCCTTTGCGCGATGCGACCGGGGCGCTACAAGCATTCGAAACTGTGCTGGCCCTCGGTGATAACCCGGAAGAGTCAGGTGAAATTCTAAAGACGATAGAAGACTACAACCAAGATGACTGTATCTCGGCGTGGCGACTCCGCGAATGGCTTGAAGGTTTAAGAAAGGAATTGGAAGCCTCGTTGGGAAATGCCTTGCCGCGCCCAGAACTAAAGTCAGGGCAACCAACGGAAAATCTCGCAGCGCGAATTACAGAAGTAACCGCTCTCAAGGAACGGCTACTTGCAGGCATTTCAGATGAAGAGAATGAACGAACGAAAGAGCAGCAAGCGCGGTGGCTAATGGCCCAGATGTTGGAATGGCATCGTCGAGAAGACAAGTCCGCGTGGTGGGAGTATTACCGGCTTTGCGATCTCTCCGATGATGAATTGATAGAAGACAGAAGCGGTTTGGGTGGGCTTATCTATTTGGGCGAAGTCGGCATCACATCGAGATCAATCATTCATCGCTATCAATTTCCGCCTCAGGATTATGCGATCGATTGCACGGACAATGTACGCGATCCTCGAACAAAAAAAGGTGCTGGCACAATAGTCGATGTAGATGATCACAATCATACGATTGATTTGAAGCGAGGTAAGACTTCTAAAGCTCCGCACCCAACCGCACTGGTGACGTGGGATTCGATGGATAACACGGAGCAAATCAATAGCCTCATCCGACTGGGAACATACGTGGCGAACAATGGCGTCGAGGGACCTGGGTCGCTGCAAGCAGCCCGAGACATTTTGCTGCGAAATCGTCCCAGAATATCCGGGGGCACCTTGGAGTCGATAGCTGAAGGCCTAACGCCCGTTGAAGCAGCGATCAAGTTGGTTCTAGCGTTGGATTCGTCCGCTCTTCCAATTCAAGGGCCGCCAGGTTCCGGTAAGACCTACACCGGCGCGCAGATGATTTTGGCGCTCTTAGAATCCGGACGACGGGTGGGGGTCACAGCGAACAGTCACAAGGTCATCAGCAATCTGCTGAGTGAATTGTGCAAGGCGGCAAGAAAGAACGGCACCAATTTGAAGATAGTTCAGAAATCAAACGAGACTGACGGATGTCCCGAAGCTGCCGTTACGCAAGTCGACACGAATGAAAAGGTGGTTGAGAAGCTGAGAAAGGGTGAGGCAGAAGTGGTCGCCGGAACAGCCTGGCTCTGGTCAAGGGAAGAAATGGCAAAATCTGTTGATGTGTTATTTGTCGATGAGGCTGGCCAAATGTCTCTGGCGAACGTGCTGGCGGTTTCTCAGGCCGCCAAGAGCATTGTCTTGCTAGGTGATCCTCAACAATTGGATCAACCGCAGAAGGGCGTTCATCCTCCTGGCGCCGAAGTGTCTGCTCTGGCACACCTGCTTAATGGCAAGGCAACGATTGATAAAGATCAGGGGCTCTTTCTCGGAGAGAGTTGGCGTTTACCTCCCGACATTTGTAAGTTCACGTCCGAACTGTTCTATGACGATCGACTTGAATCACGTCCTGAGAATGAAAACCAACGTCTCAACAGTCGATCGGTGCTTGATGGGACTGGCCTGCGCTTCTTTCCCGTAAAGCACACAGGGAATCAGAGCGAGTCTCCAGAGGAAGCCGCAAGGATTGCAGAATTGCTCGGTCAACTTCTTGACGGCGAAGTGACGTGGACCAACAAAGATGGGGAGATAGAGAAACTGGTACTCGACGATATTCTCGTTGTGGCGCCTTACAATGCTCAGGTTGCAGCTTTGGTGGAGGCATTGCCCGAGGGAGCGCGAGTGGGGACTGTGGACAAGTTTCAGGGACAACAAGCGCCGGTGGTCTTGTATTCCATGACTACGTCAACTCCCGAAGACGCCCCGCGAGGCATGGAATTCCTTTACAGCTCCAACAGACTCAACGTGGCTACGTCACGAGCACAATGCTTGACGGTCCTCGCTGCAAGTCCAGCATTGTTTGAAGTGCAATGCAAAACGCCGCGGCAAATGGAGTTGGCAAACGCGTTCTGCCGATACTTGGAAATGAGCCAGGTTCTATGAGCGCTATGAAATATCTCACTTTCGGATTGCTCGATAGCTTGGTAACGGCGCAGAGGGCGGAACTTGAAACCAGTATCAGAGACTCAACCATTAAGCGAATCGGCCCTCTTGTGGAGTTTGCTTATCTTGATTATTCGAACGCAATAACGCGGCTGCCAAAGACCGATAACTCACAGGCGACCGACTGCTTTCGAACCGCACTCGTTAAGCCCGACATTTCGCATTTTCAACTTACAACTTCCCTCAGTCCGAAGAACTTCGAATTCATACGCGTGTTTCAAACGGCAGCCGAAGCCGATGACTTGCGTTGGATGACATTTTGTAAGCGCCTGGAAAACGCGGGCGCGAAAGCCGGTCTTAGTCAGCAATTCGCAAAGGCATTGACGGGAACGGTTGAAGAGATGGCATCAAACGTAGTCGAACACAGCGAGCACCCAGAAACCGGCATTGTTGGTTATAGGTGGTCACAAAGAGAGTTTGAATATGTTGTGGCAGATTCCGGGATCGGTGTGTTGGAAAGCTTAAGAAAGAATGCCTACTATTCGTATCTTGACGATGCAGGTAAAGCGCTTGAAACAGCCGTGCAAGAGGGCGAGTCGCGCCACGGCCGCGACGTTGGTCGGGGCCTTGGCTTCCGTGACCTACTTAACAACATTGCGAACAGAAACTCTTTTCTGAGATTTCGTAGCGGCGATTACAGCTTGGTCATAGATGGCACGCAAAGCCCACCAATTTGGAACACTCAGCCTTGCCAAAGCCTTGACGGATTCCTGATCTCGATAGTCTCTAAGCAAGTACAAAACAAATAAAATAGACCGAGCTTGACAAAAATCAGGCCACTCATTATCCTCACGTCATGGGGGTGAGATTAGTGATTCAGATTCTTTCACTTTTTGAACTTGGGAATCGTCGCAAGGTTTTGGCTGGGGCGATTCCCGGTAAATCAATGCTCGGGAAGTTAATCACAGCGGTACGGCCGCCTACAGAGCCTGAGCCTGTACTCTTAAGCTTCGACCGCGTGGATGCTGCGACGGGCAGCTTTCTTCGGGAGGCGGTTTTGGGGTTTCGCGACTACTGCACAAAGACCCAACCAAATCTCTATCCCGTGGTTGCGAACGCCAACGAGGTTATCGTTGATGAATTGGAGTTTCTATTAAGGCTGAACGGAGACGCTCTGTTTACTTGTATTGTGGATAAGCATGGCAAGGTCAAATCGAGTCAAGTAATTGGCCACCTGAATGATAAACAGCGGTTGACTTTTGACGCAGTACTTGCAGCACGGGAAGCAGACGCCACTACCCTACAAACCAAGTACAAACAAACGGAGCAAATCCAAATCACTGGTTGGAATAATCGACTTTCATCATTGGTGGCTAAGGGCGTTCTGATGGAAATCAAAAAGGGGCGGAGCAAGGTCTACCGACCCGTGTTGGAGTAAAGCTATGGGTGTCGATTACATGAACAAGATAAAGCTCGGTTGGAGAAAGGGGTGGTCGCGCGAGCGCGAGAAGTTAGCTATAAGGCAACTTTTCAACACTGAGCCGAGTCGGGCGCAAACGATCGATGTGGTGCCTTTCAGGCTGTCTGATTTTCGCGAAGGCGAGCCCTACGAGGTGCAGGTTGAATACGAGCGACTCTTCGTCTACAGCCAAGGACGTAACATTGGAGTATGTAAAACACCGCCACGCACCTTGCTCAGCGAGGTTGAAGCTTTAGGAGGAAAGACGCTTGGGACTGTCCGAACAAAAGGTAGCGCTGAACGCGTAGAGGTGACGGTGCTTTTGCCGTCGCAGCTCCAGAAAGGAGCTGGTCATAGTGAACACGTATCGAGGAAGCCTGCCGCTTTACCACAACGATAGCCAGCCGCTAAGCCTTGGGTGTCTCGGTTGTACAGATAAGGGTCAATGTGGCGGATTGTACACTTCGGATTCTCTATTTGATTGCCTGAGCTTTTGTTGTTGTAGTAACGGCTCATCCGATTACTCGAAATGTCAGTTCGTCTGTCGTCGGAATGTTGAAGACTATGTTAACCGGCACATCGAAGTTAACGGTTGGGGCTTCGAGAACATACCAAGATCTGCTCCTCTGGTTTATCCCAGCCTACCATCTGTCGTTCCATTGCTCTATGGGTCTTCATGTCGAATTGGCCGGCTAAATGCGGAAGTTGTTGCGCTACCTCTAGAAAAGCTGTTCGACCACGCTAACGGACGGCTAAAGTTTTCAACAAAAGAGGAGGTTGCTCGGACTTTTGGTTTCGATCCCGCGGCAAGTCTGTTAATAAGCGGAGTTGGTCAAGACCGTGTGATCGAGTACTACTGGTCTCATAGGCGGGCGGCCGAACTACCGGAGCAACTCACCGCATTGCAACCTGCGCTAATTACTGTTCCGAACTACAGTCTCTTCCTTGGAGTGCCACGGGAGGACAACCTGTACAGTATGAAACGAATCGCGATCTGTTGGAGCGAGCTTGTCAAGAACAGATTGCCAACATCACTTCATGTGAACGCTAGAACGGATACCGACTGGGAGCGCTGGACTGCTTTTGTCGCTGAGCGAGATGAAGTCCGGTCAATTGCCTACGAGTTCGCTACCGGACCTGCTTGCATTGAGCGTGGAAAGTGGCATGCCGAAAAGCTCGTAAGGTTAGCGTCTGAAGTTGGCCGCGATCTTCAAATCGTCCTGCGAGGCGGATTTTACCATCTCCAGAAAATCTCTGGGGCTTTTTCCGAAGTGGTGTTTATCGATACCTCTTCATTCATGAAGACGATGAAGCGGCGACGCCTGGATTGGACTTCTGGGGAAAAGAAACATTGGCGTTCAGCGAGGACCGAACAAGGAGAGCCTCTGGACGAACTTCTTCAGAAGAATGCAGATACGTTCCGGGCAATGATTTCTCCGCAACTGCATAAGGGACAATTTGCCCTGCCGTTTTTAGAGGCGGGTCTGTTGCAGTGAAATTCGTCTTCGCATTTGGCGCATTACCTTGACTGTGACAATGACAATGCCCCGGCAGTTACAGGTTGAATACTTGGGCCGCGGCGCAACTCTCGGGCACGTCGAACATAATTAAAGAATGGACCGAGGTTGAGAAAATTTCACGAGAACGAGCAAAGAGCGTGTTGCTCGCAGTTGTTCATAAAGCTCGGTTCTTGCCTTCCGCGAGCGACGAAAACCTTCAATGGTGGAATGACTTATGTTCATAAGGGCTGAGTTAGAGTCAGAATGGTGAATGTCTTTCGCAAGCAATAGCGGAATCTGTTAGCGAGAGTATTTCGGAGTTTGCAATGTTTATTAGCGACAATGAAACGGCCGTTGACCTCCTTTATTACGAAGCTATCGCCAAAACGATAGTCGGATTAATTAATGAGAGCGTCGACGAACCAATGTCAATCGGGATACATGGTGACTGGGGCGCTGGAAAATCGAGCATTCTGCTGATGACCGAAAGAGCGTTTGGCACCGATGCCGATGTTCTTTGCTTGCGATTTAACGGTTGGCAGTTCCAGGGATTCGAGGATGCTAAGGCTGCTCTGCTTGAGAAGATCGTCATCGAGTTGAGGGATGCTCGTCCGGGAGTTGAGAGAGTAAAGGAGAAAGCAAAAGACTTATTAAAGCGCATCGATTACCTTAAGTTAGGAAAGAAGGCGCTGCCGTGGGCCTTCACGGCTGTCACTGGCATCCCTCATCCGCAAACCATTACAGATGCAATCGCGGCTTTGAAAGGTGTCGCAGGCGGTGACACAGCGACAATCGTTGAAGGACTTGAAGGGCTCCTGAAGCCTGGAACCGAACGCAAGATCCCCGAAGAGCTTCGTGCGTTTGAGCGCGAGTTCAAAGAGCTGATCGAAGCAGCAAAGTTGCGTAAGTTGATAGTTCTGATTGACGATCTCGATCGTTGTCTGCCTGAGACTTCAATTGAGACGCTTGAGGCTATCCGCCTATTCCTGTTTGCACCTAAAGCAGTGTTTGTGATCGCTGCGGATGAGGGAATGATTCAGTATGCGGTGAGGAAACACTTTCCAGACCTGCCTCAATCGAGTGGCCCCGTCGGATATGCACAAAATTATCTCGAAAAATTAATTCAAGTGCCGTTTCGCATTCCTGCGCTTGGACCAGTGGAGACTCAAGTCTACTCAGCACTGGTGATGGCCGAAGCGGCTTTAGGCTCCGAACATGAGGTTTTCAAGAAGCTCCTCGAAAAGGCCCGAGGGATTTTAACTAAGCCGTGGGCTGGCGAAATCCTTGATGCGGGCAGTATCAATGAATTCCTGAAGGGCGAGGTTGCTTCTTCAATTAAGGATGCGATCTTACATAGCAGTCAGATCTATCGCGTCTTGGCTGAGGGGACGAAGGGGAATCCGCGACAAATTAAGCGGTTCCTGAATGCAATGCTGCTGCGCAAGAAGATTGCGGACGCGCGCGGATTCGGCAATCAGATTAAGCTGCCGCACCTTGCCAAAGTTATGCTGGCCGAGCAGTTTCATCCAGCTTTTTTTGATCAGATTGCCGCAGTCGTTCAAAGAGCATCCGAAGGCCATCCGGAAGAACTTAGAGTGCTTGAGGAGGAGGTTCGACCAACGAGGCGGTCAGCCTCGCGCCGCACCTCCGTGGAGGGATTAGGCGATGTCTCCGCACGGTCCACTTGGGAGCCAGATGAGTGGGCTCGAGGATGGGCAAAATTGGATCCGCCTCTCGCCTGGGAAGATCTTCGTCCCTATCTGTTCATCACGCGCGACAAGAAAGCATTTATTGCAGGTCTGGACTCCGCCGGCAACCTCCAGGGGCTGATTGATTCTCTGATGGGCGAGGACATGGCGGTAGCTCTTAGCGAGGAAGCTGTCCAGAAACTTGCTGAGCCTGAAGCACAAAAGATCGTTCAAGTGCTAGAAGCGAAGGTAATTGAATCTGGCGAGCTCAAAAAGCAGCCGAAGGGAATTCTGGGATTGAGATTGTTGGTGCGCCATCAACCCACTTCGCGTCGACGTGTGCTTCGTCTTCTCGAAACCTTTGACGCGAACAAACTTGGTGCATGGGCAGTTAATCTCCTTGACGAGTTGGCTAAACATAGTGACCTGACCACTGATTGCAGCAAGCTACGAGACCATTGGCGTGAAGCCGGAGGCAAGCAGCTAAAAGCGCTCCTCACGGCCCAAGATAAGACCCTACAGAAATCAGTTACGAAACCCGATGGGAACATCCGCTAAGAATCCCGGTTCGTCTTCTTCTAGCCCGCTAGTCCCTTCATGGCTGGATGGGGCAGCGCCCGATCCTGGTCCGCTCCCCTCCCCGATTCCTGAAAATGTAGCATCGCCCCAAGATCAGCCAACCCCTGAGCGTCCAACTTCGCCGTTGCCGTTGCCGCCGTTACCTCCAATCGGTGAGAAAGATCGCTTTCGTCCTGCAAGAATTGCTTTCAATCGCGCAGTTCGATACGGAAGCGTTAACGAGAACCTTGGCCGATCACTCTCTGGCTATTCGCGCCGGGGAATGGGAGGCAGCAGGACGGGCGCGCGCCGCATGAGTAATTCGAGCCAGAGCGCTGGGCGAATTCTTGGTTTTGCACAAACGGTAAGAGATGTTGGTTTTCCTCAGGCGGCGGACGAATTCGGAATCGGCGATTTAACCGGTCGACCACTGGGTGAAGCTGTATCTAGATTAACGGAGGCCTTTTGCGAGCCGGGCGGCAGCATTGATGAAGCAATAACGCGAGCAGCTTGGAACGAGACATTGTTACTGGCGGTAGAACAGGGCGTTGAAGACTTTGAGAGTCTAACCGCCCAAGAATGGACCTCTTTAGTAGAGATCTTTATTGCGCAGTCAATTGAGTTGCGCGTTTTCAACGACATTGGAAATGATGCGCTCGGCGCTACACTCAACGTTGAACAAATTGACGCCATTCAAGCTGACCTCCATGATCTTGTTTTCGGCGCGGTGCAGGGAAAATTGACGCCGATAATCACCGGCCAGAATCGACTTTCCAACACTGCGCTTCGCGAGGCCGCTGATGCCACTTATCAATTAGTCTTTGCCTACCTCGACGCCCTTGGTGAGGAGTAACTATGAGACGTCATAGCCTCATTTTCCGATTAGGCGGCGGTGACCGCTCGCGCATGGAATGGGTTGAACCCTCATCGATGCGCACTCAAGTCGATCTCGTCGACTCCAATGGCAAGCTGACTCATGGCATAGGCGACACCCTTGCTGGGCTTGGCAAACTGGGAATTACTCCGAGCGTGATTGGCGTTGACTTGCTTTTGATCTCGAGTGCTGTTTATGCAGCCGACAAGAGGATAAACCGGGCAACTGAAGCCCAGGATTCGTGGACTAGGGAAATTGATCTTCACATTCCGGTCGCACAGCCTGAGATCTGGGCAAGGGTCGCATCTGCCTTGCAGGAGATGCTGCAGTTCTTGACGGGGGATCGCTGGCGCCTCTTCTTTCGGCTGAGCCCTAAGAAGTATCGTTCCTTAGCTGCTGAAGCGGTTTCGCCTCCGGCAATGATAACTTCGTGCTGCCTTTTCTCTGGTGGGTTGGATAGTTTTATCGGGGCGATCGATTTGTTTCATCAGGGAGAGTCTCCCTTACTTGTTAGCCACGGATGGGTCGCGAGCGATAGCAAGCATCAACAGCTTTGCCTCGACGCGATAACTGCTAATTTTACTTCGGTGTCAATTCGCCATTTGCGTTCTCGGGTCGGGTTTCCAGAGCACCTTGTCAGAGACAGTGAAGCGGAGAGAACGGAACGGTCACGATCTTTTCTGTTTTTCTCGTTGGCGGCCCTCGCCGTAAGTGGGATGCCAAGTCCGACGAGAATCTACATCCCCGAGAACGCATTAATCTCATTGAATATTCCGTTAGATCCGTTGCGCCTCGGTGCCTTTAGTACGCGCACGACCCATCCTTTTTATCTTGCGAGATTCAATGAAATGTTGACGAGCGTGGGAATCTTAAGTCGACTCGATAATCCGTACCGGCATATGACAAAGGGAGAGATGGTCTCAAACTGCAAAGATAAGGCGCTGCTAGAGAGATCACATACTCTGACTATGTCTTGCTCATCGGCGAGCAAAGCACGCTGGAAGGGTCTGCCGCCAAGTCATTGTGGACACTGTGTGCCATGCATAATCAGAAGAGCGGCGCTGGCCAAGATGTCGATTCCCGATGCAACGGTCTATGTGACTGACATACATGCTCGGACTCTCAACTCAATGAAGGCGGAAGGCAGCGACATCAGATCCTTTCAATTCGCCATTCACCGGCTCAGAAGTGACCCGAACCGTGCCCGTGTTCTAATTCACCAATCTGGTCCTCTCGCGGACTATCAGACAGACATTGAAGAGTTCGCGCAGGTCTATCTTCGTGGGTTGCAAGAAGTCGAAAGACTTCTGACAGGAGTGAGCACGTCACCTAATGTCTAGCGCCACGCCAAGGTTCGTCGATTATCATTGTCACTTGGATCTCTATCCAGACTACGCTAATCAGTTCTTGGCATGTACGGAGAAGAGAATTGCGACGCTGGCGGTAACGACAACACCGCGCGCTTGGCCCAGGAATCGAGAATTGGCCGCGAGCTCTCCTTTTGTTCGTGTTGGTCTAGGATTTCATCCGCAATTGGTTGCTGAACGGTCATCCGAGTTCCATTTGTTCGAAAAATACTTTTCCGAGAGTCGTTTCATAGGAGAGGTAGGCCTCGACGCATCACCACAGCACTATCGGAGTTACTCCGAACAGAAGAAAACCTTTGAACAGATTCTTAAGCTATGCGCCGGTCAGGGAGGCAAGATATTATCCGTACACAGTGTTCGTGCAACACGTGATGTCCTCGGGCTGATTGAAAGGCTACGCCCGTTAGACAGTTCGCGAGTTGTACTCCATTGGTTCGGAGGTACAAAGGCAGAGGCACAATTGGCGGCGAACTTAGGTTGTTATTTCTCAGTTAACGCTGAAATGCTCACTAAAGATGCAAGACGAGCCTTGGTAGGTACATTGCCGCTAAATCGCATTTTGACGGAAACCGATGGGCCTTTTACAAATACACTCAATCAGCCATCGAAACCAGCCGATGTGCCGCGCGTCATTACGATGTTGCAGTCAGTGTTTGGCATGGAAGAAGAAGAGCTAAGAAAACAGGTTCTCGCCAACCTTGATGCCTTGGAGTCCGAAAGCAACATTTAGGCTTCAGCCGATGACCAGGTTTCGGTGGCAATGTGAACTACTTTCGCAATCAATTACTCAAGGTCCAAAAACGTAATAACCATAAGTGCGTTAGTCTGCTCTTTATGCATCATGTGGGAGTATTGTGAAGCTGGCCGATTGATAACCATAGATGCCGTGGTCAGCGATGATTGCATCTATTGCAAGAATCCTCTCATACGACTGCCGTCCGCAAGTTTTGAGAGCGGTGTAAAGCGTCTGCTTGTTCAGCTCTCAATTTGCAAACTGTGCGGATGGTGGACAGTCTACCGCGTTCATCAAAACGAATATCCTCGAACAGCCGGAATCGCTGAGGGCTACTCAGGCTCGGTTGGCTGCCTCAAACAGTTCGACCTGAACGACATCTCTATGCCTCTTAAAGAAGTTCGTCAATATGTGTGCGCCAAAGAGGATTCAATATTTGATGTTCATCCAAGAATGTTCGAGGAGGTCGTTTGTAGCATATTCAAAGACCTTGGATGGACCGCGAGAGGAACTGCCTACTCAGGAGACGGCGGCATTGACGTAATCCTAGATGGGCAGGACGACAACACAATTGGCGTCCAGGTAAAACGATACAAGAAGGAACGGCGAATCGAAGCTGAACAAATTCGTTCTCTGGCCGGCGCATTGATTCAAGGCGGTCACACCAAAGGTATTTTTGTCACCACTTCCAATTACCGCAGGGGTGCGAAACAAGCGGCCGAGGACCTCACATCAATCGGAGTTCCAATCGAGCTAATAGACGCCGAAGGTTTCGTCAGGATGCTCGGCATTGCCCAAACCAATACTTTTGAGTTGACTCAAGAAAGAGCAGCTACCTATCTGTTGAGCAAGGGAGCGCACGTTGGCACAGGCCCTCACAAAGACTTTGCTGCCGGGGAAGATCTACGTGAGCGACCAGTCATCGTCCAGGCCGTAACACGATCGGAATTGGTTGATTTGGACAACAGCCTACCCTCTCCTGTCACCATATAACGCTTATTAAGCATTTCAAGCCCTTTCAAGCAAGCCTCGCGGTTGTCACTTCTGCCCGACCCATCACCGATTTTGGATAACTTAGAATTATCTATGCTGCGCGACTCATGCGCGCTGCACGCCACTTCAGCAAATGCAAACCCAAACTGGCCGACTTGCGCAGCTTAATGGTCAGCAGGCGGTGATAGATCGCGTCTTAGGAAACCAAGAATCTCATAGAGAAGTCGTAGTGGTCCGCGGTCCTTATGGTTCAGGTGTCTCGTGGACGTTGGACCGCTGCGCTGAATACTGGGAGGCCGAGGGCGGTTCCGCATTGGAGGCTAAAGGTGAGGCTTTCGCGTCGGAGCGTCGGTTATTCCCGTGGCTCACAATGGTGCTTCCCGGGGCCAAGCGGCAAGCCCGGTTAGAAGTTTTGAAGTCGAGTCTGGCGCAAAGCAGTCGTGCCGTTCCAATCTTCGGATCTGTGACAAGTTATCTTGTTGAAGAGGTTCTGAATCATCGCAAACGTCGCCTTGCTCGCGAAGCCCTCTTACTTACGGAGCAAGAGCAAGACCTTCTGTTTGTTGTTCAGACCATCGGACAAGACAATCGTCTCTTGCTGGCTATTGACGATCTAGCCTTCTGGGACGAAGCATCCTGGAGCTTGTTGGGCGTCATACTTTCTGGACGGCTTGATGAGTTGTATCCAGCATTAAGCGATGCGCTGATTCTCGTAGGAGTGACAAACGAAGTGCCGGCAAGACTCGGATCGATTGTTTCGGAAAAGTTTACGGAACTACCAATTCGCCTACTGGAATCGCACGAAATAACCGAGGCTCTCCTGGCTTTCGACTTTCCGGTTATTAATGATCGCTACCAGAAGGTCTTATATGAGTTAACAAACGGCAGACTAGATCTCCTACATGACGTTAGTAAAGAGTTTCGCGAAGCGGATTTGACGAATGTCCCAAGCGATTGGTCTGAGTATTATGGCCGCTTGGTAAAGCGACGAATTCTTGGCCTAAGCGAGCACGTCGCAAACCTTGAAGGAACTTTAATTGCGGCGGCAATTATCGGGCAGGCCTTCAGCCTAAGTGACATCGCATGCCTTACCGACTCGGCTATCAACAGCGTGACTGCGACGCTTCGTCTGGCAAACAAGGAACACTTCGTCACTTCTGTAGGCGACATCGCTCGTTTTGAGAGCGCCGAACTTCATCGCTACTTTCACAGGGCAGGAGAAGAAGAGCATTCAAAATATCATGGCAAGTTTGCTGAATGTCTCCGACTGATGCGTCCTGGCGATTATGGGCATCGTGCCCACCACCTGTTACTTGCCGGAAATGTAGAGGACGCGCAGAGATGCTTTGCACACTCAGCGTTGGCAGCTCGAAGGGAATATCGAGCTGCAGCACACGCAGGGGATCTTGAGGAATTGGCGGGTTGGGCTGATATTCGGACATTTCTGGACCAAATGAAATCGGCCTTTGATGCTTATGACGATCAGCGAATAGCTGATGGCTTAGAGATCCTCGAAGGAGTTGAGGCATTCCTACCCGAGACGTTAATCGCAGAGCGGGACTATTTGTTAGCTTTGTTCCTGCTCTCACTCCCCTCAGTTAGCAGTTACGAACGAGCTAGAGTCCTTCTGGAAGAGTGGAAGGAGCTTAATGGCCGAGAGCCTGAGCTTTGGGCTCGCATGGCTCAAAGTTTGATTGTCGCGCAGGCCCAAACAGACCATCTAGACGAAGCGCGTCAACTCGAAGCCAGTCTTACTGCAAACTATTGGGAGCGCAGACATGTTGATCCATGGGCTCTGCACGCTCTTAACGTTTTGCGACGTCGCTCAGAGTGTCTTCACTCACTTCCAACTGCTACTCAGAGGTTGGAGAGCGCACTAGCCTATTTTGGACCGACGGCTAGTGAAACTGTGCCTAGGCATCCGATTCAGTACTATTTCACCCTGACAAACCTTATCGGAAACCAGCTGGCCAGAGGTAGTTTCGACGAGTCTCTTTCGTTAGCCTTAAGACTCGAAGAGTTAATTCGCCGTTATACGTCTCTCCCTTGGCCAGGCCCGGAGATTGCCGCAAACAACTCCGTGCTTGCTCGCTACCTTGCCAGCAATATTGACATTAGCACTTCAGCCGACCTCTTGCTGCGAGTGACGAAAAATTCAAACGAAGCCGGCGATCGGATCTTGTTGCAAAACAATTGTTCTGTGTTGCTTGTTCGAGCGGGCCGAATTCCAGAAGCTCGTGAAATACTGGACGATGCCGTTACTTCACTGCGTAACAGCGAAGAACCTGACGGATATCATGTGTACTTTGTGAAAAGTAATCTGGCGTCCCTTCTGGCGCTTGGCGGAGAAGTTGATCGCGCGCTAGCGCTCATAGATGAATGCGCTGCGGTTGTAGATCAGTTCTACCCAGCTATTCAAGCGACAATGAAACGAAGACAGCAATTGATTCGAGAGGCGATTAAGGAAGCGGCGACACTGTCCCCGGAAGAGTTCGACAACTTCTTACTTCAAAAACATGGGATGCAGATTGGACCGCAGTGGGCCTTCTACGGACGTGGCTTCCTCTTAACGGACATTCAGTTCTGGTCTGCAGATTAGACTGTCAAATTGTAACGTTCAGATGTCGAGCCTATTAGAAACCTCGCAAGTTCAATTCCCGAACATCCAAACGTCCTCAAGGCGTGCATAAATCCGCTGTGGCTTGTCACATGCGGCTTACAGTTCACTTCTGTACTGCACCCCTTGACTGAGACAGAAGGTTAAGTCTACTACTCGCCGAGAGCAGGAGGCTTAAGATGACTGTCAAACGCAGGGTATTCAGCCGTGAATTCAAACTGCGAGTGCTGCGCGAGATTGAAGCCGGCAAGAGCCAGGCTCAAGTTGCTCGGGAGCACCAAATAAATCATCAGATACTCACGCGGTGGCACCGGGAGTATCGCGAACAAAAAGAGCGAGCGTTTCCGGGCAAAGCTTGGGCGGAACCCAGCGATGAAGCCCGGATTGCTGAACTCGAGCGGATGGTCGGTCGGCTGACCATGGAAAACGATCTGCTAAAAAAAGTCTTGCAGAAGCTCGAGGACGAAACGTAATCAAAGAGCGCGATTGGAATAGTTGCATGACCAAACTAATCAGCCAGGTAGCAAGCGAGTCGCCGCACGGCACCCGCGCCATTAAAGTGCTCAGTGCGGCGGTCGGGGTCTCGCGGGCGAGTTTCTATCGTCATCGCCGGACCGCTCCAGCGCGCTTCCGGAATCAAGCTGAGACCGAACTGCGCCAGACAATTGAATGCATCGCGTTGGAGATGCCGACCTACGGCTATCGACCCATGACGGCCGAACTGCATCGCCGCGGCCTGCTGGTTAATCGCAAACGTGTGTTGCGGTTAATGCGCCAGGACAATCTGCTTTGCCGGCGCAAGCGCAGCTTTGTCAGCACTACTGATTCAGATCATTCGCTGAAGGTCTTTCCCAATCTGGCCCGCGACCTGGTGCTCACCGCAGTCGATCAACTCTGGGTGGCCGACATCACTTACATTCGCCTGCCGCGCGAGTTTGTTTATCTGGCCGTAGTACTCGATGCCTTCAGTCGCCGGGTCATCGGTTGGGCGCTCGATCGTCACTTGACGACTGAACTCACGCTGAAAGCTTTGCAGCAGGCCCTGACCACCCGGGCAGTCACAGCTGGCTTAGTGCACCATTCGGATCGGGGCGTGCAGTATGCCGCGGCTGACTACGTATCGTTACTTGTCAAACATCAGATCCGCATCAGCATGAGTCGGCTGGGCAACCCCTATGACAATGCTAAAGCGGAACGCTTCATGCGGACCCTCAAATACGAAGAGGTCCACTTAACCGAATACGAAACTTTGATTGCGGCCCGCGCCTCAATCCGTCGCTTTATTGATGACGTTTACAATCGCAAGCGGCTCCACTCAGCTCTGGGCTATCGGCCTCCGGTTGAGTTCGAGCAGCTTTCTCAATCAATATGTACTTAACCATGTGTCTCACTTGAGGGGTCCACTACATTCCATAATTCGTGGTTGTCCGTCCTTACCAACGCGAAAATCCACCCGACCGATTCCGCTCAGTCCCAAACCAAAAAAGGCCCTGCGCGAGATCATCATTGCAGCACCTGCGGTTGCAGTATCCTCATCAGCAAAGTTGTAAAAGCTGTAAAGGTCGCTGAAAACCTGATCGTAGGTTAGGATTTGTTCCGCGAGGTCCCTTTGACCTTTTAATTCGATCCCGATGGCGCACAATGTTTGCGGACCATCGGCTTCGAAAACTGGAACCTCTAGCTCGAACCCGCTAACAAACTCCTGAACGGTGAGCGGCTGCCGATACTGCATCACACGGTCCATTAACGCGTCACTCGCCGACTCATTCATTGTGAAAACGCTATCGCTGTCAATCCCAATGCTCGCAGATTCAAATGTGGGCTTTGCTATCAAACGCATTCCCATGAAAGGAGCTTCTGGCCACCAACCGTGCTGTGAGAAAGACCAACATTTAGCGATGGGTAGGCCAAAATGAGCGAGCAACGATAGTGAATGAAACTTATTTTGGGCTATCGCGACTGAGTATGCGTCTGAGTCTACTAGCGGTAGTGCGTAGAGTCGGCACAGACCGGCGACTGTTGTTAGTCGCGCTGGACCAGTGCCACTCTGGGCCAAGTTGTAGACGGCAAAACGCGGGCGTGGAAAGGGCCGACCTTTAGTTAGCCATTGAAGGAAGCCTTCCTCATCCAGCAAAACTTCGCAATAGAAATTTGCCTTCTCAAAGTAAGCAACAATATCGTCAAGTTCTGTTCCAGATAGGAATTCAGTTATGATCGAGTCACCTTCATAGTCATCAATCGGTCGGCTCCTACCCTTAACGTTGGCAACAAGTACAACGCCAACCTCAGAGGACAACTCCTCCCCGAGTTTCACGCGAGCCATAAGCCAGTCGGGTGGGCGGCTTGTTGACATGGCACGATAATTCTAAGTTATCCAAAATCGGTGATGGGTCGGGCAGAAGTGACAACCGCGAGGCTTGCTTGAAAGGGCTTGAAATGCTTAATAAGCGTTAT
>Ga0070699_100001958_pt1 | contig 18614 bp, 14 predicted proteins | sample KBSK1503metaG_FD_65473 | JGI IMG/M metagenome (GOLD analysis project Ga0070699, IMG submission 65473) | Corn, switchgrass and miscanthus rhizosphere microbial communities from Kellogg Biological Station, Michigan, USA - KBS K1-50-3 metaG | ecosystem: Host-associated > Plants > Roots >... | reverse complement strand
CGCTCCTGAATTCCGACAACTTCGACGACATCCGGACGCACACGTGGTCCGGCTACTGGAACATCGCGTCCCTGGCGGCCGTGCCGCTCGGCGTCGACGGCTCGTATTCGATCGACAACAACGACTACGAGTCCTGGTACGTCGGGGTCTCCGGGGCCGTGCGGTGGTGAGGGGGCGCGCATGATCGACTTCCAGGTGCTCGTCATCACGCTGGCCCTCCTCCTCGGCATCGTCGCGCTCACGACGGTCGCGGCGATCGCGAACAAGATCTACTCGAACCGCGAGGAGGATTCGAAGCGCGCCTTCCTCACGCACCTTCGAAAGCAGTTCCTGCTCCTCGCCATTCCCGAGGAGAAGGAGCGCGCGCTTCGCGAGATCGGGGCCGGCGTTTCCGGACGCTGGTCGCAGCTCGCGGCCGAGGAGGTTCGCGAACTCGAACTGGAGACGCGGCTCGACGTGATCCGCTCGCTCGAGGAGCGGGGCGTCGTCGCGCGGTTCTTGAAGGATGCCAGGAGCCGGCTCAAGTGGACGCGGGCGCATGCGCTCCGCGTGCTGGGCGAGCTCAAGGTGCCCGCTTCGGTTCCCACGCTCCTCCGGGCCCTGGAGGATCGCGATCCCGACGTCCGGAACGTGGCGGCGCGCTCGCTCGGCCGGATGAAGCTCCAGGCCGCGGAGGAGGCGCTGGTCGCCCTTCTCGGCAAGCACGAACAGTCGGTGTCGGCCCGCATCGCGGCCATCTGTATCGAGATGGGCCCCCGGACGGCGCCCCTCTTGATCCGCACGCTTCGCGACGGAACGCCCAAGGCGCGCTTCTGGGCCGCGCGCATTCTGGGCGAGATCAAGGACGGCCGCGCCACGCGCTCGTTGGGCGACGCGCTCCTCGATCCGGATCCGGACGTCCGCTCCGCCGCGTGCTGGGCGCTCGGAAGCGTGGCGGACCGCTCCACGGCGGGGCTCGTGGAATCGCTCCTCCGCGATCCGGTCTGGTTCGTGCGGGCGCACGCGGCCGAGTCGCTCGGCAAGATCGGCGACCCCACGTTCGCCGCGGCCCTGGGATACGCGCTCGAGGACCGCTCCTGGTGGGTGCGACGAAACGCCATGGACGCCCTGATCAAGCTGGGCGATCCGGCCAAGCCCGTTCTGACGCGAATGCTCGAATCGACCGACCGCTTCGCCCGCGACTGCGCGGTCGAAGGGCTGACCACCCTGGGCGTGCCGGTGGCGCTGCCGCCGGTTCTACCGGCCGGGGCGCCCACCGCGTTGCCACCCGCCGCCAAGAGGGCCTGAGATGGACGCCACGACGCTGCCGAGCTGGTTCTTCGACGCGCTGAACGTCATCTCGATCGTCGTCCTCGTCTATTTCGCGATGCTTCAGCTCGTCCTGTTCGGGCTCCTGATCCTCTCCTTCTTCGACATGCGCCGCCGCCTCGCCCAGAACTTCTACGCGGACTACGAGGCGGTCGCGAAATCGCACTTCACGTTCCCGATCAGCGTCCTCGTGCCGGCGTACAACGAGGCCAAGACCGCCGTCGATTCGGTTCGCTCGGTGCTCTCGCTCGATTACCCGCAGCACGAGGTGATCGTCGTGAACGACGGATCGACGGACGACACGCTGGCCCGGCTCACGCGTGAGTTCAAGCTGACCCGGCGCGAGTCGGTCACGCGGCTCAGCCTTCCGGTCTTGGGGGCGATTCGCGGCATCTACCGCTCGGAGATCTCGCCGAACCTGGTCGTGGTGGACAAGGAACACGCGGGCAAGAGCGAGGCCCTGAACGCGGCCATCAACGTCTCGCGCTATCCGCTCTTCTGCACGATCGACGCCGACACGGTGTTCCAGGAAAACGCGCTCCTCCGCGTGGTCCGCCCGTTCCTCGAGGATCCGGACAAGGTGATCGCCGTCGGCGGCCAGGTGCGCGTCGTGAACGGGTGCAAGGTGGAGCGGGGCCGCGTCACCGAGCCTCGGCTGCCGCAGAACGTGCTGGCCGCGTTCCAGGTGGTCGAGTACCTGCGCGCGTTCGTCGCGAGTCGGCTCGGACTTTCCGCGATGAACAACCTGCTCATTCTCTCGGGAGTGTTCAGCCTCTTCCGGAAGGACGTCGTGATCGAGGTGGGGGGCTATCGCTCGGACACGATCACCGAGGACATGGAGCTGGTCCTGCGCCTGCACCACCACATGCGCCAAAACCAGAGGCCCTACTCGGTCGTCTTTCTTCCCGATCCGATCTGCTGGACCGAGGTCCCGCAGTCGCTCGGCACGCTGGCGCGGCAGCGCGGCCGCTGGCACCGCGGCCTGCTCCATTCCCTCTGGAGGCACCGCTCCATTCTCTGGGACAAGCACTCGGGCTCGCTTCGCTGGATCGGGCTCCCCTACTACGTCCTGTTCGAATGCATGGGACCGATCGTGGAATTGGTCGGTTACATCATCATTCCGATCGCCTATTTCATGGGCTTCCTCTCGCCGCTCTACTTCTGGGCGTTCCTCTTCCTGTCCGTGACGTCGGGAGCGTTCCTCTCCATCTCGGCGGTGTTCCTCGAGGAGCTTTCGTTCGGGCTCTATCGTTCGTGGGGCGACTTCGCGCTGATGATCGGGATCGGCGTCCTCGAAAACTTCACGTATCGCATCCTGACTCTGTTCTTCCGCCTGGGCGCCGTGCTCGATATGATTCTAGGGCGTGGCGGCTGGGGAAAACAGGAGCGCACCGGGTTCGAGCGGACGCGCGTCGCACCCGTCAATCCCTAAGCAGCGCCACGACTTATCCCTGCCGGAGGGAGTCGGTCGTTGCGCCCCATCTGGGTCGTCCTGGTCCTCGTTTGCCTGACCCTGGCCGGCCCCTGCCTCGCCGCTCCCCCCATTCATCTCGACGGCAGCAGCTCGGCGGAGGGATCGGCGTCGCGCGGGTCCATCGGGCGCGCTCCGCGCTTCCCCGCGCGGCCGCTCGGTGTAGACAAGGCGGAAGCGATTCGGCAAACGACCGGCGTCACGTACAAAGCGGTCGTGATCCTCGTCCAGTTCTCCGACATGGCGGCCGACACGATCAACCACACGCCGGCCGCCTTCGCGGATCTCCTCTTCAGCGTGGGCACCCACCCGACCGGAAGTCTTCGCGACTACTATCGCGAGGTGTCGCGCGGGCAGTTCGACATCGACGGCGTCGTCACGAATTGGGTGACCGCGCCGCACCCGTACGCGTACTACGCGAACAACCTCGGCGGCTTCGGAAATTCACCGATGAACGCGCAGCAGCTCGCCCTCGATGCCGTTCGAGCCGTGGATCCCACGATCAATTTCAATCAGTTCGACAACAACGGGCCCGACGGCGTTCCCCACTCCGCCGACGACGACGGTGTGGTGGATGCCCTCTTCATCGTCCACGCCGGCCCCGGCGGCGAGGAGCTGGACAACGACGCGTACCTCTGGTCCCACAAGTGGACCATGGCGGGCGGCCCGGCGGCGGTGGACGGCGTCTTCGCGCGCCACTACACGCTCGAGCCCGAGCGCTGGCAGAACAACTCGCCCTATACGACCGCGGGCGACCTGATCTCGGTCGGAGTCTTTTGCCACGAGTTCGGCCACGTGCTCGGCCTGCCCGACCTCTACGACCTGACCGATTCGCCCACGGCTTCCGCGGGAATCGGCGAGTGGGATCTCATGGGATACGGCGTCTACACGCACCGCCAGGGACAACCCCTCGGCTCGAGCCCGGCCCATTTCTCGGCGTGGTCGAAGATCGGCCTCGGGTGGATCCAGCCTGTCGTGTTGCTCCAGGACTCCTTTGGGGTCCCGATCCAACCGGTCGAGAGCGGCGGGGACGTCTACCGCCTTTGGACGAACGGAAGCGAATCCGGGGAATACTTCCTCGTCGAGAATCGTCAGCCGATCGGATTCGATCGGGGCCTGGTGCGCTCGTCGCTCGAGAGCGCGACGAACCCGCAGGCCGCGCACGGGCTCCTCATCTATCACGTCGACCTCGGCGTGTTCGGCAACAACGTCGCGGCGCACAAGATGCTGGACGTCGAGGAGGCCGGAGGCGTCGAGTCGAATCAGGGATTCGGCTTCCACGGAGTTCAGAACCTCGACATCGCGAGCGGATCGCAGGCCCCGGAGGAGGTTTGCATCGGGCAGATCACGGTGACCGGAAATCGCGGCGACCGCCACGACCCCTGGCCGGGGTCGCTCGGACGCCATGACTTCAATGGGGTGACGTGCCCGAACACTGACTCGTACTGCGGGGTCACGTCCCAGGTCGGCGTGGTGAACATCCAGGAGTCGGGCGGGGTCGTGACCGCGGACTTCCACGTCACCGGGACGGGCGTGCGACGCCGGGCGGTGATCGTGGACGACACGCCCTTCGACGGAAACACGAACAACGGAAACGGCCTGGTGGAGCCGGGCGAGACCGTGCGGATCTACTTCCCGCTCGAGAACCTTTCTTTGCTTCCGACTTCGGAACTCTACGCGAAGGTCGCCGCCAGCGAGCCGTTTGCCGGACTCCTGGCCGACTCGATCTATTACGGCTCGATCGGCGGGAATCAGATCAACCCGGGCACCGTCATCTATGCCGGGATCAACCCGACGCCGGATCCACGTGGCTTGAATCTTCTCCACACGGTCTACGGCCCGACCGGCCTCGTGCAGGCGGACAGCGTTCAGATCCTGATCGGCCAAGCCACCGGCATCTGCGAGGACTTCGAGGGCACCGACCGCCGCTGGGTGGGAGTTCCCCTCGGGTGTGGCGGCGTGAACGAGTGGCATCGCGAGGCCGGCGTGAACCACACACCCGGAGGCACGTGGGCCTGGCGCCTGGGACCGGAGGGCCTGATCGGCTCCTATGCGCCGTCCCAGGATGCGCGACTGGTCAGCCAACCGGTGCGGATCTCGGGGACAGGAGACACGCTCCGCTTCTGGCAGCGGTACCAATCGGAGTTCGTGACCGACGGACTCACCGTGGAAATCAGCCGGGATGGCGGCTCGACCTGGATTCAGCTGGAGCCGGTCGGGGGCTACAACACCCTGGATCGATTCAGCGGCTTTCAGAGCGCGTTCACGGAGGTAAAGGTGTCGTTGAACGGGTACGTCGGAATCGTCCAATTCGCGTTTCGATTCCGGTCACAGCCTCCGAACGAGGGGCTCGGCTGGTGGATCGACGACGTGAGGGTGACCGGCGACGCGTCCTGCGTGACGACGGCGATCGCGATCGAGCGCTTCACCGCGGAGCCCTCGTCGATCGGCGCGCCGCCGTCCGTTCGGCTCGAATGGTCGGTCCCGTTCTACTCGGACGGCGTCGTCGGCATCGACCGCGCGGACGGCGAGGGACCTCGGCAGCGAATCCTGACCCTGCCGAGCGAGCCGGGCGCGGCCGGAGTCGAGGATCGGGACGTTCTCCCCGGCGGAAGCTATTCCTACTGGCTCGTCGTCTCGCGCGAGGGCGAGGCGAGCGCCGAGGCGGGCCCACTCCGGGTCGACGTTCCCGGGGGCGGCTCGGACGCTCCGCGCGTCTTCGCGATGTCGAAGGTTCGTCCCAACCCGTTCCGGCCGAACGCCACGTTCTCGGTCACCCTGGACCGGAGCGGGCCGTTTGTGGTACGCGTTTACCGTGCGGACGGCTCGCTGGTTCGCACGCTCGCCCAGGGCGACGGCGCCCCTGCCGAGATTCCATTCACCTGGGACGGAAACGACGACCGCGGACGGGCCGCGGGGTCGGGTCTCTACTTCTTCGAACTGCGGTCCGGCGCCCGGACCCGCGTCCAAAAGGCGGTTCTCCTCCGATGAGTTCCACGACCACGCGCATCGACGGGCCCCAAGTCTATCTGGAAACCCCGAGCGCCGAGCATCTTCCGGCCATCATGAAGGTCTACCTGGACGCCCCGGAGTACTTCGAGGCTGTGACGGGCACGCCGGACTTCGACCCGACCGACGTCGAGATGATGTACGAGGATGCGATCGCGGACGAGAGCCGCTTCTACTTCGCGATCCGCCGCGCCGATTCGAAGGCGCTGATCGGCACGATCGAAATCGAGACGGGAGCCGACGAAGTCCCGGCCGTCTTGCGTGGGCTGGTCCTGGCGCAGTCCGAGCGCGGCAAGGGCTACGGTCGCGCTTCGCTCGAATTGGTCGAGCAGTTCCTGCTGGACGAATTCGCGGTCGGATCGATCACGGCGGAAGTTCCGGAAGGATACGACGACGGCGAGCGGTTCCTCGAGGCGATGGGCTATCGGAAGCGGCGGCTCAGGTCGGGCGAGTTTCGCTGGGTGAAGCGGCTCTCTCCCGGCTGATGGCGTTGGCGTCGAGCGCCTGATTCACCTTCCTCACCAGCTCGTCGACGTCGAAGGGTTTCGCGATCACGAAGTCGACGCCGTGCGCGGTCACCATCTCCTCGCTGATCGTGGCGCCCCATCCCGTCACCAAGCCCAGCACGATCCGAGCCGAGCCCTCGGTCCGGACCGTCCTCGCCACCTCCCAGCCGCTGACGTCCGCCATCCCGAGGTCGGTCAGCACGGCGTCGAAGGCGGCGGCGCGGAACCGCGCGACTCCGTCCGACCCGGAGGGCGCCGTGATCACGAGATGCCCGGCGGCCGTCAGGGCGTCGCTCAGCACGCTCAGGATTTCCGGCTCGTCGTCCACGACCAGGACGCGCGCGCGGCACGAGGCCGGCGCTGGGGCGTCCCGCTTCTCCAACCCGGTCGTGCGGTCGGTCGACGGGAACCGGATGCTGACGGTGGTTCCGACGCCGACCGCGGTCGTAACTTCCACCGATCCCATGTGTCGGGACACGATGCCATAGACCATCGAGAGGCCGAGCCCCGTCCCGGAGAGGCCCTTGGTCGTGAAGAAGGGCTCGAAGATCCGCGCCTTCACGTCCTCGCTCATCCCGATGCCGTCGTCCGCCACCTCCAGCACCGCGTCGTTTCCGTTGGAGAGGCACCGAATGGTGATCGTTCCACCCTGCGGTAGCGCATCGACCGCGTTGAAGATCAGGTTCGTGAGGGCCTCGCGAATCTCCGCGCGCGATCCCAGGATCGGACGCGGGTCCTTGGCCTCGATCTCCACCTCGACCCGCACGCCGCGGCGCTCCGCGTCGTTCTTCCACTTGCCGCGCGTGATTTCGACGACCTCGTGCGCGATCTCGAGGAGGTCGATCGGCTCGTGGGCGCGGTCCTCACGAACGCGGCTGAATTGCTGAATCCGCCGCACGGCTTCCCCGCCGTCCATGGCGGCCTGGCGGATCACGTTCAGGCTCGACTCGATTTCGGGGTCCTTCGTGCGCATCAGCATGATCTGCGTGCGCCCGAGGATGATCCCCAAGTTGTTGTTGAAGTCGTGGGCCACGCCTGCGGCCAACTCGCCGAGCGCGCGAAGCTTCTCGCCCCGGGTCAGGCGCTCTTGAAGATCGCGGAGCGCCGAAACGTCGGAGATGAGGATCATCGTGGCCGGCTCGTTCTGGAAGTTCAGAGGCGCGGTCTGGACCTCGACGGGAATTCGGCGACCGCTCGGCTGCACGATCTCGGTGGTCGTCTGGGACCCGCCTTCGCCCGGCATGGCGACGCTCGCGCGGATCTGCTCCTGGGAGTCCAGGGCGAACACGTTCACGGGGTCGAAATCGCGCCCGAAGACTTCGGACAGGGGCCGGCCCGTCATCCGCTCGAGCGCCGAGTTCGCAAACACCGTGTGCCCCGACTGGAGGATCAGGATCCCCTGCGGCGAGGATTCGACCAGAACGCGATACTTTGCTTCCGATTCGACGAGGGCGTGCGTGCGCGCCTCGACCGCAACCTCCAGGCTTTGATTCATCCGCGCCAGGTGCTCGCGGCTGTCCAGGATCTCCGCCTGCTGGCTTCGCACCTCGTCCGCCATTCGGTCGAAGTGCCAGGAAAGCGTCTCCAATTCGTCGCCGGTCTGGAGGCCGACTCGCTGCGTGTAATCCCCCTTGGCGATGGCGCGGGTCGCCACCACAAGGCGGTCGATCGGCCGGGTGATGCTCCGCGCCGCCGATCGCGCCGCGAAAAGGGAGAGCATCGCGGCGAGGAGTCCCGCCACGATCAGGTGGCGCGTCAACGCGGCGATCTCGTGGTCCACGTTCTCGAGCGAGATGCCGACGCGAACCGTGCCCCATTTCACCTGGTATCCGTCGACGTAGACGGGAAGGAGGATCTCCAAGATCCGAGATTCGTTCGGCCGCCCGGGCTCGATGAACTTCCATTGCTCCTCGCGAACGCCCTGAGCGGCAAAATCGGCGGCGTCGCGCGGCGGTTGCCCGAAGGTGTTTCGCACGCGGCTGTCGGCGGCGATTTGGCCTTCCTTGTCGTAGATCACGACGTAGGCGATCTCGCCGCCGGCCTGGGACCGGCTGGCCGCCTGATTCAGCGCGATGTAGTTGTAAGAGAGGAGGGACGGCGTGGAGAGCCAGGCGATGCTCCGCGCGATCGCCAGCCCGCGCTTTCGCGTTTCGCGGAGGAGCGAATCGCTCTCGCTTCGCCCGAAGAAGACGACCGCCGCCACCACCAGGCCGACGACGATGATCCCGAACGTGAGAAAAATCCGAGCCTGAAGACCCGCACGCGGTCTCCGCGGCCCATCGTACGCTTCGGCCGACTCGCCGCGCGGGTCTCCGAATTCGGAGCCCGCCCCGTCAGCGCGAGACGCTTCTTCCATCGGCGTCATTCCGGTCCCCGAGGTGAAGCTTTTCGATGGCCAAGGTCGAGATGCCGAGCGGATTCATCTCCAGGCCCGTGACGTCGTCCCGGAGCCCGATGAAGCTCGCCGTGTGCGTGAGCGGAATGAACGGCGCCGAACGGAGGATCGCCTCCTCGGCCTTCCGGTAGGCACTCAGGCGAAGGTTCGGATCGCTCGTCGATCGAGCCGCGTCGAGCAACGAATCGATCGCGGCATCCTTGAACTGGAAGTAATTCGTCGAGGACGTCGAATAGAAGAGGGCGCGAAGAAAGGTGTCGGGATCGGGAATGTCGGCCACCCACGCCAGGGCGAACATGGCCGCCGTCCGGTTCGTGATCAAGCGATCGAGCACGGCCCAGGGCTCGTACAGAACGCGGACATGGATCCCCGCCTCGCGCAGCGAGCTGACCAAGACCGAATCGACGGTACGAAGTTCCGAGTTAGAGGCAGCGCGGTACATCGTGATGCCCGGAAGCGGATTCGCCGGCCCGTATCCGGCCTGGGTCAGGAGCGCTTTCGCGGCTCGTACGTCGCGCGGGTAGGTCTTCTGCGCGGGCGCGTAGCCGGGGAGTCCCGGAGGAAGGATCCCGGTGGCGAGCGACTTCCCCTCGGGCCGCCGGTTCAGCATCGCCTGACGATCGATCGCGAGGGCCACGGCCTGGCGCACGCGCACGTCGTTGAACGGCGGCACCGAAGCGTTCATGCCGAGGAACGCCAGGCTCAGGTCGTTCCACCGAAGCACGGCCACGCCCGGCCGGGCGCGGAATTCCTCGATCCGCGTCGACGGCAGCTGGCTCAGCGTCGCGCGGCCTTCGAGCAGCGCATCGGCGCCGAGGTTCGTGACGTCCCCATGCGGCGAATAGAAGACCAGCGTGTCGATGGACGGCCGCCCCAGGAAATAGTTGTTGTTCGCGGCAAGCACGACCGCCTGGTGGGCTTCGCGGCGCACGAACAGGAACGGGCCGGTTCCGATGGGGTGGCGCTCCATGGCGTCGGCGCCGTTCGATTCCATGAGCTCGCGGGGAACCGCCGAGGTTTGGTCGAGTGCCAGCGCGGTCAGGAGCGACGAATACGGACGAGTGAGCGTGATCTCGAGCGTGCGATTGTCCACGACTCGAATTCCGCGGACGACCTTCGTCTTTCCGTCCATGAACTCCTTGGCGCCCAGAATTGCGTCGAGATATCCGGCGGCGAGCCCTTCCGAACGGAACGGCTCCTGGAAGACCCGCGTGATCGAGTACTCGAAGTCCCGCGCCGTGACTTCACGGCCGTTGTGGAACTTCACCCCGGGGCGGATGCGGAAGACGTACTTCTTCCCGTCGCGGGAAATGGTCCACGACTCGGCCACCTGGGGAGTGGGCTCCAGATCGGACGTGAGCCCCACGAGCGGACTGTAGATCTGAGCCACGACGCACGAGGAGTAGGAGTCGGCCGCGCGCGGCGGGTCGAGGGACGATGGATTTTCCTGATAGAAGCGGAATACGGTCGGGCCGTTTTGGTTGGGACCGCCGCCCTTCTCGCCCGTCCGCGACGGCGCCGGATCGCGCGGGGCGTTCTTCAGCGCGGTCGGAACCGCGACCGCGAGCGCGACGATGATGAGGGCGGCGATGATCGCGAGCCGCGCACCCGGTCCTTGCGACGATCCGGACATGGCGATTCTTCTCCTGGAACGAGGGGGCGCAACTGCCCCGGCGCAATGCGCGAGCGCCACCAACGCGCCCGCGGGGGTGTCTCTGTCCGAACAATCATCGGGATGTAGGGGGCAGTTCTTGAGGATTGTTGCGGATGGAAGGAATCGGGGGCGGCGGCGGGTGTGCGGTGTAATTGCTTGTCAATTATATAGTTACTGGAGAGGCTACTCCTCCGGGCGTCGCCCCGGACCCCGCTTCAGCCGCTCCCGCTTCACGGCCGCGCGGCGCTTCTTCTGCTCGAGTCGAACCTCGGCCGCGGCGCGTGGCGGCCGGGTGCGCGTCCGCTTCTTCCGGGGCGCCAAGGCGGCGGCGACGATCGAGCGGAGCCTCGCGACCGCGACCTCGCGGTTTCGGCCCTGCGTTCGCTCCCGCTGGCTGACGACGCGAAGCGAACCGTCCGCGGAGAGACGGTGGCCGAGAGCGCTTCGAAGCCGAGCCTTCTGCTCGGCCGTGATCGATTCCGACTCCTCGACGTTCCACACGGCTTCGACCTTGGTCTCCACCTTGTTCACGTTCTGCCCGCCCGGTCCGCCGGAGCGCGACGTGCGGAAGGAAATCTCGTGGAGGAGCGGGATCATTCGGTGCCCCGGGCGTCGCTCAAGCGAGGAGCGCCGGCAGCTCACGCTGCGGGGAGGCCGGCGTGACGACGGCTTTCCCGCCGTCGATCAGGAGGTTCACCTCGCTCCGGACGCCAAAGTCGTCGAGGTAGATCCCCGGCTCGACCGAGACGAGCGTGCCTTCGAGGAGGCGGCGCTCGTCCCGCGTTTCCAGATTATCCAGGTGGACGCCGTTCGCGTGCGTCTCCTCACCGATCGAGTGCCCGAGCCGGTGGAGGAACCGATCGCCATATCCAGCCGCGCGCACCACGTCTCGCGCCGCGTCGTCCACGTCGCATCCCCGGATCGTGCGGCCCGCCGCGAGCGCGTCCCGCACGCAGGCGATCCCGGCGTCCCGGGCATCTCGAACGATCGCGAACACGGCCCGCTGCCGTTCCGGGGCCGCGGCGGCGAGCGAGGCGACCTGGGTGTAGTCGGCGTAGATCGACCCCGGCGCCTTCTTCCTGGCCCACGCGTCGATGAGGAGGAAGTCGCCCGCGCGAAGCGGGGCGTCGTTCTCCGCGGTGTTCGTGAAATGGGGATCGCCCGAATGCGCGTTCACCGCGACCGTGGGCGGTTCGGCGGAGATCAGATCCGCCGCGTCGTAGCGTTCGAGGATGAAGCGCTGGAGCCCGACCTCGGTCAGCGACCCCGACTTCGCGCGGACCGCGTCGCGGGCGCGCGCGAGGGCGGCGACGATGATCTCGTCGAGAAGGATTCCCGTCCGCACGTGGTCGCGGCGCGCCTCGGGATCGAGGACGCCGTCGAAGCGCTGCGCCAGATCCGCCGAGGTCACGACCTGCGCTCCGGCGGCGCGGACGAGCTCCACCGTGCCCGCGTCGACCTTGGAAACGTAGGGGAGCCGCGCCTCCGGCGAATATTCCATGGCGATCGCGGGGGCGAAACCGCCCGCGGTCGCGTGCCCGGAAATCGCGCGCTCGACGAGCGTCTTGAGCTCTCGGTCGAGTTCCTCCCACGCGAGGTAGACGGCCGATTCGCCGGGAAGGTGATCGAGGACGCGGGGCTCGATCCGGTGCACGAGCTTTCGGGGCATCCCGCGCGCGGGGACGAAGTAGAACCAGCGGCGCGTCGTCTTCGCGGCGTTGGGGGCGGAGGCGAGGCCGAGGACGGAGCGCGCGATCGGATTCGACCCGCGAAAATCGAACAACAGCCAGCCAGCGAGGCCGTCTTCCTGCAAGGCCTTCTGGATCCGCTCGACCCGATCGGCCGCGACGGCCGCGACCGCCGCGTTCACTCCTCGAACTCCGCCTCCTCGGCGGCGCGACGGACCGAGGCGGCGCGCGCGGACATCGCCGTCCGCCCGGCTTCCCCCCGCAAGAGGAGGAGGACGTCCCGCCGAAGGTCCCCGAGCCCCGTCCGCTCGACCGCCGAGACGAAGGACGCGCCCGGATACCGGGCCCGAAGCCCGAGCACCGTATCCTCATCCGGGAGCGCGTCGATCTTGTTGAAGACGAGAAACCGCGGCCGCTCCAAGGCGCCGATCGACTCGAGCACCGTCTCGACGGCGCGGATGTGGGCTTCGGGATCGGGCTCCGCGGCGTCGACGACGTGGAGCAGGAGGTCGGCCTCGGCCACTTCCTCGAGCGTCGCGCGGAACGAAGCGACCAGGTGCGGCGGAAGTTTTCGGATGAATCCCACCGTGTCGGTGACCAGGGCCCGGGCGCCGTTGTCCGCGGCGAAGGCGCGGGTCGTTGGGTCGAGCGTGGCGAAGAGCTGATCCTCCACGTAGACGTGGGCGCGCGTGAGCGCGTTGAAGAGGGTCGATTTGCCGGCGTTCGTGTAGCCGACGAGCGAAACCTTGTGGCAGTCGCGGCGGCCCTTCCGCTGGACGCGGCGCTCGCGCACGACTCCCTCGAGTTCGCGCTTCAGCTTTGCGATCCGCTCGCGAATCCGACGGCGGTCGACTTCGAGCTGCGTTTCGCCGGGGCCCCGCGTTCCGATGCCGCCTCCGAGCCGCGACAAATGGGTCCACAGGCGGGTGAGGCGCGGCAGGAGGTACTCGAGCTGCGCCAGTTCCACCTGAAGGCGCGCCTCCCGGGTGCGCGCGCGGCGCGCGAAGATGTCGAGGATGAGCCCGCTTCGGTCCACGACCTTGATTTTGAGGTCGTCCTCGAGATTTCGGGCCTGCCCCGGAGAGAGATCATCGTCGAGGAGAAGGAGCGTCGCCTCCTGCTCTAGCGCGAGGTCCCGCACCTCGTCCATCTTTCCCTTGCTGAGGAACGTGGAGGCGCGGATGGGGCTCCGCCGCTGGACCACCTCGCCCGCGACGACGGCGCCGGCGGTCTCCGCGAGGAGGCGAAGCTCGGTGAGCACCTCGCCCTCCGGCCCTCCGCGGGCGACGCGACCCGCGCGACCCGCCAGGACCGCGCGTTCCCCGCGCGCGTGCGGCATTCCGTCGCGGGGACGTTCGGGCAGGCGTGAAGGGATCGCGTGCGGGGTCGGCCCGGTCTTACGCGGGGGCGATTTCGAGTTCGTAGGGGACGTGCGTGAGTGTCTCAATCGTGCCGTCTTGCTTGACGTGGACCACGTCCTCGATCCGGACGCCCAGGCCACGGGATGGGTAGTAGAGTCCCGGCTCCACGGTGAAGACGGAGCCCGGCTCGATGCGGTCCTGATTCGCCGCGCTGCCGCTCAGGTTCGGGCGCTCGTGGACTTCCAGGCCGATTCCGTGCCCGAGTCCGTGGACGTAGCCCTCCTCGATCCGTTCGTCCTGCCGAATCGTTCGGTGTCCCCGCGCTTCGAAGAGATCGCAAACGAGCTCCTGATAGGTGCGTCCCGACGCTCCGACGTGGAGCGATTCCACGGCCTTGTCCACGGCTTCCCGGACCAGCGAGTGTAATTCGCGGAGTTCCTCGGGGGCCCGGCCGACGCAGATCGTACGCGTGACGTCATGATAGTAGCCCCCGCCCGCCTCCACCGGGAAGAGATCGATCACGATCGGCTTTCCCTCCTCGAGGACGTCGGCGTCGTTTCCGACGTTGTGCGGAACGCCGGCGTCGCGGCCCATGGCCACGATGTTGCCGTGCGGCTCCTCGAGACCCGCCTCGAAGAAGATCCGCCGCGTCTCGCGACGAAGCCGCCCGATCGTGACCCATCCCTCCGCGTCCTTGAGCCGCTTTCCCTCGAGCCGTCCGCCGCGAATGATCTCCTCGATCCGCGCGTAGGCGCGCGTGCAGATGTCCCCGACGGCGCGGGCCGCGGCCACCTCTTCGTCGTCCTTGGTGAGGCGCGCCAGGTGGAAGAGCCCGGGGTCGGTGTCCGCCGCGATTCGAATCCCCGGAAGGTATTCGCGGAGCCGCTCGAGCGTGTGGTAGCTCTGCCCGACGTCGAGGACGCCGGAAAAGAGCACGTCGCCCGAGACGCCCAGGTGCTGTAGGAGCGTCTGGAGGAGCCGCGCCGAGGCGCCGACAGGCGATCCTTCCTTCTCCCGGATCTTCGCGTAGCCCCAATCGCCGTACTCGGAGCGCTCGAAGGGCGTCTGAGCCGCGGCGTCCCGCTCCATCCCGCCGTGAAGCAGGTGCGGCTTCGAGCCGGGGCGAAGGACGAGGTAGCCGGTGCCCAGGTGCTGGGCGGCCGGCCCCACCGCGTAGCGAAACGTCGGATTCGGGTGCTCGCCCTTGATGATGACGGCCGCCGCGAGGCGGCGCTCGGTGAGAAGGGTGTCGATGTCGCGCTTCATATCGTCTCCGTCAGGTCAGGTGCGGAAAAGGACAGCTTCATTCGAGAAGAGCCGGGTCGCGACGACCAGCATGAGGACCGCGATCGCGGCCGTCACGCCGATGGCCGTCACCGCGTGCAGGGGAACCACGGTGTCCGTCAGGATCTCCCGTTGCAAGAGCGCGGTATTCAAGATCGGGATCATGAATTGCCGCATGGAGGGTGCCTGCTGTCCAAAGCTGCCAAGGCCGAGGAACACGGAACCCATGTAGACATAGGAGGCGTAGGTCTGCCCTTCGCGCATGCTCCGGGCAAAGCAGCCGATCGCGACGAGCACCGCGCTCAGGAAGACCGCGGTCGGGAGGAGCGTCAGGAAGAGGAGGACCGCCTTGTCCGGAGTGATCGCGATCTGGAGCGAGCCTTCCTCCATGCCGGGAACCGCGCGGGCCACGACGTTGAAGGTCAGCCAGAGTCCGGTGATGCCGGTCACGGCGCCCGTGATCGACGTCGCCAGGACCGCGAGCGCCTTCCCCATCACCAGCTCGCCTCGCGACGCCGCCGTGGAGAGGAGCGTCTCGAGCGTGCTCCGCTCCTTCTCGCCGGTCGTGGCGTCGACCGCGGTCTGCATCGCTCCGGCCGCCACCATGAAGACGAGGAGGTACGGAATCAGGAGCGCCGCGAAGAATCGGCCCTTGTCCGTCTTCGAGGAAATGTCGTGCCGGGAGACCCGGATCGGGGCCGATGCCTCCGCCTTGGCGCCGTTGGCGCGCGCCCAGGAGAGGGTCAGCGAGCGCTCGATGTCGTCGAGGATCGGGCGCACGCGCTGGGCCGCCGCGCTCGACGTGTTGTCGGCGTCCTTGTAGAGGAGTTCCACGACGACGCTGTCGCCGCGCGCGATCGCTCCTTCGACGCCTGACGGGACCACGAACGCCGCGTCCACCTTCGCGTCCTGGAGCGTCTCCGGCGCCCGGTCGAGCGCGACCGGCGTGGCGCCCGGCACGGCGGCAATCCACTCCCGCAATCCCGGAACCTCCGCCTCGCCCACGATCCCGACCCGTACCGCGAGAAGCTTCGCGTCTTCGTCGTTCTTGCTCTCGATCCACGACATCAAGGTGAGCATCGCGGGATAGAGCAGGAACGGGAACACGAAGATCGCGAAGATCGTCCGCCCGTCTCGGAGCGTGTCGGTGATCTCCTTCCGGAAGACAGCGAGCGTCTTAGCGGTCACCGTTCGTCCCTCCCCCCGCGCCCGTCACGACCTGCACGAACACGTCCTCGACCGACCGGCTCGGTGCCTGGCTCCGAATCGACTCGAGGGAGCCGTGCGTGAGGATCTCGCCGCGCTCGATGATCGCGACCTCGTCGCAGATCCGCTCCGCCTCCGTCATGATGTGGGTCGAATAGATGATGGTTCGCCCCTGCTTCTTGAGATCGACGATCAGCGCGAGCACGCCGCGCGCCGCGATCACGTCCAGCCCCGCGGTCGGCTCGTCGAAGATCATGACCTCCGGGTCGTGGAAGACGACGCGGGCGATCGAGAGTCGCTGCTTCATCCCGGTCGACATCTTCCCGACGCGGACGTCGAGCAGCTCGGCCAGCGCGAATCGCTCGGTCAGGGCCTCGATGCGCGCTCCGATGCCCGTAGCGGACATGCCGGCCAGGGCGCCGAAGTACTGGAGCAGCTCGCGCCCGGTGAGCCGGTCGTAGAGCTTGGTCTCGCCCGAGAGATAGCCGATCCGCCGCCTCACCTCCGCGGATTTCTCCGTGATGTCGAATCCCGCGACGGTCGCCGTTCCACCAGTGGGAACGAGGATCGTGGCGAGCATGCGGAGGGTGGTCGTCTTGCCGGCGCCGTTTCGTCCGAGCAGGCCGAACACCTGGCCGGGTTTGCACGTGAAGGACACGCCGCGAACGGCGTGGGTGTCGCCCTTCTTTCGATCGTGAAACGTCTTCTGAAGGCCGGATACCTGGATCAACGATTCCTCATCGGAGGGAGGCGCTGGCGGACCGAACCGTAGCCGCCGAGTCTATGCGAGCGTTCGAGGGGGTGTCAACGCGAGGGCGAATCTCGGCTTGCGCCATGGCGTCTAAAGAGATAGCGTTGTGAGTGCGGCTCTGTCGGAAGCCGCAACTACTTCCCACATCTCATCTTCGAAGGAGCTGGCGTTTCATGTCCGAGACCGTCAAGCAGGTAACCGACAGCACGTTCGACGCGGAAGTTCTGAAGTCGAGCATTCCCGTCCTGGTCGATTTCTGGGCCGAATGGTGTGGCCCCTGCCGAATGGTCGCCCCGGTGGTCGAGGAAGTGTCCCGGCTCTACGAAGGTCGCGTGAAGTTCGCGAAGGTGGACGTGGATTCGAATCAGCGCATCGCGACCCAGTATCAGATCCGCAGCATCCCCAGCCTCTACCTCTTCAAGGATGGCCGGGTGGCGGGCCAGATCGTCGGCGCCGTTCCCAAGCAGCAGATCACGACCGCGCTCGACAAACTGCTCGTCTAGACCCGCCGAAACGAGAGGACGCAGGCGGGGGCGCCCCGGTGCATGCAGGCGCTCTCGGTGATTTCGATCGTCTCGTGGAAGTGGAGCGCGAGCCCGCGGGCGATCCCCTTCGCGACGGCGCACATCCTCCGCGGCGAATCGTAGGTCAGGATGACCTGATCCGGTCCCGTTCGTACGCACTTGAGTTCCGGTGGGGCCGCCCCACGGCTCTTCATCCGCACGACCGTGTGCACGTTCCGCTCCGTGTTCAGGATCACGTCGAGCGTACGCCACTCCGGCGGAATCAGCGCGCTGTAGATCTCGAGCAGGTTCGGCGCGACGAACTCCCCGAAATCCTCCAGGAGCGCCTGCGCGTCGACCCCCGTCGTCGCGGATGCAGCCTCGACGATCGCCACGACGTCCCGATCAGGGTAGGTTTCGTTCGCCAGGTAGCGGGCATCCGCGAGTCCCGCCTTCTCGAGGAGCATCGGCCAGGCGGCCGCTCCCTTCCTCGCCTCCACGTAGCGTTTCAGTTCGGAGAGAATGATGCCGTGCATGGTGGGTGCCTTCCCTGGCGCCCCGCTCGTGCGGGCGGGAACTAGACTGCCGATTCCCTGCAGATCGGACGGCACACGCAGATGGAGCAGGACCGCTCGCTGGGCCGGGCCTGGAAGTTTCCCGCCCGGATCGCCCGCGCGATGTCCGCGATCTTCACGAGCGTACGTTCGAGTCGCTCCTCGGTGACGTCCGCGCTCCCGACCTCCCCTGTCAGTACATAGCGTAACTCGATCCGATCCGGCATGCGGCCGGTCATTTCACGGTAGGCGAGGGCGTAGACCGAGAGCTGGAGGCTCTTTCGCGCCTCCTCTTCGGCCTTGCCGGGATCGTCCACGTCGGTGGTCTTGTAGTCGATCAGCACGATTTCTCCCGGCCCCTCGTCGACCCGATCGATGCTTCCCGTCACGACGACGTCGTCCAGCTTGATCCGAAAGTGACGCTCCACGGCGCTCGCCGAGGGGCCGTGCTCCACCTCGCGCGCCAGGAATTCCCGAATCGCCTGCGCGCCCTGCTCGAAACGCCGCCGCTCGTGCTCCTCCGAATGGAATCCCTCGTGCCGCCACGCGGACCCGAAAACGCCTAGCACTTCGTCTTCCGTCGGCCCGTAGCCCTCGGCACGGCGCAAGAGCGCGTAGGCGACGGCGCGGTGCACGGCCGTTCCGAAATTGATCCGATGGTCGGAGGTCAGGATCGGCGCGACCGCGAGCGCGTGCAGGAACCGGTACTTGAGCGGGCACGTCTCGTAGTCTTGCAACCGCTGAAACGAGAGCTGGAGCGGCTCGTGGCGTAGCGGCGGTCCCGGGGCCGGCGCGCCGCCATCGTCCGGCCGGTGCTCCTCGAGCGCCTCGAGCACTTGCCGCCGTCTGCGCCCCGCGACCGGCTTCCCCAGATCGAACGCCTCCGAAAGAAACTGGCTCCGCGTCCGCTCGATCCGGGTCCCG
>Ga0070699_100001954_pt1 | contig 18634 bp, 22 predicted proteins | sample KBSK1503metaG_FD_65473 | JGI IMG/M metagenome (GOLD analysis project Ga0070699, IMG submission 65473) | Corn, switchgrass and miscanthus rhizosphere microbial communities from Kellogg Biological Station, Michigan, USA - KBS K1-50-3 metaG | ecosystem: Host-associated > Plants > Roots >... | reverse complement strand
GCAGAACGAGAGCAGCAACATCCCGCAGGCGCGCCAGGGCTACTCGCAGATCAACATCGACGGCCAGCAGATCACGCACTTGATCCCCGGCACCGATCAGAACCAGCCGAGCTACAGCATGGATGCGATCGCGGAGTTCGTGATCGTGACCAACCGCTTCGATGCGACGCAGGGTCGATCGGCCGGCATGCAGGCGAACGCGGTGACGAAGTCGGGCACGAACAACTTCTCCGGCACGGTGGCGGGTTATTTCCGGAGTGACCGATTCAACGCGTCCGATTTCATTCAGAACCGCGTCGTACCCTACCAGGATCAGCAAGTGGTGACGACCTTCGGCGGGCCGATCAAGAAGGATCGGATTCATTTCTTCGGCAACTACGAGCAGGAGCGGCAGCCGCAGACGGTGACGTTCTCGAGCCCGTATCCGGCGTTCAACATCGACCTGGAGGCGAAGAACCGCCAGCGGAAGGGCATCGTGCGCGGTGACGTGCAGATCTCATCGGGCGCACGGTTCATGACGCGCTTCCAGAAGTACTACAACGATCTGCCCAACGGCAGTACCGGGGGCGCCACGAGCCATCCCTCGACGGCGCGCCGGGAGCAGCGGCACAGCAACGAGCTCTTCAGCACGCTGACGCAGGTCATCGGTACGGGTGCGGTCAACGAGTTGAGGGGCGGCGCATCGCTCTTCAACTACACCCGCGACTCCGCGGTCACCTGGAAGGGCGGCTGTTTTCCAGACGCGCCGGTGCGCTGCGGCGGCTCACAGACCATCACGCTGCGGGGCTACAGCATCGGCAGCGCCGTCGGACAGGATCAGACGCAGAACAACTATTCGATACGCGACGACTTCACGTTCTCCTTCGACAAGGGTGGCCGGCAGGACGTGAAGATCGGCGGCGAGTACGTCTATCAGCCGACGTACATCTTGTGGTGCGCGACCTGTACCGGCAGCCTCGACGCGAGCAACGGGCCTGTACCGGCCAGTATCCAGTCGCTCTTCCCGGTGTGGAACGACGCGTCGACGTGGAACCTCGCGCCGTTGTCGCCGATTTCGAGGCGCTTCACGATGAATGTGTCGAACACCAGGTTCCACTACAAGATACCGCAAAGTCTTTACGCCGCCTGGCTGCAGGACGACTGGAGGGTGAGCAGCCGGCTGACGCTGAATCTCGGCCTGCGCTACGACGTGCAGGCCGGCGCCAACTCCGAAGGTACGGTGTTCAAGCCGTGGATCAACGACGACATTCCGTACGACCTGAACAACGTCGGCCCGCGCTTCGGCTTCGCGTTCACGATTGACGACAAGACCGTCATCCGCGGCGGCTACGGGTTGTTCTACGCGCAGGCGTCGACCGATGAGGGACACCAGACTGAGGAGGCGGTGCATCAGGCGGCGGCCGAAACCCTCTACGATGGCCGCGCGGACTTCGCCGCCAACCCGTTCAACGGTCCGGCGCCGACCTACGCGCAGGTCATGGCGAACGCGTGCGATCAGAACGGCAACGCACCCGGCTGCTACCGCCGATCGATCACCGACGAAATCAACAGCCAGTGGCGGCGCATGCCGTACGCGCGGCAGGGGTCGATCGGACTCCAGCGCCAGGTGGGCGCCGACATGTCGGTGCAGGCGAACTACGTCTACACCGGCGGACGCGGCGAGGAGTCGGGCGTCAACATCAACCTCGCCTTCAACCCCGCCACCGGGGCGAACTATCCATCGAGCGACGTCACGCATCGCCCGTTCCCGGACTGGGGCGTCGTGCCGCTCGGGCTCCTCGAGGGCTATTCGAACTATCACGGCCTCGAGACGAGCTTCAACAGGCGTTTCAGCCACCGTTGGCAGGCTCAAGGGACGTACACGCTCTCCGCGTTCCGCGACGGCAATCCGCAGCCGGACATGTTCTCGATCGTCAACGGAACGCTGACGCGCACCGCGTCCAGCTTCCCGATTCCGAAGGACATTGGCGGCGACTACGGCTTCGCGACGACCGACCAGCGGCACCGCGCCGTCTTCAATGGCATCTACAGCCCTGGGCTGGGAATCCAGGTGAGCGGCTTGTACTTCTACGGCTCCGGCTCGCGTATGGCGACGAGGTACGGCAGCGACGTCCGCGACGTCGGCTTCGGCGGAATGGCCACGCAGCGGCTGCGTCCCGACGGCTCGATCATCCCGCGCAACAACTTCGTCGGGCTGCCGCTGCACCGCGTTGACCTGCGTCTGCAGAAGTCGATTTCGTTCGGCCAGCGCTCGCTGTCGGGCATCGTCGACGTGTTCAACGTGTTCGACCGCGCGAACTATGGTTCATACACGCTGACGGAAACGAGCGCGGCGTACGGGAAGCCGTCCTACAACAGCAACCTCGCGTATCAGGCGCGAATGGTGCAGCTCGGGTTCCGGCTCGCGTTCTGAGGACATCATGAAAAAGGTCGTCTTAGCGGTCGCTGTCGCGCTCGCGTGGGCCGTCGACAATCCGATCAACAGTGTAGGGGCGGGTCTTCCCGCCTCCGCCGAAGGCTACGGCGAGGCTAGCCGAAGCGCCGAAGCGCGAAGGCTGCGACCCGCCCGAAAGAGATCACAATCGATCACTACGTACCATCGCGTCCCGCCAACCTTCAGTGGGGGGCGTTTCCCATCGATGCGACGCCGGTCATCCTCGTGAAGTCCGGCGAGACCGTGCGCATCGACACGCTCTCGCACCAGGGAGCGACGCAGCAGGAAGATCCGATTGCGATGCTCGCGCCGTACGGCGTGAAGCGCGAGGAGATTCTGCAGGACGTCCTCGACTTCCGCGCCTCATGGCCTGGCCGTCCCCGCCAGGGCGGCCACATCCTTACCGGTCCCGTCGCGATCGAAGGCGCGATGCCCGGCGACGCGCTCGAGGTGCAGATCCTCGAGCTGAAAACGCGCGTGCCGTGGGGGATGAACGGCACGAGCGCGAACGGCGGGCCGTTCCGCGAGAATTATCCGGGCAGTCGTCCGGGCGACAAGCCGCTCGATATCCCGGACACCGCAACGCGTCATGTCATTCGCACCGGTATGGCGAACGGTCGTGAGGTCGCGTTCTTCTCGGAGAAGATTCGGGTGCCGCTCACGCCGTTCATGGGCATCATGGCGGTTGCGCCGGGCGAGACGATGCCCGGCGACATCGGCGTGACGCCTGAAGGGATTCAGACGTCCGGGCCGCCCGGGCCGTACGGTGGGAACCTGGATTTCAAGGCGCTCACGGTAGGCACGTCGCTCTACCTTCCCGTGTTCCGCGCAGGTGCGCTGTTCTACACCGGCGACCCGCACGGCGCGCAGGGTGATGGAGAAGTCAGCGGCAACGCGCTCGAGCAGTCGTTGACCGGCGTCTTCCGCTTCGTGCTGCACAAGCGCATGAAGATCGACGCGCCTCGCGTCGAGACGCCGGCTGAGTACATCCTGCTCGGCATTCACGAGGATCTCAATCGCGCGCTGAAACTGGCGGTGAAAGAGGTGGTCGCCTATCTCGTGGCCGAGAAGGGGCTCACGCCGGCCGACGCGTTGTCGCTCTCCAGCATCGCGATCAACTTCCACGTGGCCGAAGCGGTCGACGGCCGCCAGGTCGTCGCAGGGAAGATCCCGAAAAGTATTTTTCTCACGACCGCCGCATCGACTCGATAACTCATCAGCTCCCAACCTCCAACTCCCAACGCCCAAGGCGTTCGCGGGCGAATTTGGGAGTTGGTTCTTGGGAGTTTTTCGTTCCGACAACGTCGTCCTATCTCTCTCCTCACCAAACAACATTGTCACCACTTCAGCGCGATTTACTAAAGAAATCGCGTGTGTTTGTGGCGCGGCCGTTGCTGAAGCGTCGTGATGATGTCATTCACCGGCGCCACCATCGGGACCATGGGTTGTCACCTTCGATCGTTTGTTGTCGTCACAGTGTTGTCGTGTGGAGCGTCGCTCCAGCCCATATACGCCGAGCAGCCCTCCGACGGCACTCACGTACGCACAAACGATTCGCGCATGCGCGCGGCGATAGCGGATGGCATTGCAGGGTCGGCCTTCTTTCGTGACCTCGTCGCGCAACTCGATGCGTCGGACGTGATCGTCTACGCGGAGAGCGACTGCCTGATGCCGCCGCCGCTGGGGGGGCGCCTCACATTCATGTCATCGGCGGGCGGGCGCCGGTACGTATTGGTGAGGATTGCGTGCACGATCGAGGGCCGGGGGCAGATCGCGATGCTGGGTCATGAGCTTCGTCACGCGGTCGAAATTGCCGATGCGGAGTCGGTCGTGGACGAGTCCTCGCTGGCCGTGGCATACCGGCAGATCGGTTTTGCATCCAACGCCATGCCGACGGGTGCCGGCTTCGACAGCCGCGCGGCAATCGAGGCCGGCCGCCGTGTGTGGGAAGAGTTGAGCCGCCGGGCGGAGTAGCGCGGAGTACCGAAACTCTTGATGCGGAGTACCCAAAACCTTGATGCGGAGTACCGAAACTCGAATGTGAATCGCCGTCGCTCGAGCTTTGAATGTGGCTCCGGGGTGTTATCGTGAGTCATGAACAACACCGACCCTTCGCGTATTCACGCCCATCACCACGCCGTGCAGTTCTACGGCAATGACAACGAGCTGCTCGACACCGTAGGCACGTTTCTCAGCGAGGGATTGGTCAGTGGCCACCCGGCGGTCGTCATTGCGACTCCGCCGCATCGACTCGCGATTGAGAAGGCACTCGAACATCGCATGATCGATGTCGAGCGCGCGCGCCGCCTCGGCGATCTGGTGTTGCTCGACGCAGACGATACGCTCGCGACGTTCATGGTCGACGGCGTTCCGTCGGCCGCCGTCTTCAAGAAGGCCATGGGCGACGTCATCGAACAGACGTTGCGCGGCCGCGAGCGCACGCCCGTGCGTGCATATGGCGAGATGGTCGATGTGCTCTGGAAGCAGGGAAAGACCACGGCCGCCGTTCGCCTGGAAGTGCTCTGGAATGACCTGGCCACGACGCACGTGTTCTCGCTGCTGTGTGGCTACGCCATCGGCAACTTCTACAAGCAGACGCAGAAGTACGAAGAAGTCTGTAACTTACACACGCACGTCCACGAATCGGATCGCAAGGTCATCCCATTCGATCCCGAGCGTGTGATCAAAACCGCATGAGACAGTTCAACCGCTGAATGTCAGCGACTTCCACCCGTGGGCCAGCTCCATCCATCCGCCGGGCGGCGGATACTCTTGAGGTGCACCGAGTAGTCAGTGGCGCTGCGGTTGGGTGCACCCGTGATGATGACGTGGTCACCCGCCTTGAGGGTCGAGGCGGCCACACCCTGCTGCTGGAGGCGACGCGGGTTGGACCATTCCGCGCCGTACTTTCGGACGACGCCCGTCCCATCATTCGCCGTGAAGTACACCCAGGTGTGCGGGCTGCGGTAGTCGTAGCTCACGACGTCGCCTTCCAGTGAGATGCTCTTCTCTTCGAAGTACATCCTGGCGAACGAGTGATGCGCGTATGCCGAAGTCGCGGCCAGGAGCGCGCCGAGACCAAGGATGAGGAGCCTGCGATTCATCGTAATCTCCTTACCTAGAGCGGGCCTCCACGGCCGCCTCCGAAAGCTTAGCGCACCGGCAACGATATGGCATGCGTGATCGGCATGAGCACGCCGACCGAGCCGAGCCGTACTCCCCCGGAGAACGATCCCCGCGATCGCGAACCCACTGAGGCGCCGGAAACGCCGCCAACCGAACCGCCACCAATCCCCATACAGGATCCGCCCTCGTCCGCACCGCCCGGACCGTACGTCGCGTAGGCCTCTGGCTTGCAGTTGGTCAGGGACCTGGAGGACAGAACGCATGGGCATTCTTGGATGGATTCTCTTCGGCCTCATCGTCGGCGCGCTGGCCAAGCTGGTCATGCCGGGCCGCGATCCAGGAGGCATCATCGTGACGATGCTGCTCGGCATCGCGGGCGCGGTGCTCGGCGGTTTCCTCGGACGCTCGATGGGACTCTACGGCCCGGGTGAAGCGGCCGGCTTCCTGATGTCGTTCGCCGGTGCGGTGTTGTTGCTGGTGCTCTATCGGATGATGGTGCGGCGGCGCGCCCTGCGTCCGTAAATAACTCAGGCTCGGGACGTCAGGCCTTGGGCGTCAGCCGCTCGGCGCGCCAGCAGAACGCGCACGCGTTGCAGCAGTAGTACTGGACGACACCGACGCGCAGCGTCGATCGGACGCTGTCGGACTCGCAGACGGGGCATGTCGTGAACCCCAGCAGTGCATCGTCCATCGACGACGGTGCGTCGGTGTCGTAGTCGAGCACCTGGCGCACGGTGGTTGCCAGATCTTCCGCAATGGTGGGGTGCGCCAGCCAGGCGTGGCAGCCCGCTTTCGCGCTGTCAGCCGCGCACATTTTCGAAACCTCTGCCGTCAGCACGATGATTCGCGGCGGATCCCCCTGCCCTGGCTTCCGTATCTCCCGACACAAATCCCACCCCGACATGTCCGGTAACCGCAGGTCGATGACCGCGCAATCGGGCAGCGATTCCCGTGCGGCCGCGATCGCCTCCCTGCCGCTGCGCGCCACGCGCACGTGAAAGCCGTGGCGGATCAGGGCGCGCTCGTAGCTCGCGGCGTGATCCGGGACGTCGTTGACGAGGAGAATGATTTCCTGCGCGGGCATCCAGGAGATTTTAGTCCCAGCTTAGCTGGCGCGAGGACGGGTGAGTGGGGATCGAGCGCTCATGGGGGCACGATGGTACGGCGCACTCTGGTGCATCAAAGCGATACTTACTGTGAATTGCACGGTCTCGGAGATCCTGCGTGATTAATGACGTCAATTCTGGTGCACCGTGAAGATGCGATGAGAGTCGAAAGGAGAAGCCTGCTGGCGGGCGCGGCCGACGCGCAGGGAATCGTCGTCGTGATCGACGTGCTGCGGGCGTTCAGTTGCAGCGCGCTGATGTTTCACTACGGCGTCAGGGACCTCACGCTCGTGCGGACGCCGCAGGAAGCGCTCGCGTTCCGCGATCGCGATCCAGATTACCTCGTCGCCGGCGAGGTCAAAGGCGTCAAAGTGGAAGGGTTCGATCTCGGGAACTCGCCCGCCGACATTGTCGCGAAAGGGGAGGCATTCTTCCGGAACCGCCGGGTGGCCGTCCGCTCGTCGGCCGGCACGCAAGGTGTGCTCGCGGCCGCGGCGAATGCCGAGCAAGTGATTCTCGGAAGCTACATGACCGCTGACGCCATCGCGCGGTACATCCGGACCATCGGCCGGAATGACGCGGTCGTCACGATCGTCGCCATGGGCTTCGAAGGGATCACGCCGTCGGTCGAGGACGAGCGGTGCGGGGACTACATCGAGCATCTGCTGAATCCCGGGACCGGTCCCTACGATCACATGGCGGCGCTGTGGGAATGCCTCAACGATCCAGAGATCGCGAAAAGCCTGCGCGGCGAACATCACTACCGGCCGAAGGAAGACATCGTCCTCGCGCTCCAGCGCGACCTGTTCAATTTCGTGATGATCGGTCGCCTCGAGGACGGTCACGTGCGCGTCACCAGGTCGGTTTGATCTGGAACCTTTCGGCCGGTTCCGACAATCACCCTCAGATGCTGACGACCCCCGCGGACGACCGGTCGGACACCGACCTCGTCCGGCGCGCCGCGGCGGGAGAGCGCGACGCGTTCGCGGCGATTTACGAGCGGTATCGCACGGTCGTGTATCGATTTGCGCGTCTGATGAGCGGATCCTCGGCCACCGCAGAAGATGTGACCCAGGAGGTGTTCGTGACGCTGATACGGACCCTGCCGCGGTACGAGCCGCACCGCGCCGGGCTGCTCACCTATTTGTATGGCGTCGCTCGTAACGTGACGCGGAACCGTCTCCGCCGCGACCGCCGGTTCGTGGCGCTCGATACGGCGGTCGAGGAGAAGCCATCAGACGCGGACGATCCATGCGCCGCCGCTTCGCACTCGCAGCAGCGTTCGCAGCTGCGCCGCAGCGTCATGGCGTTGCCGTCGCGATACAGGGAAGTAGTCATTCTCTGCGACATCCACGGTCTGTCGTACGCGGAGACAGCGCGGGTACTCGGTGCGCCGGTTGGCACCGTCCGTTCGCGATTGAACCGTGCCCGGCAGATGATCGCTGTGCGCGTCCGAGAGGCCGAGTCCCCCGGTCATGCGTGCGCCACGGCGCGGGTCGAAAGGTGCGTCATATGAACGTCGAGCAGTCGCTGCGTGCGCTGGCGGCAGACGATGCGACGGCGCAGGTACCGCCGCATGTCGATGCTGCAGTGATGGCGGCATGGGATGAGAATTGTCGCGAACACCACGGGCGGGCGCCGGCGGCGAGGCGGAAACGCGTAGTGCTCGGGATCGCCATGGCTGGCGCGTTCGCTGCGAGCCTCGTCGCGGCCGCGGTGGTGATCACATGGCGAGGGGGAAGTGAGGCGCGACACACGCTTGAAAACATCGCGCCGGAGAAGTCGGTCGCCCCCGAAGTCCCTGAAGTGGTCGCCGGCGCGATCGCACCGCCCCGCGGAGTGGAGCAGCCGATGGCGCCGGCACGTGCGCGGCGGCGCCCCGTTGCGTCCCCGGCGACAGGCGCGGCATATGTTCTGGTGCCTGATGCCTATATGGACGCCCCGCTCATGATGATGCGCGTCCGGATGCCACGCAGCGCGTTCTCGCGCCTTGGCGTACCGATCGCGAATCCCGACGGGGACGGGATGGTCGATGTCGAAATGCTGGTTGGAGAAGACGGCGTGGCCCGATCGATCCGTCGCGCCACCGCGGTCGGCTGGGTCGATGGAAACCGAGAATGAGGTGTGACGTGCGAAAGCTGATGATTGTTCCTGTCCTGACGATCGTTGCCGCGGCGCCGGCTGCCGCGCAGGACGTCGTGTATCAATTCGAGCAGCGCATCGGCACGCCGGCGCAGGGCGACGTGTTCACGCTGCCCGTACCTCCGCCGCCCGGCGCCGGCGCGATGGTCGAGCAGCGGTTCGGGTTGCTTGCGGTCGAGCCGTTCGACGCGGGTTCGCCGGTGACGGGAGCGCCGTACACGGCGGACATTTCAACCGACGTCGTGCAGCAGCTCGCGGACGGCAACCGTATCGAGCACCACACGACGAGCAGCGTCGCCCGCGACGCGCAGGGACGCACGCGCCGCGAACAGCAGCTGACCGCCATCGGCGCGATCCTGCCGCAGGTCGACGGACGAATCATCACCATCATGGACCCTGTCGCGAAGGTGCACTACTCGCTGGATCCCGCGCGAAAGGTCGCGATGCGTTCGCCGCTCCCCGTGATCAAGCGATTCGACGGTGTGGCCCGGGCCGGCGTGACGGCGAGCGTTGCAGGCGGGGCCACGGTGACCACGGAGGCGGTGGTGATCAACGCCGGCTCGAAAAACGCCCGCACCGAGGCACTTGGCACCTCCCAGATCGAGGGAGTGCAGGCGCAAGGTACCCGCACAGTCGTCACGATTCCGGCCGGCGCGATCGGCAACCAGGCGCCGATCGAGATGGTCACCGAACAGTGGTACTCGGCAGAGCTCGGCGCCGTGGTCCTGTCTCGCCGCAACGACCCGCGGTTTGGCGAGACGACCTACCGGCTGCAGAATATCGTCCGCGCCGAGCCATCGCCCGAGTTGTTCCAGGTGCCGACCGACTATACGGTCGACGCGCTCCCCGCATTCAGGGGAGGAATGTTTCAGGGGAAGCCGTTTACGGCGCCGTGAGGGTACGCACGAACTCTAGTAGCACGGCCAGGTGCCGGGAGTCGCTAATTCGATTGACCGTCCATCGGGATCGCGAAAATAGAGACTGAGACCTCCGCGGGCCCACGTCACGCGACTCTCGACCTCGGCGCCCAATGCAGCGAGGTGCAACTCCCATCCCGGGGCATCGTCCCGGTCGATAGCGAACGCCAGGTGCGCGGGACCGCTACCGTCATGGCCTGGCACGAGACCGCCGTCGGTCTGGAGCGGGCGTGTATGCCCGCGCCTGAAGAGCAGCAGCACCGTACCCTCTCCGGCGTCGAACGCCACCACCCGATCTGTTCGAAGCATCGGCGTTGCACCGAGCAGGCGCTCGTAGAACGCCGTGGTGCTCTGCAGATCGTCGCAATAGAGTGCGGTCTCGAGAATGCGTCGTAGGACGGCCATAACGCGCCAGTATAGCCATGGCGCGGGCAGGCTGAATCCGCCTTACTTCGCTTTCCTCAGGATGACGGTCCCGTTGAAGCTCCGCAGTTCGACGTCCGGTCCTCCACCGTTGACCGTCCCGTAAACCGACCTGTTGACGTCGATCGTGAATCGGTTGCCCTTCCGTACTTCCGGCCGGGTGCCTTGAATGACCTGAAAGTCGAAGTCGGTGAACACGTCGCCCTGGTCGCTTCGCAGCTTCAGGTTCGCCTTGATTCCCGTCGGCAGCGTGACGTCCACGGTGCCGTTCATCGAGGTAAACGACAGTGGCGCTTGCGGGGTGACACGGGTGACGACCGCCGTCACGCTTCCGTTCATCGAGTGCGCCACGACCGATCCACCTACGTTCTTCAGCACGATCGCACCATTGAGGTTCGAGATCTCCAGCTCGCTCTCAACATCTTCAACGGAGATCACACCGCCATTCATCGACGACAGATGGAGGTTCGTTTTCGCGGGCACTTCTATCTGAAGGTCGAGGTTCCGGCTGAACGAGCCCACCGACAACGTCATCTCATTGGCGTCTTCCTCGACTCTGAAGCCGGCCGGCTGCGTCAGGCGGCGGAGCCCAGCCGGTGGATCCGCCGCTCGCCTCCGCGAAAGATCAGTACCTGGCCCGCCTTGGATCGACACGTCCCTCCGGTTTGTGCCTTTGACGACGATGCTTCCCCGGAAGAGCGAGACCTTCATCGATCCTGGGCGCGCAGGGTCGCTGAAGGGAACGGTGATCCGCTCGGCATTTTGCTGCTGAGGCTGTGGCCGCGGCTGTTGCACGAGCGCCGGCGGTTGCAGCGCGAACGGCGGTGGTTCCGGTGGGAACGGTGGCAGTTGGTTCGCCGCGGTCGGCACAGCCAGCGCGGTGCACACCCCCGCGGCGGCGACGTATCGGAACATGCTTCTCATTACGAACTCCTCGCGGCGGTCCGCCTTCGCGCCACGGCGCGGCCGCCCTCCGTATTTACCCCAGCTGCTGCAGGCCCCATACGGCGCGCGCGCGCACGGCGGCGTTGACCTTCGGATCCTCTGAAAGCCGCCGAAGCGTGCCGATCGATTCGCGTTCGTGCACCTTCACCATGAAATCGATCAGCGCGATCTGCACGAGCGGCGACACCTGCCGATCCACCGCCTGGATCGTGCCGCGGCGGACGATGTCCTGCGACGCGAAGCGCTCGAGCGCATCGATCGTGGCCAGGCGTACGTTGACGTTCGGGTCGTGCATCAGCGTGTCGAGCAGCGCGGCGACCACCTCGCTGCTCGGACGATCGATCTGGCCGCTCCAGCTCACGCCCTTCAGCCGGTTGCTGGCCGACTGCTGCTGCATGAGGGAGAGCGTGATCATCTCGCGCAGGTCGCGCAGCTCCCCGCGCATCGCGACGATCTCCGCCGACGTCTCCGTAGGGCGGGTCCCTTCGGACCCGCCGGGCAGCGGCACCATGTAGTAGCCGATCGCGATGCCGATCGCGACGAGCGCGCACGCGGAAGCGGCGCGCAGCAGGTGGTGATCCGACTGTTGAGTGAACAGCGCGGCCAGCCTGCCTCGGTGTCCGGGAGCGGGAGCGCTGGCAATGGCGTGCTCGAAGCCATCGATGATGGCGGTGAGACGCGTCCGCATCCGCCCGGAGTCCGGCGCCGGCGATGCGATCGACCCAAGCATCCGCCACGTCTCCGCGAAGCCGTCAGCCTCGTTGCGGCAGGCGCGGCAGCCGGCCAGGTGAAGACGGACCTCCTCCGATTCCGCGTCCGTGAGCGCGTGGCTCAGAAAATCGGCAAGCTGTGCGTGGACTGTTTCACATTGCATGATGGACTCTCTGCCAGTCGAAGAAAGATCTCGCGAAGCTCATTCATCGCGCGATGGATGCGCACCTTGACCGTGCCGGGTTCGACGCCGAGAAGCTCCGCAATCGCCTCGTGCTTCATGCCGCGGTAGCGAGCGAGGATGATGAGCTCGCGCCTGTCGTCGCGGAGCAGCAGCAAGGCGCGCTCGAGGCGCGCGACCTCTGTCTCGCGCGCAAGCCTGTCATCCGTCGCGATCGCGGGAGACGCATAGTCGGCCCCTTCGTCGAGCACGTCGTCCGGCGTGCGCCGCGCTTTGAACCAGTCGGCGCGGGCGTTGCGGGCGATGCGGAAGATCCAGGTCTCGAAGCTGCCGTCGTCACGAAAAGTCGCGCGGTATTTCAGAACGCGGATGAAGACGTCCTGCACGAGATCCTCGGCGGCGGCGCGGTCGCCGGTCATGCGGGCGAGGAAATCGAAGAGTGGGCGGTGGTAGCGCTCGAAGAGAACCCCGAGCCTGGCCACGTCGCCCCCGCGCACGGCACGCATGAGGGCCTCGTCTGTCACAATGGCGTTCTTTCCTGAAAACCGCGACATCGCAAAAAGGTTACTGGACTAACGAGATTGCCTCCGAATCCCGAACCCCGAATCCCAACCCCGAGTCCCGAATCCCGGTCTTGAAGGTGGTGTATTTCTTGCGGAAGCTGCCCGAAATGCGAAAGCTCTTCATCGGCTGTGCGCTGCTCGTGGCCTGTGGCGGCAGTCCGATGGAGCCGGCCCCTTCTGTGGTGCCCGGCGTGACGCCCTCACCACCGTCTCCATCTCCGAATCCCGGATCCCCAATCCCGAATCCCGGCGAGGGTGCCGTGCGGTTGAACGACGATTTCGGCGGGCGCCAGCTCTTTCCGTCCGACAACTGGTGGAACCAGGAGATCACGAACGCGCCGGTCGATGCTCAGTCGAGCGCGTACATCGACTTCATCGGACGGACAAGCGCCGCGCACCCCGACTTCGGACCGCCTCCCTACGGGATCCCGTTCGTCGGCGTCGGCGGCACCGAGCCGCGCACGCCAGTTGCCTTTGTCGATTACGGCGACGAGAGCGATGCGGGCTTCCGCGGAGAGGCAGGCTATCCGATTCCAGAGGCGGCGAAGACGCAGCCGAACTTCATCGAAGGCAGTGTGCCCGGCGGCGGGTCGGATGGCGATCGCCACCTGCTGATCGTCGATCGCGACAAGTGGGCGTTGTACGAGCTGTTCGCGGCGGGCTGGAACGCCTCGCGTCAGCGGTGGGAAGCTGGATCGGGGGCGGTCTTCGACCTGTCGTCCAATGCCCGGCGGCCGGAGGGATGGACGTCTGCGGACGCCGCGGGTCTCGCAATCCTGCCAGGGCTGGTTCGCTACGAGGAAGCAATGCGCGGTCCAATCCGGCACGCGCTCCGCGCAACCGTCCGTCGGACGAACAACTACGTCTGGCCGGCCTCGCACCGCGCGGGCAGTACGGCGGGCGCCCTGCCGATGGGCGCGCGGCTGCGGCTGAAGGCGTCGAAGGATCTGTCGCGATATCCGCCGTACATTCAGAATATGTTTCGGGCCATGCAGACCTACGGGCTGATCGTTGCCGACAACGGCGGCGACATGTATGTCACCGGCACGATGGACGCGCGCTGGAACAATTCGGAGCTGAATCCCGCATTCAGCAGCCTCACCGCCGGCGATTTCGATGTCATCCGCCTCGGATGGCGATGATCCGCGCGTAACATATCGGGCCATGCCGTGCAGCCTGAAAGCCGTTCCCGATTCCTCCCTCTTTGAAGGACCGAAGGGCCAGGAGATCACGCTGCTCATCAACGATCACATCGGAACAGTCCTGATCGCCAAGGCGGATTACGGCAGCAGATAGTCGACTGGCCGCTGACGCCGCGCACGAAGCTGGTGGGCAACGGCGGCGCGACGGTCTAGGACACGCTTCCTGCCGATGCGCCGGCAGGCGCCAGGCGGTATCGTGACGCGCAGGTTGCGCTGCAGCTCGACCACGGGCTGGACAAGGCGTCGATCCTGGGCCCGGCGGTGTTCAGCCTCGCCGTCTACTACCAGTACCAGGATTCGCCGGCGCTGCTGCAGGTCGATCCGCTGAATCCGATCCCGGGCGTCAGTTTCGTCGGACTCCCCGCGGGGGCGAAAACCGTCTTCGCTCAGAAAGGCAGCTTCGGGTTGTTCCAGGCAAAGCTGACGCTCGCGCCTGTGGGGAGCAACATCAGAGTGCCTGTCTCCGTCACGTATTCCAACCGGACTGAACTGATCGAGAAACCGACCTGGCGCGGGCAGGGGGGTTCGCATACGACTTCGGCAGCCTCTTTGCGCTCGCCGATCGCGCGGTGCGGTGAAACCTCCTCAACGACGCGACCGTATAGACGCGTGTTAACCCGGTGACCCGTGTCGCCGTTATATCGAGCGAGGTGACGCCAATGAAAGTCGCGCGACGTCTTGCAGGCGTGGTGTCCTGCGGGGTTTTTGCCGTTCTTTTGTCCGGTTGTGACGTCGATGCGCGTCCGCCGGTCGAGGGCGCATTCGACAGGACGCTCGTGGTCAACGGACCCGTCGATCTCGACATACGCTCCGGATCGGGCAGCGTGCACATCGACACCGGCGCGGTGGATGCCGTTCATGTCGTCGCCCGCATCCGCGCCAGCATGTGGTTCACCAGCGACCCCGAGGACCGTGTGAGGCGGATCGAAGCGGCGCCGCCGATCGAACAAAGCGGCAACACCATCCGGATCGGGCAGGTGCGGGACAACGATCTGTACCGCAATATCAGCATCAGTTACGAGGTGACCGTCCCGGAAGACACCCGCGTGCGCTCGCGAGTCGGCTCTGGCCGTCAAACGATCAGCCATCTTCGGGGTCCTGTGGATGTGAGCACCGGCTCTGGCAGCGTTCGAGTTGGACAGGTCAAGGGTGATGTTCAGGCCGCCACGGGTTCCGGCTCCATCGACATCGAAGACGCCGGCGGAAGACTCGAGGCACGCACCGGTTCGGGCACGATTGCGATCGCAGGCGTGCGAAGCCTGGTCCGGGCTCGCACCGGTAGTGGAGGGATTCGCATCGAGGGGCAGCCGTTGGATGCGTGGGATCTGCAAACCGGATCCGGCGGCATCAACATGCGTGTCGTCGGCGAGACTCCATTCGATCTCGATGCCCGGTCGGGCTCGGGCGGTGTCGAGAGCACGCAACCGGTGAGCGGAGGTGGCGCGACGTCACGGCGACGCTTGCAGGGACGCGTGCGAGGCGGAGGCGCCCGGGTTCAGCTTGTCACCGGCTCTGGCGGTATACGAATTCAATAGCACAGGACATCCCGCCGAACTTTTCGTGCGCATCGGAGTCCAACGTAGGCACATCACTCCCCCGGGACGCCTTCGGCAGGAGGAGGCAACCGCACCAGAACCATGTTCGGGTCGTCGTGAAACGATTTCGCGTTGGCGCTGTCCATGCTGATTCGAGCTGAAGAACAGGAAGACCGGGCCGGTGTACGTGCGGTGAACGTATCGGCATTCGAGACTGCGCTCGAAGCCAATCTCGTCGACGCTCTGCGCGAACAGGCGGAGCCGCTCGTCTCACTCGTCGCCGATGATGACAGTGCAATCGTCGGCCACATCATGTTTTCGCCCGTCTCACTTTCGGGCCATCCCGCGCTGCGCATCATGGGCCTCGCCCCTATGGCGGTTTTCCCGGATCGTCAGCGCAAAGGCATCGGGTCCGCGCTCGTGCGCGCCGGCCTTGAACAGTGCAACCGGCTTGGTTTCGGCGCGGTCGTGGTCCTGGGCCATCCGGCCTACTACCCGCGCTTCGGATTCTCGCCGTCCGCCCGCTTTGGCATGAGGTCCGAATACGACGTACCAGAAGACGTGTTCATGGCTGTGGAGCTGCAGGCCGGTTTTCTGCGCGGTGCGTCCGGCACGATCAAGTACCATGCCGCGTTCAGCGCGTGAGACGGTCCCGCGCGCAGCGTGAATTGCACCAATTACGTAGGGCATACGAGCGGCTCTTCCCTTCGTACGCGCCGCGGTCGCCGGCCACCTCGTCTTCACGCTCGCAAGGGTGACGTAGATGGCGATGCGTCTACGGGCACTCGATCAGCGGCGGGATCATCGTGATCGCAGACAGACTGAGTGCCCTAGTAGCCGGAATTTTTTCTTATCGGGCCCTGGAGGCGAAACACCCAGGCTTGGCGGGACCTTCGCCTCGCCGTTGCATCCCCTTACGGGGATTTCTGACGTAGATGAAAACGCGCTCGGTGTTTTCGGACGAGTGCGAAAGTACGGGTGGCGGGGTTCCTGGTAGACTCCGCCACGTTTGGAGAATCGACTGAGCGGTTGGTGCCGGCAAACATGCCGTCCGCTGTCGATGACTCTTTGCTGCGATTTCCATGGCGCAAGGCCCATGGGCAGCCACCGCCGAATGCACATGTGGTTGGAAACACGTGGTATTGCAACTGGCGGCCTTCTACCCGTCGTTCGTTCGAGGCCGGGCAAGGCCTGACCTCGCTGGAAACGTTGAGGAGCAGGGACATGGCGCTGTACGCATTCGACGGTACGTGGAACGCTGCGAAGGACGGTGACGATCCGGATCCGAAGGACACCAACGTCGTACGATTCTTCCAGACCTATCGCAAGCACTCCGGCACGAAGGACTTCTACTTGGCCGGCGTGGGCACGCGGTTCGGTGTTGTGGGCAAGGCGTTGGGCGGGGTGTTCGGACTCGGCGAGCTGCCACGCATCAACGAAGCCTACGATCAGCTTTGTCAAAACTGGGCGGCGGGCGACACGACCATCGACATCGTCGGATTCAGCCGCGGTGCCGCCACCACGCTCGATTTCTGTCATTGCGTGATGGGTCGCGGGATCCGCCGGCCCGGCAGCGACTCGGTGGTCGAGGCGAGCCCACGGATCCGGTTTCTCGGCGTGTGGGATGTCGTGGCGGCTTTCGGACTGGCCAATCTCGGGGACGACCTGCTCAACATCGGCCATCATCTGTCGCTGCCCAAGAGCAGCCTTCAGTACTGCTTTCACGCCATGGCGCTCGACGAGCGCCGCCCGTCGTTCCTCCCCACGCGACTGCCAGGCGCCGTCGAAGTGTGGTTTCGCGGCGTCCATTCGGACGTGGGCGGAGGCGACGGGAACAGCGGGCTGAACGACATCACGCTGAAGTGGATGATGAACAAGGCGAAGTCAGCCGGCCTGCCGATCGCCGACGAGGACATCTCGATCCTGAAGCCGAATCCGGCCGCCCCGCCCATGCAGGATCACAAGTTGCCATTGAAGGTTCGGCTCATCAGCGCCATCGATCGGTGTCACTACACCGTTTCGCCGGAGGACGGATGCATCAATCCGCCGAGCACCTGTTCGGTGGAGACCGAGGCGGACGAACAGGTCGCGACGGAGATCGGCGCGAAAGGATTGGAAGTCCTGCCGCCGGCCGCGCGCGCACGTGTCAATGCGCTCTGGGACACGGCCGCTGCCGCCGCGAAGACCCGCGATTTCACGCTCGACCCCGTGAGAGATGCGCTGCTGACCCTGTTGCAGGCACGGATTCCGCTGGTGACCAACGACGATCAATTGGCGACGGCGCGGCAGGCCGTGAATCGCCTCGTCCTCACGATGATCGACGGCGCCCATCAGCGGGGGTTTTATGTGCTGACCGTCTTCTTCTTCAACGAGGCCTTGCTCAAGCTTCCACGATTGTTTCCCCTGACGGACTGAGGAGGATTTGCCGATGTCGATCGTTGATGACTTCTTTGAGAACCTTGTCGAACGCAATGGGTTACGCCTGACCGGCGCGCTGGCCATTCAACTGGTCGACGGCGGCGTCAATATCAGCGGTGCACTCCAGCCTGTCCTGCGGGACCAGCACAAGAGCAAGGATCTCCTCAAGATCAACATCCCTGTCGTCGCCCGCGTCAAGATTGGCGAAATCGTGATCCACCTGCCGAACATTCCATGAGGGCCACGGCGGGACGCTGCATCGTGCGTGAGGAGGTAACGGGTCATGTCTGACGTGAACACATTCATCGACGCCATTGGGAAAGATATCAACGCGACGGTGACGCCGCGTATCGGCGGGCTGGTAAATGCGATCGAGCAACAGGCCGTCTCGGACTACGGACCAAGAATATCCGCCTTCGCCAGTCAATTGGTGAAGGAGATCGTCGACGAGCAATCGGCCGTGGTCCAAAACTTCGTGGCCACGCTGATTCAGGACGTGTTCGCGCGATATCGGCCCGAGGTGACGGGCCAGCTGCGGACCACGATCGTCAACGGCGGCATCCAGGTGAACGGCGACGGCGTCAGGCTCGACCTGAAGCGTCGCGATACCGGCGCCGTGGTGTCGTCGCTGGATATTCCGGTGTCCTTGAAGATCCCGATCGACGGGCTGTCGCTGAGCCTCACCGAGACGACGATCGGGCTGGACCTCGTGCGCTAGCTCGGACGTCGTGCGCGAGCGACGTGGCATCGGCTGTTTTTCGCCGCAGCACTTGCCTTAACCCCAGGACCGCGAACCCGGAGTAGCCGCAGCACTCAAGAACTTCCGTCGGCACGCCCGTCGTGCACGTGCAGCATCCCGAGCGGCGGAGCGACGTTGCCGCGCGGGACCCGGGTTCGAACTCGAGCGGTTTCGATGAAACCACACTAGCGC
>Ga0070699_100001953_pt1 | contig 18641 bp, 10 predicted proteins | sample KBSK1503metaG_FD_65473 | JGI IMG/M metagenome (GOLD analysis project Ga0070699, IMG submission 65473) | Corn, switchgrass and miscanthus rhizosphere microbial communities from Kellogg Biological Station, Michigan, USA - KBS K1-50-3 metaG | ecosystem: Host-associated > Plants > Roots >... | reverse complement strand
CCAATGGGCGGTTAAGGTCTTATACAATGTCGTATATCGACAATAAAAAACCTTCGCTGACGTCCTCGCGAAGGCTGCCACGTACCATTGCGATTGTTCCCTAAAAACAAACTGTCTCTTTCGGACAGTGAAAGTCAAATCAATGGTTAAGAGTATAGCAGGGCAGGGTGGATTTGTAAAGCAGAGAAACGTTAACATGACGTAATAGAATTTTTACTTTGCGGGAACAACCCCCGCCTCAGTTTCGCGCCAGCCAATCAGCGACTTGTTCCACATAACCGATTGTTTTTGCCACTTCAAAATGCTATACTTCCTTTAGAAAGACGGTACATGCCAGTATCAAAAGCGAAAACTTTCCCAGGCAATTTGCCGACCGCATTAAGCAGTTTTATTGGTCGCGAGCGTGAGAGTGTGGAAGTGAAACGCCTGCTCTTATCCCATCGGTTGGTCACGCTGACGGGTCTGGGTGGCTGTGGGAAAACCCGTCTGGCATTGAAAGTTGCTCATGAACTTGTAGAGGAATTCGAACACGGAGTCTGGTTCGTGGAACTTGCATCCATCATTGACTCTGCATTTATTCTTCAAACCATCAATTCAAGCTTGAATATCCGTGAGCAATCGGGACAGTCTTTGATGGATGTTTTGGTAGATTATCTTGCAGACCATAATATATTGCTGGTGCTGGATAACTGCGAACATCTTATTTCCGCTTGTGCACAATTAGCTGAAACCATCTTACAGAAATGCTCTGAATTGAAAATTCTTGCCACCAGCCGCGAAGTATTGGGAGTGACAGGCGAAGTGGCTTATGCGGTGCCATCTCTCTCCTTGCCGAGTCAACAACCATGGACTGATCCTACGAGTGCACAGAGCGCCTTAGGTCCATACGAAGAATCTGAATCTGTCCAATTATTTGTCGCTCGTGCTGCGGAAAATTCTCCTGAATTTAAATTGACATCCGAAAACGGCGCGTGGGTGGCCGAGATTTGCCGTCACCTGGATGGAATGCCGCTAGCCATCGAACTTGCTGCCGCGCGGGTGCGAAGTTTATCGATCCAACAAATTGCACAGCGATTGGACGATCGCTTTCACTTGCTTACAAGTGGAAGCCGGACAGCTCCACCGCGTCAACAAACCCTGGCAGCAACGTTGGATTGGAGTTATGCCTTGCTTTCAGAGACAGAACAAAAGGTGTTGCAGCGTCTCTCTATCTTTGCGGGCGGCGCGACATTAGACGCAGCAGAGTCAGTTTGTAGTGACGATGAAATTTATCCTTCCGGGATTTTGGACGCGATATCTCATCTTGTAGATAAAAGCCTGGTATTAGCAGACAAGCCCGAGCGAGGTGAGACGCGTTATAGTCTATTGGAAACGATCCGCCAGTACGCGCTTGAAAAATTAACTGAGTCTGGTGACGTCGATGAGTCCAGAAATAGTCATTTGAGTTATTTCATCCAATGGGCCGAGAAGGCCGAGCCTCATTTGATGACTGCTGAGCAACTTCAGTGGTTGGAACTTTATGAAGCGGAGCATGATAATTTACGTGCTGCACTCGAGTGGTGTAATGTTGATAATGAAAGAGCAAAAGCGGGCTTGCAGTTGGCGGCGGCTTGTGGTCGTTTTTGGAGGTTGCGCGGTTACATCAGCGAAGGGCGAATGCGCCTGACTATCGCGCTCTTGCCTGAAAGTGTACGAGAGCGAAACCTCACGCGCGCCCGCGCGCTGACTTTCAATGCGAATCATATTTACTTGCAAAGTGATTACCCTGCCATGCGACCACTCGCTGAGGAGGCTCTATCCATCTGGCGTGAATTAGGGGCCGACGGCAAAGTGGGCACTGCATATACACTTGACCTGTTGGGTGAACTTGCAACGGAGGAGGGTGATTACGAGCGCGCCGACCTGTTCTTTAACGAGGCTTTGGAAATTTATGAAACGTTGAATTACACGCATGGACTGGGTCAAATTCATATGCAACTTGGCTGGGCAGCTATGCGGACAGGCAAACTTGAAGAGGCACAGCATCACTTGGAGGAATTTCTTTCCCTGGCACAAGCGGCAGGGGATAAGACGCACATTGCGTTTGCATATTCCGGGCTTGGTGAGGTAGCTGTGCGTCAAGAACAATATGAGCACGCGATTTCCCTTCTTCGGCAAGGGCTGACGATCAATCGGGAGCAAGGTGATAAATGGGGCATCGGCACCTTGCTTGGTTCACTGGGATGGGTGGCACTGCGTCAACGAGATTTCAAACGATTGAACGCACTCTTAGGTGAGAGTCTGTCAGTTCGAATCGAGCTCAGTGATAAAGGTGGTATTGCCTGGTGTCTGGAGAAATTAGCTGAAGCAAAATATGAACAAGTCCAATTTCAGGATGCCACAAAAATATTTGGATTTGCCGAAGCGTTGCGTGCTCCAATCCGATCCGTAATTGACCCGGCTGACCAGCCCAACTACAACCGCATTATTGCTGACCTTCAATCTGCTCTTGGTCCTGACGGGTTCGCGGCACTTTGGGCGGAAGGCAAAGCTACGAGTCTTGGAGAAGTTGTTGACTTGGCTTTGTCTGAACCAGAGTCTTCAACCGAATTAGCTCGGGCAGAGAAAGAAAAATTTGGCGGATTGACTGCCCGCGAGCGTGAAGTAGCAACATTGATTGCGCAGGGCAAGTCGAATCGTGAAATCGCAGAGTCTATGACGGTGGGTGTGAAGACGATCGAGACCTACGTCACACGGATTCTCAACAAACTTGGTTTCGACTCGCGTGTTCAAATCGCAACTTGGGCAGTGGAAAAAGGATTAAAGTAAACAATAGATTTTTCAATATGTTATTCTGAGCCGTGAAGCGGCGAAGAATCTCTAATATTATGATGGACACTCTCACCTGCACTTGCATGCAGGTGCAAGTGTCGGTCGCAAGTTGCGCTTCCGCAGAGCGACTAATGAAATTTGTAGGGGTCATTGTAGAGTTTTCCCCGACGACATTTAAATTTATTTCCTATAAAGTATACGCATGTTTGACGCGCGTCTTTTCAAAATAGATTTGAAACAAAAGGAGAAAACTATGTCTCGTTATCTCGTTGAACGTACATTTCCTGATGGCCTTGCCATCCCTGTCAATGATGAAGGTGCACAAGTATGCCTGACCGTTGTGGGCAACAACACAGTGGACGGTGTGACCTGGATCCATTCCTACGTCACATCCGATAAGAAGAAGACTTTCTGCATCTACGATGCTCCCTCGCCGGAAGCGATTCGCACGGCAGCTAAGCGCAATAACCTGCCGGTGGATTCCATATCGCCTGTCAGCGTGTTGGATCCGTATTTTTATCAGTGAGGAGTAAGAGATGAAACGTAAGACTTTAATCGTATCTGGTGTGGTCGTGGCTCTGGCTTTGGCGTTGATCTCGGCTGTGCAAACCTCCACTCAAAGCGACCTGGCAAAAGTCCGCGCTGCAACAGCAAAATTCCATGACCCCAAGGCGGCCCAAGCCGAAGGCTATGACCTGGTCCCCGGTTTGGATTATTGCTTTAATAACCCCGGCGTGGGCGGGATGGGATTTCATTACATTGACACTGCCGCCCTTGATACCACCGTTGAATTGCTCCACCCCGAAGCAATGGTCTATGCTCCCACATCGAACGGGCTTCAATTAGGTGCCGTGGAATATATTGTTCCAGCGGAAGCCTGGGATGCCGAAGGTCATACACATCCACCGATGTTGATGGATATGCACTTCCACTTGAACGAAAGACTTGGTGTGTACGTCCTCCACGCCTGGATTTGGAAGAATAACTCTGCAGGCGTCTTTGAGGATTGGAATCCTACGGTCTCATGTCTCTAAAGGGGATCTGTGAAGATAATATGCAAGAGCCCATCCTATACGATGGGCTCTTGTGTTATTGAAATTTTGTAAAGCTGTGTATTAACCTGCGAGTGCGTAAGTAATCGCCTGCTCCAAAGTCATCGCATGCCCTTCATCCCAAATTGTTGAGAAACGTTCTTCGCCTAGTTCAGCCCGCAGAGAATCAAGCTTATTTTCGTACTCAGCTCTATCTACTGGGTCAATGACCGAACCAATGGATTCTCGCAACGAGGCCGCAGCACCAAACAGACAAACTGCTTTCTTCGCTTGTCCTTGTGCTAATGCGATTTCCGCAAGCCGTTCCAGACACCACGCACTGCCTCCCTTGTCACCAATTTCCCTACGGACTTCTAAACTCTCTCCCAATCGTGCAACTGCCCGATTCCATTCTTCCTGGTACATTGCTACCCAACCTAGTGTCCCAAGCGAAACTCCCACACCCCATTTATTGCCAAGTTGCCTTCTTAATTCCAAGCTTTCCTCCAGGAGTTGTGTCGCCTGCGTGTATTCTCCCTGACGTAGTGCCACCTCACCCAGGCCTGAGAGTTCAAAGGCAATGCTCCTGGTATCCTCCAATTCGCGAGATATGCCCAGGGCTTCCTCAAGTCGGGCATGCGCCAGGGAATAGTCACCAGGCCGCAGAGCGGCCCAGCCCAAACTAATGAGCGCCCGGGCGATGCCATGTTTGTCTTCCAGCTTGCGCCAGATCATCAGTGCCTCTGCCAAAAATCCTGAAGCGGTTGGATAATCACCAGCCTCTGTGACTGCATTTCCAAGTTTGATCAGCGCAACTGCAATTCCCTGTTTATCATCAACTTCGCGGCAAATCTTCAGACTTTCTTCGGCAAATAACAAAGTCGCGGGATAATCGCTTTGGCGATAGGCCAGTTCAGCCGCCCTGGCAAGTAATTTGGCGCGCGCGGCTGAACTGGCCTGTGCGATCTTCGTCGCCAGCACAGCAGATAATCGTTCACGCCCTTCGCTGAAATACCCACGCGCCTCCCAGAATAATCCGAGTGTGCCGGCCAGTCTCAGGCAGATTTCTCCTGCACCTTCTGTCGTCCTGCTCCATTCCAATGCGGCTCGCAAGTTGTCGTGTTCTTCCTCCATGTGATTGATCCACTCGACCTGTTCCGTACTTTCCAGCTTTGCTTCTGCTTGTTCAGCGAGTGCCAGAAAAAAGCTTGCGTGACGCAGTCGAATGGATTCTCCTTCACCACTTGCCGCCAATTGTTCCAAGCCGAACTCGCGCAGCAGTTCCAACATCACAAAACGCGGCTCGCCAATGATGTCTTCCACTTCGCGCAGTAAACTTTTGTCCAACAACGACCCCAATAGATCCAACGTATGAGTTGAAGCCTCTTCTGTCACTGTCTCAATTGCATCAAACGTGCAACCACCAACAAAAACAGACAGTCGCCGGAAAAAAATTTGTTCGTTTTGATTTAGCAGATCATAACTCCAGGCAATCGCATTGCGCAGAGTTTGCTGGCGCGCCGGAAGATCACGGGCGCGGCTCGTCAAAAATTCGAGGCGATTCTCCAAACGGGCGAGCATCGCTTTCGGAGGCAGCAGCTTGATACGCGCGGCCGCTAATTCGATGGCCAGCGGCAGCCCATCCAACCGATAACATATTTCGACGATTATTGGTGCGGTCTCGTTCGTGATATGAAAGTCTTGCTTCACCGCCTGTGCTCGCTGAACAAACAATTGGACCGCAGTATATTGGGTCAAGGATTCCAAGGATGGTAATTGCGCCAGGTCTGGCAACTCAAGCGGGGGTACGAAGTACTCGTGTTCACCGCTGACGCGCAACCCTTCGCGGCTGCTGACGATAATCTTTAATTCCCTGGAGGCGGTCAACAATTCAGCCACAAGCGGTGCGGCAGAGATCACCTGCTCATAGTTATCCAGCACTAAAAGCAAAGATTTGCTTTGCAAATAGTCTTTCAGACTGTCCATAATTGATTTTCCCGCAGCTTCAGTGACTCCCAAAGATTGGGCAATCGTCGATGGGACAAGTCCCGGGTCGCTGATAGGTGCCAAAGCGACGAAAAACACGCCATCCTGGAAATTCTCGAGTAATTCAGTAGCAACCTGTAGCGACAGGCGCGTCTTACCGCTACCACCAGGGCCAGTTAGCGTTACCAGGCGCTGTCCACGAATCGATTGCTTGATTTCTGTTATCTCTTTTTCACGTCCGATGAAACTGGTCAACTGAATCGGCAGGTTATTTGGGGTCGCTACTTTCAGCGATTTGAGCGGAGGAAAGTCAGAGGGCAAACCTGCGATGACGAGTTGATACAAATGCTTGGGTTGGCGCAAATCCTTGAGGCGATGTTCGCCAAGATCCTGCAGGGTGATATCCTCAGGTAATTCACTTTGGACAAGATCGCAGGTCGTTTGAGAAATTAAAACTTGTCCGCCATGTGCCGCAGCTGCGATGCGGGCAGCACGATGGACGTCGATGCCTACATACCCCAATGCGCTAATTTGCGGTTCGCCCGAATGCAACCCCATACGTACTCGTAGGTTGACGCCGTTCGGCCACTGGTGAGTGGCAAGCGCCAGTTGCGATTGCACAACGGCATGGATGGCATCGAGCGCGCGTGGAAAGACAACGAAGAAAGAATCGCCCTCTATACCCATCACGTGCCCATTGTTAGCCTCGCTCGCTTCACGCAAAAGTTGGTGGTGGCCCTCGATCAGAGTGGCATATTCTTCGCCTAACTCTTGCAAAAGACGGGTCGAGCCTTCGATATCCGTAAATAAGATGGTAATCGTACCTGAAGGAAGTTCACTCATTGTTGATAGGGTTAATTATATCGAACGCTCTGGAAAATCAGTGAGTTTTGCTTTCCTTTATTCCTTTTCTATGTTTTGTTTACCTAAAATGCTATACTTTAGATGAATAATCACCGAAAATGGATATGCTTAAAGTCGATCTGCTGGGAAAATTCGAAATAAAGCACGGCAACAAAGCTATCAGTATTTCCTCGCGTCCAGCCCAATCGTTGTTTGCCTATTTGATCCTGAGTGCAGGGACTCCACACCGCCGCGAAAAACTGGCGGGATTGCTATGGCCTGATTCGCTGGAAGAAACTGCCAGAGATAATCTACGTCACGCACTTTGGCGCTTGCGTAAAGCATTCCCTTCCAATCCAAAAACAGAATACCTGCTTGCTGACGATTTGTCCATCGCATTCAATGCATCTGCTGATTATTGGCTGGATGCAGATGCATTGGAGAAGTTGAGTGAGAGCGCATCTGCCAATGAATTGATCGCTGTTCTTTCGGAATATCAAGGCGAGTTGTTACCCGGCTTTTATGATGAATGGGCGGTCTTGGAGCGCGAACATCTATTTTCCATCTTTGAACACCACATGGCGCGGCTGATGTCACTGTTACAAGATGAAAAACGCTGGCTGGATATTTTGGATTGGGGTGAGCGTTGGATCAAGCTCGGACAAAAGCCTGAGCCTGCCTATCGCGCGTTGATGTCCGCACACGCGGCGAAGGGAGATATGTCCAAGGTCGCGGCGACCTATGAACGCTGCGTGAGGTCTTTACGAGAACTTGGTATAGAACCATCCCAACAAACCAGGGAATTATTCGAAAATCTGAAATTAGGTAAAGAGACTCTCAACACTATATTTGTTTCAACGAAGACTGTTACAAAACAAAATATTTCTTCAAGCCTCCCAACTGGAATCGTCACCTTCCTTTTCACTGATATTGAAGGTAGCACAAAACTGGCGCAGGCATATTCCGAAAAATGGGAGAATCTACGCTCGAGGCATCACACTGTATTGCGTAATGCAGTTGAATCGAATAATGGTTTTCTTTTTCAGATCATCGGTGACGCGTTCTGCGTGGCGTTTCATACTGTCAAAGACGGCTTCCAGGCGGCATTAGATGCTCAACGAAAATTGCAAGCTGAAAACTGGGGCAAGACCCCCATCAAGGTCCGTATGGGATTACATACCGGTGCTGCTGAAATCAACAGCAATGACTATCTCGGATATATGACATTGGTACGCGTCCAGCGTGTCATGTCTGCTGCCCATGGCGGACAAATCTTGGTGTCAAATGCCAGCGCTGAATTACTCCGTGGCGAGCTTCAAGGCGAAATCACACTACGCGATATGAAAGAGTACCTGTTGAAGGATTTGCCCAAACCCGAACGACTGTGGCAGATTGTTGCGTCAGATATACAACAGGATTTTCCACCCCTCCAGTCACTGATGGCGGTTCAGAACAATCTACCTGTTCCACTCACAAGTTTTGTTGGTCGCGAAAAAGCGGTCGAAGAGGTGGTTAAATTGGCCGGGGGGCATCGGCTTGTCACCCTGACGGGTCCTGGCGGAGTGGGGAAAACGCGTTTGACAATTCAATCTTCCAATAAACTGTTCAGCAATTTCAAAGATGGTGTTTGGTGGGTTGAGTTGGCGCCATTGACAGACGAGGCGCTCGTGGCACAGGCGATAGCCAAAGCATTAGGGGTGCGCGAGTTCCCAAACCAACCGTTGAACGAGACACTCTCCAATTTTCTGCTTTCAAAGCAATTGTTGCTGGTATTGGACAACTGCGAACATTTGATCGCTGGATGTGCGTATCTTGTGGACACGTTACTTAGCGCCTGCCCGAATCTGAAAATCCTGGCAACAAGTCGCGAGGCATTAGGACTGACAGGTGAGGAAGTATGGTCTGTGCCAATTTTGTCCTTGCCCAGTCCACAAAGTATGTCTCTGAGTGACTTGTTAATGCAATATGAAGGTATTCGTTTGTTCGTTGAGCGCGCCAGTGCAGCCAGGTCGGACTTTACGTTGACTGAGCGAAATGCATCCTCTGTGACGCAAGTCTGCCAGCGGCTGGACGGTATGCCTCTTGCGATCGAACTGGCTGCGGCACGCGTCAGGATGATGTCTGTGAGTGAGATCGCAAAACGACTCGATGATCGCTTTAATTTACTCACGGTAGGCAGCCGCACAGCTTTACCACGTCATCAGACTCTGCGTGCTGCGATCGATTGGAGTTATGATTTACTTTCGGAGCCCGAGCGAATTTTCTTTAGTCGACTCTCGATATTTGCTGGTGGTTTTACACTGGAGGCGGCAGAAGAGGTTGGGGCTGGAGGCAATGTTTCGCCGCAGGCACAAGTCGTCGACCTTTTGGGACAATTAATTTACAAATCTTTGGTCATCGTAGAGACGTTCTCAGAAGATTCTAAATCTGAAACTCGCTATGGCATGTTGGAAACCATTCGCGAATATGCGCGTGAAAAGTTAGGTGAGTCGGGAGAAATGAAACAACTTCGCCAATGGCATCGTGATTACTTCATTGCATTGGCAGAGCGAGCGGAGCCAAAATTGAAAGGCAGGGAGCAATTCGAATGGCTGGATCAATTGGAGCTTGAGCACGATAACCTGCGCGCTGCCTGGAATTGCGCTATCGAAACCGATGCTGATTTAGCCTTGAGGTTAGTTTCGGTATTGCTCGACTTCTGGTTGACGCGTGGCAATCTGAGTGAAGGTCGCGAGTGGATGGCAATACTGCTTGAGCAAACCAAGCAGTGGGGACAAGCTGCCCGACGTGCCCACGCCCTGAGTATGGCAGGTCAGTTAACCTATTTTCAATCTGATTTTTACGCGGCACGGACTCTTCTTGAACAAGCCCTACCTGTCGCCAGAGCATCGGGTGACCAAAAGGAAGTTGCTTTTGCCTTATTATGGTTAGGGCGCACGATCATGCGTCAGCGCGATGACCAAATCGCACAGTCATTTCTTGAAGAAGCTTTGGCGCTCTATCAAGAGTTGCAGGATGAATTCGGTATCGAAAGGGCTGGAATGCACTTAGCGGAGTTGGCTGCGACTCAAGGTTCTTACGGCAAGGCGGAAGAGCTTTATATGAAAATCCTTGCCAAATATCGCGACCTCGGCGATGGAATCGAGGTTCAAAATGTCCTAAACCAGCTGGGAGAATTGGCCCGGCTTGAAGGCGACTATGAGCGCGCAGGCGCATTCTATGAGAAAGCTCTGGATATCCTTCGAGGACCGCGCAGCCGCTTTAGCCAGTCGTCACTCCCGTTATTCAATCTCGCATGGGTATGGCTACACAGAGGCAACCATGAAAAGGCCAATACTTTGTTTCAAGAAAGCCTAGAACTGACGAAGGCGTATGATGATAATGTAGGGACACTGCTTTGTGTTGGCGGCTTCGCAGCCATCTTGGGAATGATCGGCAAGCCCGAACAAGGGGCACGTCTGTTTGGCGCACTGGAATCCCTGCTCGAAAGCAGCGGATTGACTGGGCGCTTGGAAGCGCTAGACCAGAAAGAAATCGACCATTACGTTGCGGTTGTCCGGAGCCAACTGGATGAGCCCTCGTTTGCGAAAGCCTGGGCAGAAGGCAGCGCGATGACCTTTGAACAGGCGATAGAATTCGCGCTCAAAGAAACAATGCCATAGAAGGGAGGATGGCGCATTTGGGGAAATTCAACAGAAAAGCAATTTTGGAAAACATAGAAAAAAACATGCTCAATCCATGCTCGCAGACATGCTGAGGGATGGGGACTGGCTAAATTGGTGTCATAGATTGGCGCTCCAACCAACTCCCGCCAATCAAGGAGACCAAAATGGTACTTTCGTCAACTAAACCCTTTATACATTTGAAGTCCCTGCTTTTGAGCGCGGTCTTGGCGGCTTTTGCAGCGGCAGTTCTCGTGATCGTCGCGGAGGCACAGGATTCAACCATCAGCTGGGTGTGCAGCCCAGGCTATGTTTGGCGGGACGCTTTCAAGGACGATCTGGTATGCGTCACCCCACAGAGACGCGCGGAGGTACAAGCTGAGAATGCTGAGGCGGAAAAGCACATCGACCCAAACTGGGCGGTCTATGCATTCACCCACGCGGACGACTGCCGTCACGGTTATTACTGGAGACTGGCGGGTCCCAACGATAGGGTAGACCCTGGTAATTCGGTAGACCGCAAATGCGTAACAGCAGAAGCTTCTGATCAGGCAGCCTATGAATCAGATCATCCGTACGATCACATGGACATTCGATACAACTATCCAAGATGGGGGAACCTCCTTTTTGGCGGGTATCGACTTGACTTGTGTCTCGATTGGAACTCCAGCTGTCGCGGGGTGGCAGCCGAAAACTTCTGCCATTACCAGGGTTGGACAGGCGCCCGCAACTATGCAGAGGATCTGAACATTGGCGCTTCGCAGCCGACGCAAGGAATGTATTTCAAAAGCAATTCGGTTTGCGATCAGACCGAGTGCGACGGCTTCAAATACATCACTTGTTATGGGAACATATCGAGTGATAGGGTTTACAGAAACCCGAAATGGCTAGGGCATCGCCTGGACATATGCCTCCAGGGAAATGATGGCTGCGGCAAGCCGACCGCCGATGCTTACTGCCGATGGAAAGGGTTTACCGGGACTTTCTATTACTTTGTGAATAGAGATTTCCTATCCAGCAATCTTGATGCCATCACGATGGGGGATGGTCAGGTATACGCCGCAAATAAAAATCGGCTCAAGAGCTTTGACGTGATCATTTGTCAGTGATCAACGAATGCAGCCCGCGAAACGATAGCATCCACCAACCAGGCAGCGGCAGAGAATCCCTCTGCCGCTGCTGTTTTATGCTATCTATTGAGAACTCGTTGTGGAAAACGAGTTCGCTGTTATTTTGCTCTTTGATTTGACTATCTAAAATGCTATACTTTATTTGGTTTACCGGTAAAGGATCGCCATGCTGGAAGTCCGTTTATTAGGCAAATTTGACGTCAAATGTGAGCAGAAGCCGATCGACATTGCCTCCCGGCCTGCTCAATCTTTATTTGCCTATCTGATCCTGAGCGCAGGGACTTCTCATCGCCGTGAAAAACTGGCAGGCATGTTATGGCCCGATTCTCTGGAAGAGACCGCCAGAGATAATCTTCGCCATGCGCTGTGGCGAATGCGCAAAGCGCTTCCTAAAAACTCTAACGCTGAATACATACTTGCAGATGAATTGTCTATCGTATTCAATACCGCCGCGGACTACTGGCTCGATGCCGATGAATTGGAGAAGGTGAGCGATAGTGCTTCTGCAGATGACTTGATAGCAGTTCTTTCAAATTATCAGGGAGAATTACTGCCTGGCTTCTATGATGAATGGGTGGTGTTGGAACGTGAGCATTTGAATTCCATCTTTGAGCAGAAAATGACACGCTTGATGAATTTGCTTCAAGATGAAAAGCGCTGGTTGGACATTTTGGATTGGGGCGAACGCTGGATCAAACTTGGGCAAAGACCTGAGCCTGCTTATCGCGCATTGATGACTGCTCACGCGGCAAAAGGAGATATGTCCAAGGTTGCGGCGACGTATGAGCGATGTGTCAAATCTTTGCGAGAATTTGGGGTTGAGCCCTCGGGAGAGACCAAAGAGTTATACAAGAGACTCAAAACTGGTACTCCTGCTGCAACACGCGCTATAGACTCTCACGTTCCTTCTGGGACCGTCACTTTCCTTTTCACTGATATTGAAGGAAGTAGCAGACTGGCACAAGCGCATCCAAAAGAATGGGAAACTCTACTCGAGAGACATCATGCTATTTTGCGTGAGTCAATTGAGTCGAACAATGGTTATCTATTTCAAATCATTGGGGATGGTTTTTGCGCGGCATTCCATACTCCAAATGATGGCTTGCATGCAGCCGTACAGGCTCAACAAAAATTGCAAACTGAAAGCTGGGGCACTGATCCGATTAAAGTGCGCATGGGAATCCACACCGGCGAAGCCGAAGCGTATGATCATGAATATCGCGGTTACTTCACCCTCAGTCTCGTTCAGCGGTTGACATCCGCAGGACACGGTGGACAAATATTGCTATCACATCCCACTGAAAACTTGTTGCGGGGCCATTTGCCCAAAGACGTAAGCTTGCTCGACTTGGGCGAACACAAATTCAAGGATATTTTGCAACCTGTGCGGGTTTTTCAAGTCGTTGCACGGGAGTTGCAGAAAGAATTTCCAGCACTCCGCGCGCTGAATGTCTTCCCAAACAATCTGCCTATTCAACTGACCAGTTTCATTGGCCGCGAGAAGGAGATCGAAGAAGTTGTCCGATTGCTCGGCAAGCATCGTCTTGTCACATTGACAGGTCCTGGTGGAGTGGGCAAGACGCGTTTGGCGATCCAGTCTTCAAATGAACTGTTGGAAATAATCAAAGATGGCGTGTGGTGGGTGGAACTTGCACCGTTAACAGATAGCGCGCTTGTGCCGCAAGCCGTCGCACAAGCCTTGGGTGTGCGCGAGTCGCCAAGCCAGCCACTGATCGAATCACTGAAGAGTTTTTTGCGAGAAAAGCAATCGCTGCTGGTTCTAGATAACTGCGAGCATCTCATTGTCTCGAGCGCGCAAATTGCCTTCGATCTTTTATCCCACTGTTCAAACTTGAGAATCCTGACCACCAGCCGCGAGGCGTTAGGGATCACAGGTGAGATCCTGTATCCAGTGCCAGCGCTTTCATTTCCCAAACTTAAGAATCTGATCCTAACCAATCTGTTGCTCGAGTACGAGAGCATTCGACTATTTGTTGAGCGCGCCCGCGCGGTCAAACCAGACTTTGCATTGACTGAGCAAAATGCCGCCGCGTTGCTTCAAATTTGTTAGCGGCTGGATGGTATCTCGCTTGCAATTGAACTAGCTGCGGCACGGACCAGGTTGTTGTCGGTTGAAGAGATCGCCGATCGCTTGAAGGATCGGTTCAATCTGCTTACGCAAGGGAGTCGCACGGCGTTGCCGCGGCATCAAACATTGCGTGCTGCGATTGATTGGAGTCACAATTTGCTCACGGAGCCTGAGCAAATCTTATTTCGCAGGTTGGCAGTCTTTGCAGGTGGATTTACGCTCGAATCTGTGGAGGCAGTTGCAGTTGGAGAGCATGTTTCGAAAGCACAAGTCCCTGACCTTTTGGAACAGTTGATCGACAAGTCTTTGGTGACAGTAAGAGCTGGCTCGGAAGATTCTGTATCTAAAACGCGGTATGACATGTTGGAGACGATTCGTGAATACGCTCGCGAAAAGCTTCTCTCATTAGACGAGGAAGAACTTATCTGTGCTCGGCATTTGAGATATTTCCTGCAATTCTCGGAACAAGCCGAACCCGCTCTGAGAGGACCTGGGCAAATGGAATGGCTGGCGCGCTTGAAAGATGAGCGCGATAACTTGCGTATTGCTCTGGGTTGGGCTGCGAAAACCAGTGATGTAGAAACTGGATTATATATCGCTGGTAGGCTAAGATTCTTTTGGGAACAGTGGAATTTCAATGAAGGGGAACGCTGGCTGGCACAATTTCTCAACAAGCCGGAATCAAATGATTATCCCATTGCACGAGCCAATGCCTTATGTGCGTATGGGTTTGTTCTATGGCGGATTCAGAAATTTTCTGAAGCACGTAATGCAGCGGAGGAGTGTCTGGCACTATTTCGCACTTGTGATGATCCGCAGGGTGAAATAGATGGATTACTCTTAATGGAGAGTGTCTTAAGGTATTTGGGGACCATTGAGCAAGTCACAGAAAGAAAAGCTGAATATGGTCAGGAAGCGCTGGCTTTAGCTAAATCCCTTGGGGATCGATGGAGGCAGGCTCAGGCACTTGCCCATCTAGGCTGGGATCATCGCGAGTATTCACGCGCCCGCGCGTATTGGGACGAAGCGGTGGTTCTCTTTCGGGAAGTGGGTGATTTTGTATTACTGGCGGATTTTCTTGGCGCTTTGGCAGAACTGGAGATCTTGTACGGCGACTTCGAATCAGCACGAGGGAGGTTAGATGAGGCAATCGAGGTGAATCGCCAAATGAACAACGAAATGGGATCTGCTCTATTTCTTGGTGCACTCAGCAAGTTAGCAACCGTTAAAGGCGATTTTGTAAAAGGACGCGCATTTCTTGAACAGGCATTGACACTCACCGAAGAATCAGGTGATCACGCGAATCATTTGTGGGCCCGCAGTCATTTGGGTCATCTGGTTTTGCGCCAGGGAAACTTAACCGAGGCACGTGATATCTTCTCAAAGACTGCCCAAGGTTTTCTCGAGGGTAAAAATGACATAGGGATCATATTCACTTTGGAGGGAGTGGCAGGGGTGTATACCGCGGCAGATAAGTATCAACTAGCCGCGAGATTAATTGGGTGGTCAGACGCTGCACGTGAAAAAATTGGTGATCATCGCCCTCCTGTTGAGCAAGCTGAAGTGGATCGCGATATCGCGACCTGTCTGGCAAGGCTAGGCGAAGCCGCCTTCGTAGAGGCATATGAAGAGGGTAAAGCAATGTCATTCGATGATGCAGTAGAATTCGCGCTGAAAGAAACAAAGCAATAGAAGAGATCATGGCGCATTGGGGGAAATTCAGCTGAAAAGCAATTTTTGAAAACACACCAAAAAACACGCGCAAATCCACGCGAGCAAACACGCTGGGGGACGGGGCATACGTAAACTGTGGTCATAGATTGGGAACACTACATTCCCCCAATCAAGGAGACCAAAATGAACACAAATATTCTGTCCAAATCACTTCTCACGATTATCATCACCACCGCCCTTGCACTCGTGACTGTCAGTTTTGCCCTTTCGCCCAAGGCCAGCCAGTCCTATCGGGATTTTACCCAGCAACATGCAGGTGAGTTCATTCTCCCGGTCACCGGCAACTCGGAGGCGAGCCCCGACTATTTCCAACGGCATCTGAATGAGTCTGCACGCCAAGCCGATACGACTGATTACATTCAACGTCACCCTGTATTTAGCGTGCTGGCAAACGCCCCGCTCACCGCTTCTGATTACTTCATGCGACACCCCGAGTTGAGCGCCTCGGCAGAAGCGTCTCTTGACATGACCGACTACTTCTTCCGTCACCTCGATAGGAAAACCTCATCGCTGGTCATACCATTTAGCGCTGAGCAGATTCGCCGTGAGTACATCCTAGGTGAACGATATGGTGTAACGCTACGGGGATATGCCGAGCAGCAGGCCCTTCGCGAATTTTGGCTTGGCGAGCGATATGGGCAAACACCCTAGGAGACTTGAACACCTTCAACCCTGCATTGGTCAATCATCAAGGCAGGGTTGAAGAAAACAGGGTATAAGGCCCGAAAAAACTATTCAAGACGAGATCAATTCAAAGGAGATCAAAATGAAAAACAAAAAATTATTTGTAATTGGCTTGCTGTTGCTTGCGTTGATGCTTGCCGCTTGCAACTCTCCTGCAAAAGCCAACTTTCCCATTGGAAAATTCATTAAGTCCGGCGCAACGAATTACGGGCTTGTCTTCAATGAGGACGGAACCTTCGCCGTCTTTGACGGCCAAAGCACGTTCGTGAAAGGCACATATAGCGTGGACGGCGACATTTACACCGACGAGTCCAACAATCAGAACTGTCCTCCCATGAGTTTTAAGTATACGTTCGATGGGACGAACCTAACCTTCATTTATGTTGGCAACCCCGCGGACGATCCATGTGGCGGTCGCAGATCTGATTTCAATAACCAGACCTATATTCTGTCGAAGTAATATTCCACCCATATCTTGGGAAGCGGAGGCTTGCTTAACTGGTGTCATCTACTTCTTTCGCCTTTGCCAGTTCAAAAGCATCCAAGCTTCCTAGGACGTGCCTGTTCGCCTTGACTTACTCCTCCGCGATGGGCACGTCAGGCCCGCACTGACTGGTCATCGGTGCGGGTCATTTGTTTTGCCCCTCATTTTATTATTGGATAAAACCCTGCTATTGTTTTGAAACCATAATTTAGACTTTACGTTGGCATAATAATATGGCACTCTGTAAATTGACATGGCTCTACGTCTCATGTAAACTCCTTGCATGGACATCGACCTCGACCTCTATCGTCATGAAGTGCGCGTTTCGACAAATCCGTTGGTGAGGCTTTCGGCGATTGATATTTCGCCTGATCGCCCTCAACGGACGTTTGTTTTCATTCACGGCTTTGGTGGACAGGCGGAACAATGGCATTATCAACTTCAAAAGTTTGCGATTGAAAATCGCGTCATTGCGCTTGACCTGCGTGGGCATGGACTCTCTGATAAGCCAGCCATTGGGTATGATATGCCACAAACTCTCCAAGATCTGGAAACCGCGTTGACGTTGTTAAAGGTCAAGGGAAAGTTTGTGTTGGTGGGGCATTCTTTTGGTGGCGCAGTGGTAACAGAATATGCGCTGAAAAATCCTGATCGGGTGGAGGGCCTGGTATTGATTGCAACGGCGGGCGAATTCAAACTACAGCCAACTCTGAAGCTCGCATTAAGTTTGCCGTTGTGGATGCTGAGAATCGCTGGTCCTTTTACGACCAAATGGTTGTTTGCACCGCCCCATGTATTGAAATCGTTTTATACCAACAATCTCTCCAGGTGGAATGGGTGGGAACGCCTCAAAGCACTCACGGTACCCACCCTTGTGATTCGTGGGCATCGTGACCTTGTGTTTGAGCGATCATTGTTTGCAAAAGTTGCGGGAACAATTCCGGGGGCGGAAGAGGTGGATATCAGCGCATCAGGCCACATGGTCATGTTGGAGCGGTGGGATGCCGTCAACCGGTCATTGGAAAGATTCCTTTCCGGTGAGGGTCGACGTTCGTGGCGTGAGTCGGCTGAAAGTCCTCAGAAAAAGAGTGGACGCGATGCGCTTCGGAAGGAACGTCCGTGGCTGGAGAATTATGAGCAGGGCGTGCCGTATACAGTGAGTGTGCCAAATATCCCGTTGCATCATTTGTTGCGTTCCACGGTAAGACGATTTCCTCAGCAGCCCGCCATCTTCTTTGAAGGAAGTCGTTTATCGTATCGTAAGTTAAATCATGAAGCCAATCGGTTTGCGAATGCGTTGCTCTCGCTGGGAGTCCCCAAAGGTGTGCATGTAGTTTTGTTGCTGCCTAATGTGCCGCAGATGGTGATCGGTCTTTATGGAACGATGAAGGCTGGCGCGACAGCAGTGTTCATCCCGCCGGTGATCGAGCCTGAAGAAGTGGTGCGGCAGGTCAGGGAATCGGATGCCAGTGTGCTGGTGACTCTTTCAACCTGGGCAGGGCTGGCAAAGCAAATCCAGGAAGGGAGTGGCGTTCCGCATGTCGTGTTGACCGACCCGGCTGAATATCTTTCATCGCCGAAATATTTGATCTCCACTTGGCGGAATCGCGGCTATGGTCTGCCCAATGCATTGCGTTGGCGGGATTGGCTCGCTGGCCAGAGCAAAAAATCTCCCACGGTGGAAGTTGCACCGGAGGATTTGGCAATCATTCAATATACCGGCGGCACAACTGCGCAATCGAAGGGTGTGATGTTATCGCATCGCAACCTGGTGGCTAACGCCTTGCAGACGCGGCATTGGCTGCCTGAGGCGGTGGAGGGTAAGGAAAGATTTCTGTGTGTTGTCCCGATTTTCCACAGTTATGGTCTGACTACTGCGTTGAATGTTCCAGTCTCTGTGGGGGCGGCTTTAATTCTCAAAGCCCAGTTTCAGATTTTGGATGTGTTGAAAACCATCAAACGCTACAAGCCCACCATTTTCCCCGGCGTGCCGAGTATGTATGTAGCCATCAACAATTTTCGAGGGGTGCGCAAATATGGTGTCAGTTCAATCAAGGCTTGCATCAGCGGTTCAGAGCCACTGCCTGTAGAGGTGCAAGAGGCCTTCGAAAAATTGACCAAAGGTAGATTGGTGGAAGGCTATGGCCTCACCGAGGCCTCGCCAGTGACACATGCGAATCCGCTGGG
>Ga0070699_100001952_pt1 | contig 18644 bp, 17 predicted proteins | sample KBSK1503metaG_FD_65473 | JGI IMG/M metagenome (GOLD analysis project Ga0070699, IMG submission 65473) | Corn, switchgrass and miscanthus rhizosphere microbial communities from Kellogg Biological Station, Michigan, USA - KBS K1-50-3 metaG | ecosystem: Host-associated > Plants > Roots >... | reverse complement strand
TTAGAGCGATACTTACCGGATAAAAGTGCTTGCTCATACTAGCAGAGCAAACTACGAATTTGTAGTTTCCGGTAGACAAACGTTATTTCAGTGAGTAATCTGCACCGGCCCCGTAAACTCACATTCTTGGAAGTCAGGTTTCTTCGTTTCAACGTCCTCATCACATGGATCGAAGAATTGAGCTCGTTATTGCGAGGATCAAAAGCGAATCCGCGGTTGCGTGGGACGTTCCTACTCTGGCTGCGCTCGTGAATCTCTCTCCGTCACGCTTCCGTCATCTATTTAAACAGGAAACAGGCAAAGGGCCGGCTCAGTATCTGAAGGAATTCCGGCTGCGCAAGGCCGAAAAGATGTTGCGCACCACGTTTCTCACAGTGAAACAGGTGTTGAAGCAGGTGGGACTCGGGTCGAGTGCTCATTTTGTTCACGACTTCCGCAAGCTGTACGGCATGACGCCGACCGCTTATCGCCGCACTACTTTCCGCATCTTGAATCAACGCAAACGACGGAAGAAAAAACGTTGACCGCTTTCGACAAGAGTTAGCCCTTTTCGATAAGAAACAGTCATTGACTGCAACTGCCGATCGAACTAGATTGCGTTTCACCCACCGGAAACTATTACTCACAAATGGAGTCTTGAAAAATGTACTTTCGATCCTCACATGCAATTCCATTTACCACCGCGTGTCTGGTCCTGTTACTCGCGGCTTCAGCATTTAGTCAAACGCCGGAGACAGTGGTGGCTTCGGTGAACAATATCCAGATCACGCAGCAGCACGTGGATGATTCCGTATCGGCGCGAATCTACCCGTTGCAGCAGCAGCTCTACGCGATTCGGAAAGCGGCGCTCGAGAATCTTGTGGTTTCGAAGCTGCTCGAAAGCGAGGCTGCGGCGCGTGGCGTCTCGATTGAAGAGTTGCGGCGACAGCTTACGGCCGGCGAGATCAAAGTGACACGAGCGCAAGTGGAAGAAGCGTACACGCAAAACGCTTCGTTCTTTGCGGCGATGAGTCCGGATGAAGCGCGCGAGCGATTGCGGCTCGATCTCGAGAATCAGGAGCGCATGAAGCACTACCGCGCGGGACTCGACGCGTTACGAAAGAAGTGGACTGTCAAGGTGAGTCTTGCGCCGCCTGCATTCATTGCCGAGTTGGATGATGGAGTCTCGCCGGCGAAGGGAGCGAATAAACCCACGGTAACGATCGTCGAGTTCTCTGACTTCGAGTGTCCGTATTGCAAGGCGGTGCAGCGCAGTTTGCAGCAGGTCCTGGAGAGTTATCCGGGTGAAGTACGTCTGGTGTTCAAGCACTTGCCGCTCGAGGGACATCGCAATTCATTACCCGCGGCGCGCGCTGCATATTGCGCCGCCGAGCAGGATCGGTTCTGGCAGTTTCACGACGCGCTATTCGCGGCAAAGGAATTGTCGGCGGCGGTCTTCATACAAGTCGCCGGCGAGCTTGGGCTCGGGCTACCGAAGTTTCAGGCTTGTCTCAACTCCGAGCAATCGCGCACGGCAGTTGTTAAGGACCTTGAAACGGCGCGGCTGTTTGGCGTCGAAAGCACGCCCAGCTTCGTCGTCAACGGGAAACTCATTCAGGGCGCGCTCAGCTTTGCCGATTTACAAAAGATCGTCGAGCAGGAGCTAAAACAATCCTCAACCAATTAGGAGATCCTCACATGAAACGTTACCTGGCTTTTACGTCACTATTTCTATGCACGCTTTTTCCCGGCCCAGCCATAGGCCAGGGTCGAAACTCCGCCGCGGAAAAAATGATCCGCGAAACTTACCGCAAGCTCGAAACCTACCACGCGGCCGCGCGGCGTTATAAAAATGACCTGTCCCGCAACGCCAATCGTTCGGATGCGGAACTCAGCTTTGAGCTCAGTAATTTTCGCGCCGGCCGAGTGGACGAGATTCTAAGTCAACGTTACGCAGAGCTGGTGACGTTGCCGGTGGGCGAGGTCATATCACTCACTCGCGGCGGTCACTCGTTCGATGGTGGACCACAGGAAGCAACCTTTGAAGCCGAGTGGGAACCCGGTCATTACGCGGCCGTGTTCGACCCGGCCTGGACCGTCGCGGACGTCTTTCATTTCGAGGCGGCGAAGTATTACGACCTCAGGACTTACGTCTCCTATCAGGTTACGGTCACACTCAAAGGCAAGTCGCGCAGTTATAAAGCGTTGGCGTTGTTTCATGAACCGGCAGAGCCGCGGGATGTTGGAGCGCCGGAGTTTTGGGACGCGATCATGAATAACCTTGGCAGCGTGTGGGAGGAGAAACGTCCGCCTTACAAAGGAGGAATAGTGGTTGAGCGCGCCCCCGGCTCGGACGAGGTTACGACGGCGGCCTCAGTCTCGGGCGACGTCACCTTATCCAGTGTGACTACTACACCGTTACGATTCTGGCTGCGTGAAGACATAACCGACCACGCTTCGGGGTCGCATGCAGGGACGGCGGAATTCCTCGGGCAATGCGCGGTCCTGCCGGGGAGCCTGCAACGCTGTGCCGTGATCGTCAACAACTTCGAGGCATTCGAGTCCGGCGCACTCTCGAACTTGACGCCTTTCTTCGTGCACGTTGGATCGAAGGATCTGAAAACAGAGAATCGCACCGGGGCAGTGGGTACGACGATCAATTGCGCGTCGGCCGCGGGAGTAGCGTTTTCATCGTGCATCGTCGGCACTTCATGCGGCAGCAGTGCCAATGTTTCCCTCAGCCTGCTTGTCGGCTCGGCGACGGCGAGCGTGAGCGGCGGCAACATGTGGCGTGACTTCAATGTCGAGCATTTCGCCTGTAACCTGGCGTCTGCCGGTGGCACGTGCACAACGCCTTCGTTCAACGGTAGTTGTCCGATTGGCACTACGCCGAATGACTCGGGGTTGTGTTGTTTCAGTAGTCCGGGTAGTTGCAACCTGACGTTCGCCAGCCGCTGTATGAGATTTAGCGGAGATTACGACTTCTTTACCTGCACCTGCCTTGGCTGCGATACCTGTGGCGGCTCGCCGATCGTCATTGACGTCGCCGGCGATGGCATCGCGCTGACGAATCCGGCGGAGGGCGTCGATTTCGATCTCAACGGCAACGGCACTCGCGATCGACTGGGATGGACCAGGGCCGAATCGGACAATGCCTGGCTGGCGCTGGACCGCAATGAGAATGGCGCTATCGATAACGGAACCGAATTGTTTGGGGACTTCACACTGCAACCACCGGGGAGTAACAAGAATGGTTTCCTGGCCCTGGCGGAGTTTGACAAGACTCTTAACGGCGGCAATGCGGATGGATTAATCGACAACCGCGACTCTGTATATGAACGTCTGCGACTATGGCAGGACAAGAATCATAACGGCGTGTCCGAACCCGAAGAGTTGCACCCGCTCGCGTCATTGAACGTACTGGCCCTCGAGCTGGATTTCAAGGAATCAAAACGCGTGGACCAGTACGGGAATGAGTTCAGATATCGAGGGCGGATCAGAGATACCGTCGAAGGTCGTGTTGGCCGCTGGGCCTGGGACGTATTTCTCTCACACTAAAACAGTCCACAGATTACACCGATTCTATTCGGTGTAATCTGTGGATAGCTCTATTTTTTCCACGGCGGCAAGATTTTGCGGGCGGGCTTCTCTTTCTTCAACCCGAGGGCCCAATCCGCCTGCATGAGCGTGTGAATGTCGCGCGTGCCTTCGTAAATGATCGCGGCCTTGCAGTTGCGGAGGTAACGCTCGACCGGATAGTCGTTCGCATAACCATTGGCGCCGTGGACTTCGATTGCCATTGACGCTGCCTTCTCGCTTCGCGTCGTGGCTTGCCACTTCGCGAGACTGGTGGCCTTGGCGTTGGGCTTGCCCTCGTTTTTCAGATAGCCGGCGTGCAGCCACAACAGATGACTCATCTGGTAATCGGCTTCCATCTCCGCAATCTTTTGCTTCACTAACTGATGATTTGCGATGCGAGTGCCAAAAGTCTCGCGCGTGTTGGCATATGCAACCGACGCATCTCGCGACGCGCGAATCACCCCCGTCGCGCCCGAAGCAACCGTGTAACGCCCCTGCTCTAGTGCAAACATCGCGATCTTGAAACCTTCACCTTCTTCACCAACCATGTTCTCCTGCGGCACACGCACGTCCTGAAGAGAAAAGTAGCCGGTATTGCCGGCGCGAATGCCGAGCTTGCCGTGAATCGTGCCTGACGAAAATCCTTTCATGCTCCGCTCGACAATGAAACACGACATCCCGGTGTGGTCGCGTTGACGTCGCTTTTCTTCGTCCGTCCAGCAGAAGAAGAGAAAGTTGTCAGCCACATCGGCCAGGCTGATCCACATCTTCTCGCCATTCAACACCCACTCGTTACCTTCACGGCGCGCGGTTGAGCGTGCGCCAACCACGTCTGAACCGGCGCCAGGTTCAGTCAAGCCATACGTCGCAAGCTTCTCGCCGCGCGCCTGCGGCGCGAGGTACTTCTGCTTCTGTTCCTCAGTGCCCCACGTGTAAAGCGTCAACGAATTCAGGCCCGTGTGGACCGACATCACTACGCGCATAAACGTATCGACCGCTTCGAGCTCCTCACACACGAGGCCGAGCGAGATGTAGTCAAAACCGGCTCCGCCGTATTCCTCCGGAATGCAGACGCCCAGCAGATTCAACCCAGCCATCTTCTTCAAAACGGAAGGCTCAAAATGCTGTTTCTCATCCCATTCCTTGATATGCGGCGCAACTTCCTTTTGTGCAAACTCACGCACCGTTTGCACCAGCGCCTTGTGATCTTCAGTCAGTTCAAAATCGATCATTTGCTTACTCTTTCCAGTAGGGTGCTAAAAATGACCGGACATCTTACCGAAGCCCACAACAAAGCACAAAAAGAGCAAATTATTACGCGCCCATTTTGGTCACCGACTGGTGCAATTTGTGCCTTTTTGTGGCTGGCGCCTCTTTGTCGCTATACTGCGCGACATGCCGAAGAAAAATCGAGCCGATGAAGTCGCCACGATTGGCCTGGTGCAGATGACCTGTGAGCCAAAGCCGGAGACCAACCTTAAAAAAGCGATCGCGGGAATCAATGAAGCGGCCGGGCGCGGGGCTCAGATCGTGTGCCTCCAGGAACTCTTCCGCTCTCAGTATTTCTGCCAGGTGGAAGACATTCAGCTCTTCAAACTTGCCGAAACTATTCCCGGCCCATCGACTGAAGCACTCGCTAAGGTCGCACGCCGGCACAAGATCGTGATCGTCGCCTCGCTGTTCGAAAAACGCGCCGCCGGCGTTTATCACAACACTGCCGTCGTCATCGACACTTCGGGAAAGATCGCGGGCAAGTATCGCAAGATGCACATTCCCGACGATCCGCTCTATTATGAAAAATTTTATTTCACGCCCGGCGATCTCGGTTTCCAAACGCACGATACTACCTACGGCAAGATCGGCACGCTCGTCTGTTGGGATCAGTGGTTTCCTGAAGCCGCTCGCCTGACGGCCCTCGGCGGAGCACAGTTTCTTTTTTATCCGACCGCGATCGGCTGGCTCCCGGATGAAGAACAGGAGATGAATGAAGCGCAGCACTCAGCTTGGGAAACGATTCAACGCGGCCATGCAATCGCCAATGGCATCTATGTCGTGGCCGTCAATCGCGTCGGGCATGAAGGCAAGCTCACATTCTGGGGCCAGTCGTTCGTCGCCGATCCATTCGGCCGCATCATCGCTAAAGCCTCAGCGGACAAGGAAGAGGTGCTCGTAGTCGAATGCGATCTTTCGCGGATCGAAGAGACGCGACAAAACTGGCCTTTCCTGCGCGACCGCCGCATCGATGCCTACGATGGGTTACGTTTCAGATTTGGTGAATCGCTATGAACTACGGACCCATGGATCTGTTGGGCAACATCGGCGTGGTGGTGCTGATTCTCACCTACCTAATGTTGCAGTTGAATCGGCTGAGTAGCGACGGGCTTACTTACTCACTGCTGAACGCGATTGGCGCTGGTTTGATAGTCGTTTCACTGCTCTTTAACTTCAATCTATCCGCGCTGCTGGTCGAAGTGTTCTGGGTTTTGATCAGTTGCCTCGGCATCTACCGCTATTTTCGACTCAAAGCTCTCCGATCTGAAACACTCGATGGCTGAACTAAAGGCAAACACGCCCGCCGGGCTCGGCTTCTACATGCCCGCCGAATGGCATCCACATCATTCGACCTGGCTGAGTTGGCCGAAGGATCCGGAGACGTGGCCCGACCGCGTGCCGCAAGTCGAAGAGATTTACCTCCAGATGATCGCAGCGCTCACGCCGCAGGAGATCGTCAACCTGCTCGTCAACGACGAGGAAACCGAACACCTGGTGCGCGACCGTTGTGGTCCAGCTATCGCCGCCAACATTCACTTTCACCACCTCCATACAGTTGACGCCTGGGTTCGCGACTATGGACCAAATTTTTTACTCGACCCCGACAGCGAGCTTGCCTATAACGATTGGATCTTCAACGCCTGGGGGAACAAGTATGAGGAGTTGAAGAAAGACGACTCCATTCCGAGTCGCCTGGAACCGATCCTCGAGCTACGACGATTTTCGCCGGGGATCGTGATGGAAGGTGGATCGATTGAAGTCAATGGCGCGGGCTGCGTTTTGACTAGCGAGCAATGCCTGCTGAACCCAAATCGCAATCCGTCGCTCTCACAAACCGAGATCGAACAATACCTGAAGGACTATCTCGGGGTAACGAAAGTGTTGTGGCTGGGCGAAGGGATTGTGGGGGACGACACTGATGGTCACATCGACGACATTGCCCGCTTCGTCGCCCCGGACATGATCGTTTGCGCAGTCGAAGAAGATCCGTCTGACGCTAATTACAAAATACTTCAGGATAATCTCGCGCGGCTGCGATCGATGACTGATTCTGCCGGGAAAGCTTTTGAAATTTTCACGTTGCCGATGCCGGGCATCGTAGGTGGCGAGAGCACCGCCGCTCGCGATCTTGAACGGCTCCCGGCGAGCTACGCCAACTTTTACATCGCCAACAGCGTCGTGCTTGCTCCCGTCTTTGGCCACGCCAATGATGCGCGCGCCGTTGAGATACTGCAAAAACTCTTCCCGACACGTCGCGTGATCCCTATCAACTGCGAGCCACTGGTCTGGGGCATGGGCACAATCCACTGCGTCACCCAACAACAACCCCGGATCTCCGCTGACTAACACCGATCTGTCCAAAATCCGCGTTATCTGTGGTTAATAATCTTGCGCGCTTCCGCGATCGCCTCATCAAGACTACGCACGCGCCCATCCAACTGCATCTCGTAAACCGCGCGCGTGATCTCTCCCAACTGTGGCCCAGGCTGAAGCCCCAGCTCGAGTAGATGACGTCCGAGGAGCAAAGGATCGGGCGGGCGTTGCTCGACCTGCAGTTCCCTGGTTCGCTCGATGAACCATTCCTGCGCTTCCGCTCCATACCACTTTTCCCGCGGCACCCAATCAGCATTGCGTCCGAGCGAATCCGCTTTCGCCACCCGGTAAAGCAGATCCGGCTCGCATCGCCGGGCCAGGCGCCGAAACGCACCTTCACCGACTTCGTCACGTTTCTTGTAAAACTCACCGGGCTTGAGATGTTCTCGAACGAGCGCAATCACCTGCGCGCGCACGTTATATCCGTCGAGCGTATGTACATTGATGCGCTCAAGAAAACTTTCAGCCGGCGACACGCCCGCTTCTTCGTGCCCGCGCGAGCGCCAACGTCCCTCGATGAACTCCGTCGTCGCCGGTTTCCCAAAATCATGGGCCAGCGCCGCCAGCATGACCGTCACCTGGCGCGCATAAGCCAGCTCGTCAATTAATTCGCGCGCCCGGTCAACCACCAGTTTCGTGTGTACAAAGACATCGCCCTCGGGATGCCATTCCGGATCCTGCGGCACTCCGATCAGGCTCTGTATCTCCGGGAAGAGTTTCTCGATCGCACCTAGTTTATGGAGCCACTCAAAACCGATCGACGGACGTTGCGCCTGGAGCAAGAGCTTTTCGAGTTCGCCCCAAATTCGCTCGGCAGGAAGATCGCTGAGATCCACACTGCGACAGAGCTCAACTGTCTCGGGGTGAATATCAAACTCGAACCGCGCCGCGAATTGCGCCGCGCGCAATACACGCAGGCTGTCCTCAGCAAACGTGTCGCTCGAGACCGCGCGGAGCACGCGCTGCTGAATGTCTCGTTGTCCCTGGTAATGATCGATCAGCTCGCCGGTTAGAGGATCCTGGAGAATGGCGTTGATAGTGAAGTCACGGCGCCGCGTGGCTTCGGCAATGCTCATCGACGGATCACCTTCGATCACAAAACCCTTGTGGCCTCGTCCCGACTTGCGCTCGCGACGCGGGATGGAGACATCGAGGTGGTGTCCGAGTTTGTAAACAGTGAACGACTCGCCAACGACATTCACTGGACCAAACTGGTCCAGGATCTCGCGCAGGCGGGCGGCGGCCAACTGGTAGACTTCGAGATCCCAGTCCTTTGGCTGCACGCCCATCAGCTCGTCGCGGACACAGCCACCGACGAGCAACGCACGACCTCCGGCGTCGTGAATCGCACGCGCGAGTGACAGGACCTTTTCGGGAATCTCAGGCATCAACAACTTTTTCACGCAAAGGCGCAAAGAAAAAAGCAAAGACGCAAAGGAAGAAATTGAACTGCGCCTTATGTTTTATCTTTGCGCCTTTGCGTGAAACTCTTCTTACTCTTCTTCCGGTGATTCGACGACGATCTGCACGCCGCGTGTCGAGGGCAAGCAACTAATCACCTGGGCGCGATCGATCTTTGTTAGCTCGCTGCCGGCCGCGTGCCACAGTTTCACCCAGAACGTGCGTGTCGCGCCATGGATCGCAAAAGTCGAACCGTCGAGCATCACCGGCACCGGCTCGGCCACCGTTCCCGCGCGCAACGCCTCCAGCAACTCCGAAGTGTACGGCTTGAACTTTTCAAACTGGACCAGCACCGCGCCGTCATCTATCTCAGCCGGCGGTAACTCCACCGGATCCTCCGACTCCAGCAACAGCCGAGTCTCAGTTTGTTCATTTCGCTTCTTAACGACCGGCATAACTTCAACTCACTTCAGGTGTCGCCACCGGATACGGCTTCAAACGCTTCTGCAAATGTTCCGCCAGATCCGCAACCTTTATTCTCTCCTGCTCCCATGTATCTCGATCGCGTACGGTGACTGCCTCATCTTCGAGTGATTGATGATCGACCGTCACACAAAACGGAGTGCCAATCTCGTCCTGGCGCGCGTAGAGCTTTCCGATACCACCGGTGTCGTCATAAACCGCGCGCAGCACAGGTTGCAGCGACCGCTTGATCGCTTTGGCCATGCCCACAATCTCCGGCTTGTTCTTCGCCAGCGGCAGGATGGCTGCCTTTATCGGCGCGAGCTGCGGGCTGAGTTTCAGAATGACTCTCGTCTCACCTTTGTCGTTTGTCTTCTCGGAGTACGCATCCATCAACACCGCGAGCACGGTTCGATTCACTCCCGCCGCGGGTTCGACAACGTGCGGATAGAACCGCTGCTTGGTTGATTCGTCGAAGTACGACAAGTCTTCAGTCGAATCCGCATTCACCCGCTTGCCTTCTTCGTCAGCGGGTTTGCTCGAGTGTGACTTCAAATCGAAATCGGTGCGATATGCAATTCCCATCAACTCCTCCCACTGCCTTTCTTCCTCCGCACGCTCCGGAAAATAGCGATACATGATGTCGACGGTTCGTTTCGAATAGTGGGCCAACTCTCCCTTGGGCACTTCGTGCAGCTGCAGGTTCGCCGCGTCGATGCCGAGTCCTTTGAACCATTCGAGATAGAGCGCCACCCACTCGTCGACGAGCTTCAAGTGTTCCGCATCAGGCTTGACGAAGTACTCCATCTCCATCTGCTCAAACTCGCGCGTGCGCAGAATGAAATTGCCCGGCGTGATCTCATTGCGAAACGACTTGCCCACCTGCGCAATTCCAAACGGCAGCTTGCGGCGCATGGTGGTTTGGATGTTCAGGTAGTTGATAAAAATTCCCTGCGCGGTCTCGGGCCGCAGGTAAGCCAGCGCGGTTGGATCTTCGTCACTCGCTGCGGCGCCGAGCGTGGTGCGAAACATCATGTTGAAGAAGCGTTCTTCAGTAAGATTGGTCGAACCGCATTCGGAACACTTCACCAGTCCGTCACGAATGCGGGCATTGGGATCAGATGGGCCACCACCCTCGGGAAAATATCCTTCGAGTTTGTCGGCACGCATGCGGCTCTTGCACTCGCGACAATCGACCAGCGGATCGTGAAAAGTCGCTTCGTGACCCGAGTACTTCCACACCAGCCGGTTGAGAATGATTGACGAATCGATGCCTTCGATATCGTCTCGTTCATAGACGAGCCAGCGCCACCAGGCTTGCTTGATGTTGTTGGCCAGCTCCACGCCGAGTGGACCATAGTCCCAGGCACTGCCGAGGCCGCCATAGATTTCGGAGGAAGGAAAAACGAAGCCGCGCCGCTTCGCGAGCGATACGATAGTGTCGATATTGGGTGCAGTCACGAATACAGGATTAACAGAATTCCTGAAATTAGTAAAACGCATTCATAAGCCACAAAGAGACACAAAAGACGCAAAATGAAGCAGATCTTTTTGCGCCTTTTGTACCTCTTTGTGACTCTATTTGCTTGGTGTTTGAATGTTGACGTCGATCTTCTGAGTACCCCCACCTCCGAATATCCGGTTTCTAAACATGAACAGGCCCACCAGTATTACGAGCACAAAAATCACGACTATAGCGACCACACCGACACCGCTACTGCCTCCGCCTTCTTCGGCCATAACAGTCCTCCGATTTGTTCAGGAAGGGAATAACGAGGGGGCTAGCGGGGAAGGCTTACTCTAAACCATTTTTAGCTTCAGATCTACACGGATGAAGACGGGTAAGCTGTCGTTCATCCGTGTGATCTCGGTGCTAGTTTTTACGACGGGCCGGCTTCTTGCCTGGATTAACTTCACCGGCCTGAACGGTGGGCGTCGGTTTCGGCGCCGCTGCACCGCTCGGAACGATCCAGAGCTCAACGCTATCTTCTTCGCGGAAGCCACCATTGACCACCACGATGCGCGAAGCGTCAATGCCGCGCTGCGTGACCAGGTATTCACGCGAGCGACTCATCAGTTTCTCGACCTGGCCCAGCGGATTCATGCGCCCACCGTACGCCAGGATGTAAGCCTGCGTGGACGGGTCGTTCTGCAATTCCACTGCAAGGTTATCGAGACGGGCTTTCTGATCGTCGAGCGAGCAACTGTTGCACTCGTCGAACTCACGCGCGACGATGATCTTCTTCTCGAGCGCGGCTACTACCGAGACCGCCTGCACCGTTTGGGCACATGCCGGATCTGACGATCCATCATCGGTAATCAAGGTTGCAGTGATGCGCTGGCCACCGAGTCCGGTTGAATCGACGTTCAGGGTCGGCGAACCGAGGCCACTGATGATTCGCGCACTCGAAGGAGTGATCTTCCAGTTGTATCGCAAGGCAGCGTTGCCGCTGTACGCAACATCGGCCGTGTACGTGATGATCTCGCCGTCAGTTACCTGCTTCGGAGCTGAGATGTTCACCGGGAACGGACAGGGCGACTTCGGCAACGGCGGCAGCGGGCGATAATTAACGACGACGCACTTAACGCGGCCAGCGGGCAGTTCGATTTCGCGAATCCATAACTGACCATTGGGGAGAGTAACTTGCACGATATGAATTCCGGGATCGAGATCGACGGCCCGGTATTCGGTCAGCGTTTCGCCGCGCGGCTTGGCGTCAATGGTAAGTAACAGACCGCCCGGATTAGTCAAAATCTTGATCGTGCCGTACTTCGCTTTCTTTGGTTTCGCTGAGACACTCGCCGGTTGAACGGCAAAGAAGCTGAACGCCAGCAAAGCGGCGAAGGCAAACTTGAGGATGAATTTTGATCTGGTCACGGGTCTTATTTCTCCTCTGCCTCAATCTGGTGGTCCAGTTTTGCTTTCGCAAACCGTCGTCTCAACCCAGCGCCGGCGGCCGCCAGTCCGGTTCCGAACAACAGCAATGAAGCCGGCTCAGGAACTCCGGGCGGAGTTGGTGTTGGTGTCGGAGTCGCAGGTGGTGTCGGAGTCGGCGACGAGCTGGGCGTATCGCAATCTTCACAGTCGTGAATGAAAGCCAAAGGAACAACCGCCAGGAACAGGAACGGCCACTTCGGAAACGCTCCGCCCGCGACAAGGATGTCGCCACAATCGCAAATCGTTCCTTCAACTTCACCTTCGTCGATGGTCTCAACACCGATCCTTTGTCCTTCGCCGATGATGGTCACACCGGAGATGACCGAGTCGGTCTTGATGCCACCCTGAGTGCCTGATCCATTTTCAGTGCGTGGCCCAGTCTGCTGGGTGCCACCTTTCTGAATCGGATCCTGGGTAATAAGGTTGTTGAGTTTGAGATCGGGTGCGCCCTGGGAACTGCTCAGGGTTTGGACCACCTGGTTCATTCTTACTGGTTCAGCCAGGGCGGGCACTGCGGTCAAAAAGAAAAGGCAAAGCGTGGCGCATAGCAGCCGGGAAACGCGCGTGCCATGCAACTGGTGGTTCTTAAAGAACTCGGGGCTAGTTAAGCTCATAATTTTAATGGTCCTACCAACGACGGGGCAGCGCTAGTCGACCGATCCGGTTTGTCCTATCCAGTACATAGACACTCCTAATGACGAAAAAACTCCAGCCGCACAAATCGTTTTATCTTTCTGCTGGTAGTTTGCCGGACTGGAGCGAGTGCTCGCGTACGTAGGCCTAGGTCAACCGACCCCTTGTAGCCTCTGGGCCACTGTGGACATATAGAGGTGCAATTTGCCCAGCAAATGAAGGGCCGTCACGAATGATTCGAAAATACAGGCTTTTGGAACGTTGGAGATAGATTGAAGTCTGAAAATTGGACCAATCGTCTAAGACTGGGACGAAAAGAGATAGGTCCTATAGCGCCTATAGGACCTATTTACAGCTTTCCTATTCGCCGCCGCCGTCGCTGGGGCTGGCTGCTTCGGCTTTGCGACCCTCCTCGCGCAGTACTGCCTTGCGCGAGAGTTTGATCTTGTTGCCTTCGCGGCCGATGCACTTCACGAGGATCTGTTGCCCTTCCTTCAACTCGTCACGAACGTCCTTCACGCGACGATCCGCGATTTCCGAAATGTGCAACAGTCCATCGGTGCCCGGGAATATCTCAACGAAGGCGCCAAAGTCCACGATCCGGTTAACCGTGCCAAGATAGGTCTGGCCGATCTCTGCTTCGGCAGTTAGACCACGAATACGATTCACTGCCGCGTTCGCGGCTTCGCCACTCGCCGTCGCAATCGAGATCGTGCCGTCGTCCGACACGTCGATCTTTGCTCCAGTCTCTTCAACCAGCGAGCGAATGATCTTGCCGCCTGGTCCAATCACGTCGCGAATCTTATCCGGGTTGATTTTGATTTGGATTATTCGCGGAGCCAGGGCCGAAATTTCCTCGCGTGGCGTCGCGATGGTCTTTTCCATCGCGCCGAGAATGTAGAGCCGTCCTTTCTTCGCCTGCTCGAGTGCCTCGGCCATGATCTGCGCGTTGATACCGGCAATCTTGATGTCCATCTGCAACGCCGTGATGCCGTTGCGCGTGCCCGCGACTTTGAAGTCCATGTCGCCGTAGTGATCTTCGGCGCCGGCGATATCAGTCAGGATCGCGTACTTGTTGCCTTCCATCACCAGGCCCATCGCCACACCGGCGACTGGTGCTTTTAACGGCACCCCCGCATCCATCATCGCCAGCGTGCCGCCGCAAACAGTCGCCATTGACGACGAGCCGTTTGATTCCGTGATGTCGGAAACGATGCGGATGGTATAGGGGAACTCTGAATCTTCAGGCAGGACGGTTTCAAGTGCGCGCCGCGCGAGCGCACCGTGCCCAATCTCGCGACGGCTCGAAGATCCGAAACGCCCGACTTCGCCAACTGAATACTGCGGGAAGTTGTAGTGCAACAGAAATTTTCGTTTGACTTCGCCTTTTTCGAGATCGTCGATGAACTGTTCGTCTTCCTTGGTTCCAAGCGTGGCTGATACGAGCGCCTGGGTTTCACCGCGAGTGAAAAGTGCCGAGCCGTGTACGCGCGGCAGCCAGCTCACTTCCGACGAGATCGGACGGATTTCCGAGAACCGGCGTCCATCAGGGCGTCGACGCTTGTTGAGAATATCGTCCCGGAAGACCATCTCCTTGAGATTGTCGAAGATCAGTTTTGCCATGACGCGTTGTTCCGGTTGATCGTCCGGGTACGACTCCACCACTTCTTTCTTCAACGCATCAACCGCGGCATAACTCGCGCGCTTCTCGTGCGTGCTCGTGTCGAGGGCAGCTCGCAGTTGCTCGGCATATTTTTCGGTGATATCGCGCTGCATCTCTTCGTCAAGGGCGATCGGGACGACTTCGCGCTTCTGAATCTCGAGTGCCTTGTAGAGCTCCTTCTGCCAGCGGCAGAGACGGTTGATCTCTTTGTGTGCGAGCATCAGGGCCTCGACCATGATCTCTTCCGAGACTTCCTTCGAACCGGCTTCAACCATCACGATGGCTTCTTCCGTGCCGGCCACAATCAGATTCAAACGCGACTCACGTACTTCGTCGTAAGTTGGGTTCACAATGTAGCGTCCTTCAATCAGCCCGATACGCACACCAGCAATGGGATTCAAAAATGGTATGTCCGATAAATAAAGAGCGCACGAGGCGCCGGTTATAGCAATAACATCAGGATTGTTGTCAGGATCGGCTGAAATGACGCTGGCAATAACTTGAGTTTCGTTTTTGTAACCTTCGGCGAAGAGTGGGCGGCAGGGACGGTCAATCAGGCGGCTGGTAAGCACTTCCTTTTCATTGGGACGTCCTTCACGCCGGAAATAATTGCCGGGGATGCGCCCGGCCGCAAAGTTTGATTCACGATACTCGACCGTGAGAGGAAAGAAATCAATGCCCTCGCGCGAGGTCAGCGCGCCAACTGCGGCCACGAGCAACATCGTGTCGCCGTAACGGATCACGACCGACCCGTCAGCCTGTTTGGCAACCCGGCCCGTTTCCACGGTCAAATCCCGGTCGCCGAGCTTGATTGATTCTTTGAGGTATTTCTTTTCTGACATTTTCTATTCTCCTTAGAACTAACGCCTGAACATGAATCAGGCCGCGAGCGTCTCATCCGTTCGCTGTTTTGGGAAAGCCAATTTGCTTTCAGAATATTGGGTGCCGCCAACGTGATGCGGGGTAAGGCTAAGCTGCTAAATGAAAAGGCGGCAAGAGCCTCTTGAACCGTGAAGCTCATGCCGCCTTATTGCTCGAAGCTTGGGCCGTACACGTCTGCTTGTTTCCAGTCAATCGCCGTCACGTTCGGCACTGCCACAAGCTCTTCGATAGACGCGGGCTTTAACTAACAGAGATTCGAAGATTCTCAGTATGTGTGCAAATAATCAATTATCGGCGCAGACCTAAACGATTGACTACCTCATGGTAGCGTTCGATATCGGTGCGCTTTAAGTAATCCAACAAACTGCGACGTTGCGAGACCATTTTCAGCAGGCCGCGCCGCGAATGATTGTCCTTCTTGTGGGTCTTGAAATGCTCGGTCAGCTCGGTAATTCGTTTGCTCAAGAGCGCGACCTGAACCTGTGGTGAACCGGTATCTGATTCATGCGTACGGAAGTCCGTAACTATCTGTTCCTTGGTTTGTTTTGCTAACGCCACTTGCTTTAATGGTCCTCCTCGACCGCAGTAAGTCCGCTCTAAAAGCGGCAACCGCTAAACTTAAAAAGCACGCTCAATGTAACATGACCCGCAAGAAGGCACAAATGTAGTGGAAAATAGGCCACAAAAAGGCACAAAAGGCATAAAACAAGATCCTGCTATTCATGATCCGCAGGCCGCGGTTTCATCTATAGGTCGTTCACACTACTAAAAATTCTTTTTGAGCCTTTTGTGCCTTTTTGTGGCTAAAAAGACAGTGGTACTATCGCGGCCATGTCTAAAGCCAAAATCTTGATACTTGGAGGCGGGTTTGGCGGGCTCTTTACTGCCCTCGACCTCGCCGGATCCGCCGACGTCACGCTCGTTAGCGATTCCGACCACTTCCTCTTTACGCCGATGCTCTATGAGTATCTGAGCGGCGAGGTCGCAGCCTGGCACATCGCGCCCAGATATGACGAGTTGCTCGACGAGAGCGTCCATTTAGTCCAGAACACCGTGACCGGCATCGATCTGAAGTCGCAGACCGTTTCGCTTGGAAACGCGCAGGCACTCAACTACGACGTCATGGTCCTCGCAATTGGAGGTATCACCAACTACGTCGGCGTCGAAGGCGCCGAAGAGTTTTCCCTTCCGTTTCGCAAACTCGCTCATGCGGACGATCTGCGGCGACGGATGGTAGCTGCGCTCGATCGCATTCCGCCGGACATGCCGCCGCAGGACGTGCGCCGCGAAGTGACCTTCGCGGTGGTGGGGGCGGGCGCAAGCGGATGCGAGCTGTCGACCAAAATGGCCGACCTGCTGAACGATGCTTTCAAACGTCGCGCGCTTCATGGCGAGCCACGTGTGCTCGTGATCGAAATGGGCGACCGCGTGGTACCGGGAATGGGCGATCAGATCCGCGAGTTCGTGGACGATGCGTTGCACAAATCTCGCGTCGAGGTCCACACGAAGACCCGCGTCGTAAAAGTTGCGGAACACGAACTCACGTTCGAGCATGAAGGCAGGAGCGAGAATTTGCAGACGTCGGGAATCGTGTGGACGGGCGGCGTAAAGATGAGCCCGTTGATCGAGCAGCTTGACGTTGAGAAGAGCAAGCGCGGGCTGCTGGTGGTGAAACCGACTTTACAGTTGTCGCAACACGTGAACATTTTTGCGCTCGGCGATATTGCCGTCTATCCCGATGCAACGCCGACGCTCGCGGGCACGGCGCAGCTCGCGTTTCAGCAAGCAAGTCTGGCGGGACGTAACATCAAAGCGTACCTCGAAGGAAAGGAGATGCAGACGAAGCACTTCGAGGAGCTGGGTGAAGCGATCAGTTTAGGGACTGAGAGAGCGGCGGTGCTGACTGGTGGGAAAGCGTTTGGCGGGGCGTTAGCGCGCCAGGCGCGGTTCGCGTTGTACACGTCACGGTTGCCAACCTGGCATCACCGTTTGCGCGTCGGTGCCAGCTGGTTCTTCGAAGGGACGACGCCACAGCCGCTCTTGCCGCTCGGGTTCGAGAGATAGGTTTCACGCAAAGACGCAAAGAGAATCCAGCAAATCTCTTTGCGCCCTTGCGTCTTCCCTTTGCGCCTTTGCGTGGAACGCTAGTTGTTTCCAGTAAGGATTCATGGGCACTGCAAAGCTCCGCATCATGCTGTGTGTTGTGTTTCTCGTAATCGTAGCTGTTGTTTCGATTGCGATTCGCTTCCGGACCACGCCCGCTGTTCCCGCGGTTGATCTTCCGTCAGTTATTCCGGTTGCAGTTGGCACGCCGTTGCCACCGCCGCCACCCGTTTCCCCAACGCCGTCCAATTCAAACTTCTTCGGGACCGCGAGTCTCATTATTCCCGTCGCCGGAATCAGACCGGAACAGTTGCTCGACACCTTCGACGACGCACGCTCGGAAGGCCGCGTACACGATGCGATCGACATCCCTGCCGCCGCCGAAACGCCCGTCCTTGCTGCGGCCGGCGGTAAAATCATCAAACTCTTTCACAGCGAACGTGGCGGCACCACGATCTATCAACTCAGCGACGATCAGAAACTGATCTTTTACTATGCGCACCTTTCTCATTACGCCGATGGTCTAACTGAAGACCAGCTCGTTCAACAGGGACAGGTGATCGCCTACGTCGGCGACACGGGCAATGCCGGCCCCGGCAACTACCACCTCCACTTCTCGATTGCGATCGTCTCCGACCCCAAACGCTACTGGGAAGGCACAAACATCAATCCTTATCCGCTGCTACAGAACCGAGCGCGCTAGTACCGTGCAACGTTCGCAAATCATGCAGAAAACTTGTAAAACACGCGTTCTTCACTGGAACACCTGTTGCTCAAACAACCTGTGAAAAATTCCGAGGAGCCAGAAAATGTACTCGATCCAGCGATGCTTGATTCTCACGGCAGTCTTATGTTTGTTGGCGAACTGCGCACCGGCGCCCAACAATTCAAACAACGTCAGCGTTAACCCGACGCCTTCGCCGAGCGTGTCACCCTCGCGTTCTCCAACGAGATCGGAAACGGTGTCGGTGCAAATGACGTTGCCGCTACTCGACGCGTTGCTCTCTGATGAAAAGTTCGTGGGCCAACTAAAGAGCAACCTGAAACTAACTGACGATCAAGTCGCCGAGCTCAAGCGCGCGTCGAGTGCCGAGATCGATCGCTTGCGCGAAACCAACGCCGAGGACAATGACGGCAACGCCGGCGCTGCTCGCACCCGCGCGTCCGAACAGCTACGCACGATCCTCGGTGAAGAAAAATCAAAAGAGCTCACGTCGCTGGCGCACGACTACTGGTCCAAAGGCGACACGGCCGCCGGCTCGGAAGATAAAGATCAACTACAGATGCTGCCTGGTCCAAACGCAGTTCCGACGGACACGCGCGTAGTCGTCAACATTCCGGCCTTTCGCATGGATCTTT